>Ga0123355_10018300_pt1 | contig 11106 bp, 6 predicted proteins | sample TergutEmb28metaG_3_FD_89872 | JGI IMG/M metagenome (GOLD analysis project Ga0123355, IMG submission 89872) | Embiratermes neotenicus P1 segment gut microbial communities from Petit-Saut dam, French Guiana - Emb289 P1 | ecosystem: Host-associated > Arthropoda: Insects > Digestive system > Gut ...
AGCTGGGATCGAACCAGCGACCCTCCGATTTGTAGCACAGCACCTTAACCATTGTGCTACCGCGGTCCCTGTCACGTGTTAAGTACCGTAACAAATTAGTCGAAGTTGTTCAGTCAGTAAAACAGGAAGATGGGTTCACTTCTTAACAGAATAAGGCCACACTGCGTCCAAGTAGGCTATGATCGATTCTGAGACTCTGAGTCTCTTGTCCAATTCGCAAAGGGGGATGCTGTACTTGGGGTAAAGAAATTTGACTTCCAACTATTGCGAATGAGCGACGCTGTTAACACAGGAACACTTTTGTATTTACCTTCGTAAGACTATATGATATGGAGTGGGTGGAATTCATTTGGGTCTCTTCTTGATTTATTTATACCTGCTTATAAAGTGTGAAATTGTATGGTCCCAGATAATGGGATTTTCAGTGAGTAACAAATCATTGTTCAATTATTATTCAGCCCATTATTACAACGTTAGTAAATGTGTTTGAAAGCAAAAGTGCTAATACTTGTAGATGTCCTTCAAGTAGAGAGGGTAGCTGAAAACAGCGGACAGCCAAAATTGGTGGTCGTGAAGTTTGGGTTTGGGCGGGAGGCTGAAAACTCATCACCACGAAATACAAACGTATTACGAAATGTACACAGGCTCTCGGATTTGGACGGAAGAAATACGTAGTGATTTTTGTAGGGGAAATCTGAAGGACGGAGGTTACTTCGAAAACCTAGGTTCACACCAAAGAATGATTATAAAATGGATCTTAAAGTAATTGGGCGGTATGCATCTGGCATAGGAAAGAGACAAATTACGGTAACTTATGAATACGGTAATATAACTCTGGATTCAATACGAGTCAGGGAATTTCATGCCTAGATGACTACCCAAGAAGGACTGTGCTTCGTTGATTACTTAGTTTGTTGATAACACTTTAGTTTTTATCTTTGCCCTGAAGATGTGAGCATTTGTTTCCTACGATAATGTGGTAGTGGCGTACAAAAACTCACAGCGTGGAACGTAGACCACAATCTTGATATTTAAACACTGTTAATCACTCTATCTGAATAATCAGGTTGTAATACCTTGTGTTTATTGTACTAAAATGCAAGACAGATGATCCGAGTGACCACTCGGTCTAAGGGGTGGGTCTGCGGTCACTCGCTTGCTGGGATTACAGGGGCATGAATGTCTGTCTCTTGAGGGTATTGTGTGTTGCCAAGTAGAGGTCTCTGCGTCGAGTTCATCACCCGCCCAAAGGAGTGCTACCCAGTGTGGTGTGTCTGAGTGTGATCGTGAAGCCTCGATAATTAGGAAGCCCTGGGTCACTGGGGGCTTTTGTGCCACAAAAAAAATTAAGCAAGACAGAGAACACATTAGTGCTCGAAAAGTACGTGACTGTTGCAGTGGTGTGTTGTGAGTGAAATCCATAAATAACACTCTGATTTCAACCAATACATGACAAAAAAAGCTTCTGATGCTCAGAACATGACCTTTTTTATAAGCTTGCATTTCTCACGCAACTGCACTTTAATCAGTAATGGATGTGTTATATTCAGAAAGTTCCTGAACTCCACTAATTACTTATTTTCACGTTTATTTATAGATATTTCAGTACCAGAGAGTATATTTGACGTGAAACTTATACCTGAAAGTTGGCTTATATTCGAAAAAGTTGTGAGTCAAAATTACAAAACCCGCCGCAAAGGCATTTGTGTATGCATAGGAGCCATGGGATTTTATCGATATATTGATTCGAGGAACAAAAATACGGAACTCTGGGGGAGAACTGGATACTGTAGCTGACGGTTAAGAGAGACGTAAAATTCTGGAAAGTGGTACCCATGATGGCGGACAGGCGAAATTATCGCCTCAATTAAACAAGTAACATCCTCGTTTAAGTAATTACACAACACAACATTCTTTTATGGACCAGCGTGGATGGTTTTACGTGACTGATGCTGTTTACAGCGACGAATCTGTGTTATTACTATCAGTGTGAGTGACATTACAGCGAAAGTCGCAGTCGATTTTTAGTCACGTTTGAATAGCGCAGCCAGTCGATCGACTGATGTACAACCTGCTTCTTCGCTGTGCTGTGATTCAAAGGAAGATAAATAAAACTTTGTGGTTGGCTGCGGTGTGATGAAACTTCTGCAGAGCTTGTAGCATCCATAGGGGTACGATCTCAATGGCATAAGGAATATTGGCAGAGAAGTCAGTTTCAGGTTTCTGCCATGGCATAAGAGACAGTTGCGCTCTTTTGGGATTTTATTGCACGCGGTGTAGAATGGTGGGTTCTTACCGACATTTCGGAACAACCTACCGGTCCCATATTCCACGGTCAAGCAGTCCAAGAAGAATGCCAGATTGCTTGACCCTCCAAGACGAGGCCGACAGGTTGTCTCGAAACGTCGGCAAGAAAACACCATTCTACCACGCGTAGAGTAAAATCCCCAAAGAGAGAATATCTCACGGCTATTGTCCATTGATTCTAAATCATCGGTCAACCAGATATTCCGTGTAATTTTTGTACATTCTAGAGCAGTCCGGTTATCTCAGAAACTGCGTAAACATGTACAATACGTTGTAGAAAATTGCGCAATCAAAGAGCCGCTTGAAAGGATAGCTATACCTGATTTATCCTATCAAAATTCGGTTTGTTATAGATGTTAGTTAAGCATAAGTAAATATTGGCCTTGAAACCGTTTCTAATTGAGCTAGAAGACAACTAGAGGGCAGTTCAATAGGATGATGTAACACACAAACGCGCAGTGGCCTGACACGCACTATCGTACCCTTCACGTGACTGAAAGAAGAGATACACACGAAGTAACGGACATGTTACAATCATGAGAGAAAGCAAAGGGAGAAGAACATAATTTCATTGAATCGAAGGCTGAACCAATACAAACGTCATCACAGTTAGTGTACCTTCCATGAAATAGTAGAAGGTGAAACTCCTCACTGTCTGAAACGAGGAGTGCAATTGCCAGATCGCAAGGAACAGCGTGGAGCAAGTGGCACCTGATGTGTGCTGACGAGAATCTGTACCGGTTGGCGTTGTGCACACACAAGGAAAACTCATAACACTCGCGCATGCGCGACAAATCACATCCGCCATACTTTGGTACGAATAGAAGGAGGATATATTTAGATCCCCAGTGTTCACCTTCATTCATATTTACTACGTTCCTAAGACAGGTTTGTAACCTCTACCAAAGAGAGTTCTCCACAGAGTGCGATCTGGTGCTTCGTATTTCAATTTACAGTATCAGTCGTTTCCTTAAGTTCATCTAGTAGCTGCTTACATCTTCCTTCTGGACTTTCCGTCACTTCTACTCTTCTTTTTATCTTTCCTTCAGTAAAGTCTTTCAGGAGGCAGTTCCTATACAAGATTTGCTCACTCAAGCCTTCTTTCTTTTTGTTGTGTTTAGTAGGTCTACATTAAACCTTTAAAGACAAAGCGCAGACTGTTTTAGTTAAAGACCCAGTCCGTACCGCGCTGTAAATACTTTTCATCTCGTTTACAAAAACCAATCACTTTATGGTGTAAGTGGCACAAGTCGCTGTTTGTTCTCAGATAAATACAAAACACATAAATACATTGTGGGCAGAGTGTACAGTTGTTGAATGCTAAAATGTTAGTGCATGACGTAACCAGTAGGCTTTAACCTTTAGGCACAACACATCCTATACATAGGACAGCCGTACCGATACTCCCTAGAGTACGCTTTCTATATTTAGTCAACAAATACACTTCATTATTTTTTTAGACTTTCTCTCACCATCTTCTTTTATTCCTCCACAAAATGTCGTGTATTTCCTAATGTTACCCTTTTTGGTTCATAAAATATTCACATTTTACGTAAATTGTGTGCTAAAATGTAAACGTCCAGCTCCAGGACCAAAGGGTTAAAAGGGTAATATCCGCTCTACAACGAGGAAAATCAGAAGGTGACAGGAAACTGTCAGATGTTTAAGTAAAATGCACAGCACTTTTCTTAACAGGATGCCTGACACACACACACACACACACACACACACACACAAACGACGGTAGGCTCACAGTGGACTGGTTCAGATTATGGGAAGAACCTACCCTTTATCCAGCCCGCCTGTTACACAAGTGGTACCACACGAATTTAAAAGTTTATGGCTGTTCTTCCAGGAATGCATTTATTTGACCCTGACATTATAATGAACAGCAACTGAACCACACAAAGAAGAATCTGCGCGGAATGCGGGAGGTTGGAAATGCCAAATAGACGGCACTACAAATCAGGATGGAACAAACATACTGCATTCTGGTCTGGCAAAGAGTGTGGATAACTTTCAGCTAGAATTGATGGTCGGTCGACGTCCGATCCATAAGGTACATAGTGATGCATGATACAGGGCGTATTAACGAGCAACTAAATAACATGAATTGAACGCATACTGACACACGCCCGATATTCAAAGACACTGGTACAGTACTGAGCAGACCGAGAACATGTGAAGGTGCGCTGGACACTTGGAAATAGCCACGTACCATATTCGCCATGATTCTAAAACCCGAGACGCGACACTTTCCCGGTTAACGGATGCTACCAGCCACCTTTTTCTTGTGGCCACAGCAGGCAGGACATGCGACGAACCGGTTCATCGCACACTGTTGTAATCCACCATGACACCGCGCTGCAGGAGACTCTACAGACTACGCGCGAAAATTGTGTTGGAAATTGCCAATCGGAAGATGAACTGGAAATGATTCGCGACACCAGAAATGCGTTACGTTAATAAAAGTTCTGTTAATGCTTAAGAAGTTTTATTTGTTTGATGAGAGTATGGATGGAGTATAAGAGTTACATAATGGAATTACATAATGAAGGTCTTGTCACGTTGGAATTTACTTAAATATATAAGATTCTTATTCGTCTTTTCATAAAATAAGTGAGAATGCATCACCAACAACTTGCCATAATCACAGTTTACTTAAAAACGTCTTACAGTAAATAGGCAAACAGTTCAGCTTCCTTTGTTATTTTATCAGCTGATATCTCAGATACAATTCTGTGGCTACCCCACAGAACTGTATCTACAGTTCAGGTTTATTTGTTGCATAATATGGGATTGCTCCATTTATCTCTCAGGTGTTTTTAATAAAGAAAGAGTGGACTTCGTAAGAACAAAACTGTGGGAAATTCAAGACAAATATTACATTTCAGAAGCATTGCGGATAATCTAGTACACCTCCAGTCTCTTCTTCGTTTGGAATGTTTATACAATCCTCAGTGGCTTTTAGGCTCTCTCGTAAAATTCTGAAAGGTGACTATTAGTTTCGTCATGTCAGTCTGTCCTTCTTTTCTCTGTCCGTCCGTCCGTCTGTCTTTATATAACAATTCGGTTCTCACAAGACTGATTTTCGTGAAATTTGATATTTGCGTATTATTTTAAAAAAACCCTGTTGAGACGGTTCAAGTTCGATTAAAAACTAACAAGAATAACCGCACTTCACATGAAGACCAATACACATTTTTGATCATATCTCGCTCATCTATTCTTAGAATGAAAATGTTTCGGGAAAAATTTGTACAGAATATCAAAACACGCTTTGTATGCTCAAAACCTTTAATCCTTATCCTGCTAACGCGGAGAATATGGTGAGCTCTTAATAATGCCAGCAGTTGGCAGGTGGGATTTAACTCGGCGTATAAAGGGTTAATTTCGAAAATCATACCGTTTATGGAATACTGTGGGAAAAATGTACGAGCCGGACAGGCCACAGATGACCTTATAGTATGGCGCATGAGCACGGCATGCTGGATTAATAAGGCCACAGACATACATTCAGAATATGAAATATGTATTGCTTTTTTACTGCAACAATAATTACGCGAACATGCCTCAATATTTCGTTTGTGCGTACATTGCTCGTCTAGTTGAACACAGACTCGTTAAGCAGGCAGCTTCGTTTCTGCCAAGAAGCATCATTAAGACCGTGTTAAATAATTGTCTAAAATTTTAATGCAAAGTAACATTTTAAGACTTCATTAACAACCCTGCTTCTTTTTCGGGAGGACCCGAGTTAAAATCTCCACCGCGAGACCGTCTCCATTGTCTGAGTCTTTCCATTATTTCAGTCCTCAATTAAAATGTAAGCGAAATCATGTGACCACATGTTTTATGTGACACAAAAGTAGAACTGACGTATTTGCACACTGATAATCCACAATCCCACACTGTAGTGTGCTGAAGGGCACATAAAATAATTACAAACGACAGATATCTACATTACGAATTTCTTCGCCCCACTAACAAGCACTTTAACAACACCAGGCTGGATGGACAGCGCTGACTCTGCCTTCATAACCCTGCATTGTACGATACAACACCGTTGTACGATACAACACAATTTCTGCCTATGTGCTGGCCAAAACTCACAAACTCACAAATATTTTTATTTCTTTTTCGGTTGGTATAGCGACCAGGCTACAGGCTGGATCATCCCAACTTCTAGGTCATTTCTCGGCAGGGATGCAGGCTCTTTTTCTGCGCGGTGCAAGATCTTCTCTGCGACCGACCCAGCATCCTGTCAAATGATTACCGGAGGCATTTTCTCGGCTGTACTATAATCAGGACATGAAGATGACAATTCACATCCACTTACATCAAAGGTTAAAAACGTGTTGAAATATGCTTCACCACTCTCAAGCAGATGTTATGGGATGGTACTTAATTAACTTCCGGAAATTACTTGTTTTTACTTTGCCGAACAAAGTATCAAATTTTGAAATGAAGTGTAACCTAGAGAGAAATGAAGTGTAACCTAGAGAGAAATGAAGTGTAACCTAGAGAGAAATGAAGTGTAACCGAGAAATAAATAAGAATGTGAGTCTGAACGTAGAGGCAACAGGGTCTTCAGTGAGGTGGTGACTACCCTGTATACCGTACGGTGTTTTAGACGGTAACAAAAAGATTTTACACAAATTCTGTGCAACAGACTAAGAAAATTTTGTTCCAATTTTCCTGTACCTTGGATCACTGAGATGACTAAACACGCAGCGAAACAAATGGACAAAAAGCTAGCCAGTTTAAAATGAGCACATATTGGATGTTCAGGTATGTGTATACGTAATTCTGGTTCTTCCCCTCGCAGATAGGCAACGTGTCGTGTAATTAAATTATCTCGACATGAAAGTGGTGTGTGTTCCGCGAACTTTAGACGCTGTCATGCGTAATATTCTCTCTTACAGTTGACCGATCTTCGTAATCGGAGCCTCTACAGGTCGAATATCGATATCTGCCAAGACCGACGGCATTTCGTGAGGCCTATTTTTTTACACACTTCAAAGCGAATACAGCACAGTGGTCCCACGTATGTAGGATATTTTGGAGACGTGCAACACGGTTGTTCAGTGCACAGTTCGAGTGTAACCACGCTAAGCACAAGCATTTACACTGTCTAGCAACTGGATTCAACGACAGTGCTTCCACCTTGTAATCGGGAGAAGCCCAGTTTGAATATCGGCCACATCTAATTCCTGTAGGTATACTAGGCAAATGCAATGGATAGGGCTATGAGTAGCCTACAACCGATTCATTCCAAATCCTTATAGATTAATCATTCACATATATGACATGATACAGTTTGCGATATTGACAGAATAGCAAAATAAGCCGACAATAAAATAAATACATCTTTATAAAACACAACTGAAGAATACAGACTATTGATTTGGAAATTTCTGTGAAACCAGAAATATCGGGGTAACTAAGGTGATTACAAACCTTGCAGAACAAATATTGGGGATAATTTTCCGACCTAAAATGTGGAAAATAATAAAAGGATAGAGAAAATTGCAGAGTGAGGAGCTTAAAAATTTGTTGTATGCTTCGCCAAATACGACGTTCATGATGACGGATGAGATTGTAGGGGAATGCAACAGAGGTGAGAAATGCATACAACATTTTGGTCTGGAAACCTGAAGCGAAGAATAAACCAGGAGAATCTTGGCATACATAAGAAAATAATACTAAAACTTATCTTAATGTGGCAGAACACAAACTAGCTGTTGACTCTTTTCAATACAGTAAAGAATTTTGGGATTTTATAAAAGGCAGAGACGTTCAAATTTATCCATTCTACCTTTTCATTTTGAGTTTATGTCCTTGTACATATCTGTAAAGAATTTGTTCTTCCTGGTTCTTCCAGATGCGTTAAATTTACATTTAGTTTACATGCCTCTTTATTCCTGAAAACTCTATATTGCTTCTTTTCTTACACTATTCTTACTGAGTCCTTCAACTGGACAGGCTTCTGCAACCACCGAAATACAGCCTACTGCCCTTAATGTTATGGGTTTTGCTTCCCAAGAAGGTTTCTATTTCACAGAATTAGGTCGTTCGTCAATTACTATCCAACGGCCCGTTGGCTGGTTTACTTCTACGTCTGCTGATCAATCAATCTGGTCGTATGTTCAGTAAATCTCACGTACAGCCGAATTTACTTCATGTCTGCACGACTTAACTTTAAAGCAGCTGTAGCCCCAGAATAGAGAATTCTATGTACTGGGTGTCCAGTGCAGCAACTAGCAGTACTTCACTGAGCGCGAATTATCCACTGACAGCCAGGTCAAAGGAAAGGCAGAAGTTAGAGAAACTTCAGAGAACGGCACTAAATTCTGAAGGAAGGCTACTAAAGTTTCTATCAGTCGTAAACTCTGTCGGAAAATGAATTCGATATGAAAAACGTGCATATTTATAAGGAAAGTTATCAGCCCTCTTGTTTCTTTCTGAAATTACTGCATTCCGTCTTACAATAGAAATATTCTAGAATAAGCTATACGTTAATAACAAACTACAGTGTCTACTTACACATTACTTCTGAAGACATAAGGATCGCTTGAGACTTCTACAAACTCACCTGTAATAAACCAACAGTTAAAGTATTAGTCACATTTTTTTATGCATTCGAACAATCATATAGCTACAAGAACGATGGATCCATGAATACAAATGCACATTTCATCATAACACAGTGCGTTACAAACTGAATGGTTCAAAATTTTACATCCTAAGCACGATATATCTAAGTTAAAGTCATTACTTTCCGAGGCTTTAATTTTTCATTCGAGAATATGAGGGACATAACTTCTCTTACTTCTTAATCATTAAATGCTACATATCAACAATACGAGTTTTATGATACTGTGGAAAGAGGGGGGGGGGGCAAAAATGTATTTTGTTACAGCGGAAATAGTGGCTCAGAAACATGTATCTTATGTTCCTGTTGAAAGTTTAGCTCAAAGCGATATATTTAACTTATAAGTGAGTGGAAGGGGTGAACTCTAAAAATATTCATACGTTCCACGATTTAAATTTTTTGCAGTTTTCACTAAATACGGCCCGATGTCAGAATAACGCAGCCCACATCACTGTATCTCATATCTCTAAGACAGAAGTCACTATTATCCTCGCTTTTACATTGAGTTCATCCCACTGATTTCTTCCCTTTGGGTTTCTCGATTAAAATCATTAAGTTGTTTTCAGTTCGTAAATGCCTGCTACATTTTCTGTTCATCTCACCCTCATCGATGCAACCACTCCTATAATACGTATGTGAGGAAAAGAATGTCATGAAACCCCGCATTACACTTTCTTTATCTTCCTCTTTCCAAATGTATCTACTCCATCCTCAAAGAGTAAATTATCTTCACTTTCAAAGATGACAAAATTATGGCTGATCAACATCAGAGGTTTAGAGGTCTCAGCTGAAAATACTTTACAAACAGTGCTAATGTAGAGTAAAATTGAAATTAAGAACTAAACGTTCCTACGTACAATGAAGGATGCTATATTACATTTATTGAAAGAAGAGAAAATGTAAGGGCAATTGTTAATCAAAGGCTTTCTGTATTTTACACAATTTACTATCTCTAAAAAGTTCGTAAATTACAAAAAATTAACATTACATACTTTTTACTGACAGCTGCACACGTCATAAGCCCATGCTCTGTTTCCGTGCCATTGTCACTGTGCCTAACATGTACGCAGCTTATCACATCGCCACGTATAATTGCTGTTTTAATTTAGTGCCACATCCAATAAATGTACGTGACATAGCCTGCACATAAATCGTGAAGGAGGGTGCAGCTGGTTGTAACTGCTGCACAGATCTGAACGCATAGAAACAGGCTGGGGGGGGGGGGACAGGCAGCGCGGTGCGAGACAAGTTTGTGACAGAAAGTCTGCATGACAGGACATTCCAGCGAATCCAAAGACACAGAGTAACGTCACATGTTTCTGAAACATTGAGATATTACGGGGTACATGAAGAAAAGAGCAAGAATATATGGATAAAACTGAAGAGGACCAGGAACGGAAATAAAAGGGTGTGAAGCAAGAGTGAGGATTTTTAAGGCAAAAGAGGAAAGAAACAGAAAGTTGACTTGGAGAAACATATATTTCGTGAGGGAAAGATAACGTGCAATTATAACAGGAGAAAATAGGGTACGACTACATTACAAATGTTGAGAGATAAACGGCGTAAGGAACAAAACGGTACGAAGGAGGAGGACAAAGAAGAAGAAATGAGAAGAAAAGACGGACGGGAAAATTAGGGAATCTGGGAAATAACTGGGAGAAAAGTTACTTGAGAAATACTATTGGAAAATGACTGATGTTTGTAGACAGTACTAAATATTATACAAGGGGTAATGTGCTGCATACAGTGACATTGAAAGAGAGAAAGAAGTGTGAACAATAGCGACATCTTACAGGACAGACATTGCTTATTGACATGAGAATAAAGGCGGAAGACGTAGGGAAAGAACCGCAAAAAACTTGTGAAGCTGACAAAGAGGGTGAATAGAGACTTCAGTGGGATATGAGGCAAAGCAGCATGTGGACAGACAGAAAATATTCAAAGAGACTGGAAAAGAGAACCGATGTGGATAAACATTATTGTGTGTGTGTGTGTGTTTGTTTGTGTATGTGGGAAGACAGAATGGAATCGCCGCTGGCAGAAGGCGTTAACAAAACATGACAAGTTTTGGCATACAGAGAGACTCTGGCAGATATACAAATTGGAAGCATTACATCCATTAAGAGGGTTATTTCTGTATAAATTTA
>Ga0123355_10018301_pt1 | contig 11106 bp, 12 predicted proteins | sample TergutEmb28metaG_3_FD_89872 | JGI IMG/M metagenome (GOLD analysis project Ga0123355, IMG submission 89872) | Embiratermes neotenicus P1 segment gut microbial communities from Petit-Saut dam, French Guiana - Emb289 P1 | ecosystem: Host-associated > Arthropoda: Insects > Digestive system > Gut ...
AGCCGCCGCATAACGGACGTGTTGGCTTTGCGCTTTGCGTCCATGAAAGCGCCACCTACACTTTCATCGTGGTTGAGAGGTTGGCGTGGCGCAACAGCTTCTGTTTAAAGCCCAGGGGCGCTCCAGTTTTCGTCGAGTCAGGCGCCGTAGCTGTGAAGTGGCTACGAAGCTCGTTTGAACGCCTAAATTCTTTCGGAAGTAATGTTACTCACATCAGCCAGGACTTTGGGCTATGCCTTTACTGGCGCTGTCGCTTCCTTGTTCGCCCCGTTTGTCGATTTGGACCGGCTCGATATTCGTGGGGAACACAGTGACGGGCCGCGACTGGGATGTATTCGCGGAACGAGAGTTAGCGGGAGTAAAGCGCGACTTTGATGATTTCTATATCTTGACGAAGAATCCCTGTTGCCGACCGCGTTTTTTTCCGAAATGCGTGATCCGCTCATCGTAAGTCACGAGCGGGCATTCTAATTCGATTGCGGTCGCAATCAGAAGCCTGTCCGCCGGGTCGCGATGTTCGAGATGATGAAGCTGGTAGCTGCGAGCCGCTGCGCGATGAGCAAGCGGCACCCCCTCGATACCTGGCCGGTCAAGAAAACGCTGGACCCACGTATCCACGGGGACGTCGAGTTCGATGCGTCCCATATCGACAAGCAAGGCAATTTCCCAGGCCGTGACAGGGCTCAAAAAAATAGTTCCGCCGTTCTGCCAACAGGTGTCGATCAAGATGCGGGTTGAGGGCCGCAAGCAATCATTGCCGCTGTCGAGCCACAGCGCGACATGTGTGTCGAGCAACAGTGCTTCCGTCATCTTTCAACTTCCCGGCCGGTTTCGGCGTCCGGGGGGACATCCAAAGCCGGCGCGGTCAGGTCCACACCCTCAGGAATTCGGACTGATCCCTTGTGAGCGCCAAACAGAGTGCCTGCGCGTGCGCTCTGCTCCAGCAAGCGCCGCATGGCCAAAGCGACCACTTCGGTCTTATTGCCGCCGGTCATTTTTTTGGCAGCCTCTTCTATAAGCGCCACAACCTCGGGACGATTGATGGTGATCACGGTTGCCATAGCCCTTCCAATCATTACATATGTATTTATATAATGATTGCAACGAGAGGGCAAACGAATACCGATGCTGAAAAGTCCCTTCCATATCCTGATTCGCAACGGATCGTGCGCCTGGGACGCTCCAAGCCGCCGATGACCGCGCCAGAGCCGATGTTCGCGTTTTGAGAGCAAAACCACCCGGGTTTCAAAGAGCTCAGCGACTTCGCGCCGCGCTTGGGCTCTGGATTCACAATCGCTTCAAGCAAACGAGCCTAGCGATTTTGCTACTCAAAGCTCCAGCGATATCCGTTTCCTGCTCGCGCGACGCGACCTGCAGAGGAATCTGGAAAATGCGAACTGAACCAGATTGCATCGTAATCGGCCGAAAAATCTAGTGCCCATCGCCTAGAGGTGAGTGTCCTCTCTCGTTCAGGATCGAATACGGACATGAGCTCCGGCTTGAGAATCTGGATCGGGTGATGCAGCACGTCGCCGGCGAAGATCGCGCGAACGCCCTCGCTTTCCAGCACGATGGAGGCATGTTCGACAGTGTGACCTGGAGTGGGATAAAAGCGAAAGCCGGGGATAACCTCGTCGCCGGTCGTCTCAATCATTTCGGCAAGGCCAGCCGCGACGATGGGTTTAACACTATCCATCTGGACCTGGAAGCTGGTGCGGTTCCGTTCCGTTAGATTGCCGGGATCCGTAAAATAAGCGAATTCCTTGGCAGAGAAGATATGACGGGCATTGCGAAGAGTCGGAATCCAGCGGCCGTCGACCAGCACTGTGTTCCAGCCAACGTGATCCACGTGCAGGTGGGTATGTAAGACGTAGTCCACGTTGTCCGGGGAGACCCCAATCTCATTGAGTCGCGCAAGATAGGGTGTGGTGAGACGATGGAAGTATGGCGCGTGCGGGCGGTCCTTGTCGTTGCCCGCGCCAGTATCCACAATGAATATCTTGCCTTGGTGCTCGATAACCCAGCTGTGAATACTCAATGACACATGCTGGCCGGCGGCCAATGCCTCGGGCAGCTGTTCCGCTAATTGCTGATCATGATCCTGCCATTCAGGAAGCGGTTGCTGCAGCCGGAACGTGTCCAACGCGCAGTCCAACACGCGAACAACGCGCGCCTTACCTACGGTATAAAAGCTGGCCTTTGTCACCTCGGTTCCTCCTTTAAGCCTTGAATATGGCTTCACACGGGTTTTCCGAGCACACACCGGAATTACACCATGGCATTACGTAGAGCAATTTCGTCCTATACGGCGGACCACGTAGTCAGTACGCTTCACGAATGACGTACATCATTGGCGTCAATCACTTGGGAGAACAAAATCAGGAGTTTCAGGTAGCGCACGGATGGTCCCGGCAGCTACTCGCACAGGCAAGGCTCAAAAGTACGATACCCATCGAACACAGGAGGAGAAGTATAGATCACTAAAGTCAGTGTTTTTCTCACGCGTCGTCCTGACTTCACGTATGAGCAGCTGAGCCAATATTGGAAAGATAAGCACGCATCTCTGCCCATGAGTCTGGATGCATTCAAGTCGCATGTGCGGCATTGCAATCACCAGCACTCCTTGAACAACGTGCCGGGAGGTTTTCCGATTCTGCCCTACGACGGCGTTGCAGAAGTCGCATCAGCCATGACTATATTCGCGCATCAAGACTATGCCTCCTTTGCCGCAAAAGACGAAGAGAACTTCCTTGATCGAACCAATCGTCGACTTCCCCACGCAAATCTGTAGAAGCCAAATAGCATCGGCCGCCTGACGGTGAGGCGGGAGATTGGAAAGGCTTCCGGGAGGCACTATGAACGAAACTCCGAATACTCGCACAGCTGAACTTTTCGACGCCATGGTCGCTGCCTATGAGACTTGGGCAGAGCCTCTCTCGGCTCGTCTAGCACAGGTCGCTCTCAAAAGAACATCGGTAAGAGCCGGCGACCGCGTGCTCGACATCGGTGCGGGAACGGGTGCTTTGGCCCTTCAGGCAGCTGCCCTCGGGGCGAGGGTTACCGCTATCGATCTTTCATCCGCTATGGTCGCTCGGTTAACCCAACGTCTGGCTCCTTATCCGGAATGTAAGGCGCTCGTGATGGACGGCCAAGCTCTCACGTTCGAGGAGAGCACTTTCGACGCCGCTTTTTCCATCCTATCGACCACCGTGTTTCCCGATTGGGGCGCGGGGCTGGATGAAGCTGTGCGAGTCGTTCGACCGGGCGGATGGCTAGGGATCGTACATTGGGCAAACCCGGAGGGCGCTGATATCTTCACCATCCTTTCACGCGCTCTGAAGAAGCTTCCGCTCGCGGCAGGTTCACCGGATGCACCCAAGCTTACGGCGCTCATGTCCGTTCATGAACTTCGAGCCGCTCTAGAAGATCGGAAGTGCGAGCTCATGGAGGTCGAGCCGCTCGATGCGCCAAGTCCGTTGCCGGCGCCAGAGAGCTTTATGGACACACTGGATTCCATTTACCGCAGCCTTCCAACCTACCGCTCGCTCGACGAACAGTTGCGCGGCGAACTGCGTATCCTGCTTGCGGAGGAAGCCCACCGTTGGATCAAGGAGGACGTGCCGGCCGGTCGCACAGCTACGGCCCGTTTAGCGATCGCCCGCCGCCTTTTCCATACTGGCGACCACCTTGTTTCGGAAATGGATCGCGGGGTTGGACGAAGCAGTTCGAGTCGTTCGAGCGCGATGCCGCTCTCCGCGGCGAAACCGTTTTTGACCGAGGAATCGTTGGAGAATCCCTATCCCACTTACAAGAGGTTCCTCGAGGAAGGGCCAATTCACTACTTGAATTTCCGGGGAAGGAGATTCTGGGCTGTCTTCAGCTACGCCGATTGCTCGACTGGGCTTCGAGACCTGCGATTGTCTGCACGACGAGCGGATTCGCTGTTGCTGTCTCTGTCAGCGGAGCAGCGGAGTCAATATGCGGAGCTTGCCCGTCTGTTGAATCTCTGGATGCTTTTCCGCGACGCGCCCCAACACAGCAGGCTTCGTAAGCTGATGAACACGGGGTTCTCACCAGCTGTGGTGGAGTCTTTGCGACTTCGCGTCGAATCGATGGTCGATCGTATGCTCGACGTGCTTCCGTCGGACTCCGAAGTCGACCTCCTCGGAGAAATCGCTCATCCTTTGCCCGTTCGGGTAATCGCAGAGATGCTCGGCATTGCGGACACAAAGCAGGAGTGGCTTGTGCGGAGCTCGGACGCGATCGCAGCGTTCTTTGGGAACCCGGCGCGCACTGAGGAACAGGTGCGTGCCGCCCAGGATGCCTTGGTTGAGCTTACGCAGTTCTTCGCCAAAACAGTTCCAGAGCGGAGAAAGCACAAAGGCAGCGATTTAATCAGTCTACTGTTGGATATTGAAGAAGAGGGAGAGGTCCTGACTGAAGAAGAACTCCACGCGCAGTGCGTCATGCTTCTGTTCGGGGGACATGAGACAACCCGAAATCTGATTGGCAATGGGATGTACACGCTCCTTGGACATCCCAAGGAGGCAGCTGAACTGCGGGAGAACCCGGAGCTGATTCGCTCGGCTGTCGAAGAATTGTTGCGGTACGAGAGCCCTGTGCAATATACCGGTCGCATTGCCTTGGAGGACCTCGACATTTGTGGAGTGCCGCTCCGCCGTGGAGAACCTATCATGTTCTTGCTCGCGGCAGCGAACCGCGATCCGCAGCGCTTTGAAGACCCCGACCGGCTCAACCTCGGACGAGCGAACAATCCGCATCTTGCGTTTGGCGCAGGAGCCCACTTTTGCATCGGTAATCAACTAGCGAGACTGGAGGGCCAGGTTGCCATCTGGAAGCTGCTCCAGAAGTTCCCCCGCATGCGCCTAGCTCAGCCGAAGATGCAGTGGATACCCAGCCACGGCCTTCGCGGTCTGAAGGAACTGCGGGTCGTGCTTTGATATTAGGCGCCTCTTGTCCTAGGTCCAGCGTGCCGGGCATAACATCGCGATTTCACGTGCGCCCTGGGGCGCTTGCGTTTTCCCGGACCGTCGGTATTAAGCTTATCCGGGTACTACACGGTAAACGGGACATCCAACGCATTCTCGAACGCGAGCAATGACCGGGTCGGTTTGTCGTTTTTCCGTATCCCGTAGCACCGTGGGTTTTGCTTTAATACTTTTCTTTAGTGCGTCGACTGGGCCTGGAATATCAGGGTTCTGAGCATGGGAGGCCACGAAGCTAGCCGTCCGCAGAGCGGGTCATAATCTGGAATCACAATATCTGGCTTCGGGGCGCAACAACGAAAACCCAAAACAAGAAGAGGAATCATGCCCGCACCGCGTGTTCTTCGGCCAGATAGTAGACACGGATGTCCTCGAACTCCTCAACCGGCCAGGACCGCAGGCTGACGAGCGCTTTGTTGGAAAGAGGCCTGGGCGCACCCGCGTTCGGCGTGCTCAGGATTTTGGCGATAGTGGTCTCGATGGCTTCGAGAAAACGGTTCGCCACATCTGGCAGGTCCCGATCGACGAGGTAGTAGCGGAACTGGCGTATGATGTCGTCCCTCGCAGCGGGCCGAATGATGCGCTTCACTTTTTTTTCCGCGCCGCGTGTTTCCTGGCAAGCTCTGCGGCCTCGGTTTTCAGCTCGGTCCAGAACTCTTTCGAGATTGGAATGTCCTCGCCCCCGGTCGCCAGGCCCTCGATCAGCCGGGCCTCCAATCTTGCATCCTCTTCCTTCGCCTGGGCGTCGCGCAGCAGCGTCCGGAAATATTCGCTGACATTGCCGTAGCCCTTGTCCGCCATCTGCTCATCGACGAAGGCCTTGAGGGATTCAGGCAGCGAGATGGTGACGGTCGTCATGCGATCCTCCTGCAGCTCAGAGGAGCCAATATAGCAGTTTTACGAATAGTTCTCAATAGTTCTTAATTGGCGGCCGTGCGCGTACCGGAACGGTTGTACCGCCAAACCCCAAAAAACCCAAAGCCCCGCTCTGGCCTGGGTGTTCCGCTCGCCAGAGGGCGCGATCATTGATCCGGACAACCTGTATCACCGTCTTTTCCTGCCGGTCCTCGCGAAGGCCGGGATCCGGAAGATCAGGCTGCATGATCTTCGGCATGCATTTGGGTCGCTGCTTATCCAGAGTGGTGCATCGATTGGTGGGACCGAAAATATACGCCTGATAACTCACACTCACTATCACACACTGGTTCGTTGTCGGGTTCGGAAAGCACGAGCCTATGGGAACATCGTTAAACGTGCCCGCTCCCGTCGTACTCACGGGCGTTGCAAATGTGCCATAATCCGACTCGCAGCCATCAGATCTACAGACTAGAGTAGATCAGATCTTTTGGCTCAAATCACTCAGTGAAACCCCCAGCATGCAAGCTTCTCTACGACCGCGATGACTTGCCAGTAGGAGAGTGCGGACCAAAGTTCTCAACAATGAACTGGACGAAACGTTTCGACGCTGGTACCCGTTGTTCCGAGTTCAAGCAAAAGCGGCCTGACCAGCGGGTTCCTGGTGCTCATACAGTCCCACGGACGATCCAAACCCGGCCAGTTTACGCGATCAGGAAAAACGACAGCAGATCTCGATACCGTGCGAAAAAAGCCTTCATCAATCTCTCCACCGCCCGAAGCGGATAGGATCGATAAGGTTTACTCCCGCTCCTGCTTTTGCTGATGCATCCAGTTCAGTCAGCAGGGGGTCATGGGGGAAATTGTACGCGGCCATCACAACGGCCGTTTCCAGGCCATTCACGATCTGCCCGACATATTCTTGATAGTCGGGGCAGGCGCGCGCATTCTCCGCAGTGACCAGTTTCTTGAATCCGGGGGTTTTACCGAAACAGGCATAGTAGTCGGCGGCCAGCTGAATCGTCTGGCCATGCTCTCCCTGATATCCAAAAGCGTCGAACCCGGCATTCTTCAGCATGTCTGCCTCGACGAGAAAGTCGGCCAAAACGCCGGTTGAGTAGCCGAAGGCTTGTGCCGGGCTGGAGTGCCTATAGCGGTCTTCGATCTCGCCTGGCGCGACGACTGGAGTCTGGAAAGACGATTTACTTGTCAGACTGTCGGGACTCGAATTCTTATAGCATTGAATTGGGCTATCGCCATGCCCGTAGATGGCGCGGCTGAAGTATTTGGTCCAGAAAAGGTCCACTGGAATGGAGCGATCATTGCCATAAAGAACGGCATTGAACTTACGACCGTCATCGAGCAGACGCGCGATTGAAAGAAGCCCCATCAAATGACCAGCGACATGGTTACTATATAACTCACACATTTGGTTCGGATGGTTTAGCTGTGGCAAACCGAATCGAAAGTTGGATGCCTCGCGGATAACGTCAAACATGGCCTCATGGAAGGAATAAAGCGCTCCAGACTCTTTGGCGTTAAGGGCTCCAATTGACTCCAACAGATCCTGAGCATGAACGGAATAGAGAATACCTCTTCCGATCTGCAATCCAACGTTACTCTGGTGTACAGAATTGAACTGCCCGTTATCACAAAATTCCTCAGCCCTTCTTAGATAGCCTCCTCTCTGACCGCGAAATCCACGATTGACCCAGGCCATGAGAATCCGCTTTGAAAGGGCAATCGCCTGATCGGCAGTGGGCGCGCCTGCCGGCGCCTTTACTCCCGCTTTGACCAGCGCTGCGTAAAACGCCTGCCTTGAAGCGATGATGGCTGCGCCGGACGGAGCTGCCATGCCCGGCCTTACATTCATTGCCGCACTTAGCTTTGCTGCCTCGCGCCCTGGAGCAGCATGCGGGTTCGCTCTGTCGTTTGAAAAAGCGTAGAGATAAATCTCAATTTCGCATCCGGAATAGACCGCGTCCCAATCGACCTTGGCCGTAAGCTCGGATTCGACCTCGGCTACCAGCTTTGGAAATTGCTTTTGCGAGAAAGAGCCCGGCAAATTTATACGCCTGACCAGTTCATTCATGCCCTCCGGTGTCATGAAAACACGCGGATACTGCTTGGAGCTGGTATAAGCACCTGTAAGGGATGGAGGAGAGTCCTGTGCGGAAATGGGGCATGCCGGTGAAATGCAGGTGAGTCCTGCTAGTAACAGCGTTGGCCAAATATTGCACGTGTGAACTTTGATAGAAGCCGCCATTTATCGGAGATGTCGCCGTGCAGCCTGCCGGGACCGATTCGTGCTGATGCACAAAAAGCCGACGATAGTCTTTCACATAACTGGAAGTAACTTACAGGACGATGAGTCGCGCGCTTTCGCGCAAGCAAGGTCCTGCTGACCTGCGACTCAAATGCCGCGGGGTAACAACGCGCGGATTCGATTTATGTCAACACCAGCCTTTTCCCAAAACCAAAAGCATTCTGGGTCAGGAGCTATATTCCCCATACGGATGTAGTTCTCAACAGAGGGTTCCTTTACCCCGCTCTCCCACCGCGAAACTGCGGCCTGCGTTACGTGGAATCGCTGTGCGAATTCGATTTGTTTGAGTTCGAGTTTCTTCCTGAGCGCTGCTACCCGCTCAGCCCATTCGGGAACAGTCACGAGTTTCCCCAGAAGGCTTGACTTCGATAAATTCTGCTTATATAACCTGTGGTTATGTCTAGCCGATTGTCGTGAACATACAACACGGGGCGAGGCTAATCCGTTAACTCATTTGGTACGTGCGCAGAACGAATGTACCGGTATGATGAAACGCGACTAAACGCTGTGAAACATATCGGAACGTTGCGTAACGTATAGCCATGCCGGTCGTCATAGATGAAATCCGCTATTTCTGTGCCCCGTCGTGAGCACACAACTACCAAGAGCAAGAAGAGCCGCCGCGTGGACCTGTCCCGCGAACTGCGCAAGGAACTAATTGAACGGAGAGACAAGCGGCTGCTTGAGGCCTTCCTGAAGGGAAAGACCGACATTAGCGATGAACTGGTGTTCCGCTCGCCAGAGGGCGCGATCATTGATCCGGACAACCTGTATCACCGTCTTTTCCTGCCGGTCCTCGCGAAGGCCGGGATCCGGAAGATCAGGCTGCATGATCTTCGGCATACATTTGGGTCTCTGCTTATCCAGAGTGGTGCATCGATCGTCTACGTAAAGGAACAAATGGGGCACAGTTCGATCCAAGTGACAGTCGATACCTACGGGCACCTGATCCCGGGCGCCAACGTATCCTTCGTCGACAAACTGGATCAACTACCAACCGAAGAGTTGGAAACAAAGCAGCACCAATCCGCACCAGGGGCGCACCTGCCCGAAAACGAGCTCGAGCGACAACTCCCGGAAGTTGTTGATTTAATTGGTGGCGGCGGTTGGACTCGAACCAACGACCTACGGATTATGAGACCGTCGCTCTAACCACCTGAGCTACACCGCCATTTTTCCCTAACCAACACAAAACAAACAACTTGTAATCAGAGCGAACGGCGTGAATGCCTTGGTACTGTCGGCTCTTGCCGGCTTTTCTTCTACTTCGGCCATGGGAAAACAGAGGTCATGTCCGCGAGCCATGGTCCATGTCATGGAATTCTATCAGAACCCGAGAACCGCGATGGAGCGTTGTTACGGATAGGAGATCTCTCAAAATAGCCGACGAAGATTGAGAGCGCAACTCCTAAGCCATCAAGGCCCTTCGCGACAAGGATTGCAGATTGGCGTCCTAAAGTTCTCGAGCTATTCCCAGCGAAACACCTTGGCGGACAGCGCCGTGCACACAGCAAACGTGAGGACGAGAGCGGCTAAATCACCCCAGTGCGCAGACCAAGGATCGCCGCTCCAGATGCCTTCCAGCAGCGATACTGCATAAGTCAGCGGTGTGATCTTGCCGAGAGCGCGCAGTAACGGCGGCAGAGACTCCAGAGGGACGAACAGCCCCGATACGGCAAACATAGGATAAAGAATCATGGCGCCAACAGGCTGCGCGAAGCGCGCTGTGGGCACCATGCTGGCGATCAGGAAACCTAGGGAAAGAATGCTGCAGGTGCTGATGAGTAGAGCCAGCGTAAAATTGAAAACCGGAACCTGAACTCCCACAGGGTAATACCGCTTGCCGGCCAGAACCATCAGAAGCAGGGTCGTTGCGGTTAGCAGCAACTTCACAAGGACGTGCGCTGTCAGAATGGTTGTAGGACGCAGCGGCGTTGCCCGCATGCGCTTGAGGATGCCACTCTCGCGATAGATCGACACGATTGTCGCCAGTGACAAAACGCAACTGATGGCAATCAGCAGCGATGCGAGCACCGGCAAACCGACATGCAGAAAGCCGCTGGTCGGGAGTTCGGAAGGGTCCAGCTTTTTGCCCATTGCGCGACCGAGGAGAATAAACAGCAACACTGGAATCGCAATGGTTCCAAGCGCACCAAGCGGTTCGCGAAGAAAAATCTTTACCTCAACCCAGGTTAGTTTCCACAGTCCGCGCAGATTCATATTGGTTTAGTCCCGGATCGAATGGCCTGTCACTTTCAAAAAGACGTCTTCCAAATTTGGCATGATGGTGCGAAAGTCTGTGACCCGCATGCGATTCTCCGATATACAGCGGATCAAATCGGTTACCAGATCTTCGCCGCGTCCACGAATCGTGAAGCGCACGTCATTGCGAGTTACGTCCTCGACCTGAGGAATCTTGCGAAATGTTTCTTCGGCGCTCGGATCGTCTATGGTGACCATGACCGTGCGTTCGGGGCAGTGGCGAGCGACCAGCCGATCTGGAGTATCGATGTCGATGATCCTGCCGCGCTCCATAATGGCAACGCGGTCGCAAAGCCGTTCTGCTTCTTCCATAAGGTGGGTGGTCAGAAAGACTGTTTTGCCGCGCTCGCGAATTCCCCGCACCAAATCCCAAATTACTCGTCGTGACTGGGGATCAAGGCCGGTGGTAAGTTCGTCGAGAAATACGAGCGCTGGATCGTTTATCAGCGCCAAAGCGATAAACAGCCGCTGCTTCTGACCTCCCGAAAGGTCCATGAACCAAGCGTTGCGTTTCTCGGCCAAGCCCAATTGTTCGAGGAGACGCTCACCGTCTTCGGCTTTTTTGCCGTAGAGCGAAGCCCACAGGTCCAGTGCTTCCCACACTTTGATGCGCTTCTGCAATTGTGCCTGTTGCAGTTGAATGCCGATGCGTGGCTG
>Ga0123355_10018302_pt1 | contig 11106 bp, 5 predicted proteins | sample TergutEmb28metaG_3_FD_89872 | JGI IMG/M metagenome (GOLD analysis project Ga0123355, IMG submission 89872) | Embiratermes neotenicus P1 segment gut microbial communities from Petit-Saut dam, French Guiana - Emb289 P1 | ecosystem: Host-associated > Arthropoda: Insects > Digestive system > Gut ...
CCACGAGCGCATCCTGCATTCTATTCCAGCTTGTAATAGTATAGTTTGACTCTATACGCGCCTTTGCCAATTCAATAGCGTCATTCAGTACCGTCGTATCAACTACATTTGCAGCTATCATTTTTGCCAGCGACTCTGAGGCTTCTCCAAGCGGATCGTCTGTGCGATAATAATTACGTCTGGTTATCCCGCCAAACCCTGAAGGAACTGGATTCTGTACAACATTACCTTGTGTAGTGAAATATATCGTGCCTTCTATAGCGATAGGATCGGCATGAATCGTATCAACCAAAGTTACATGTCCGATGCCTCTTTCAACGCCACTATCCTCTGTAAAGGTATTTCCTGAAATTACATTGTTACAGTTAAGTGAGCGCATATAGCCGATTATACCGCCGACATTACGTGCATCTATCGCAGTTGCTGTCAAACTTCCCTCAAAATGATTGTTTTCAAGAATATGCTGTGGACCTGCTATTGTTCCTGTGGACCAGACTTGATTTGCAAATTCACCGCCCACTATACCGCCTACATAGTTGTAGCCAATAATATTGCCTGTAACCGTAGCCCCACTGATATTCCCGCCAGGCGTATTAGGCGCTGCGAAAAATCCACCAAGCTGGCCTGTGACTGTGCTATTGCGAGAATTAGGGCTGTCATATCCTGCACCTAAAATGCCGCCTACAAATCTACTCTCCGGAGCTATAATTTCACCATGGAAATGAGAGTCAGTTACTTGGAAAGAACGCATTGCCTGCTGTTTGTATCCAACAAGTCCGCCCACATTACCAACATTAGGATGACCATACACTGTCGCGTAGCTCACGCTGTTAGTTATAAAGCCCGCAAGCCCACTAACAAAAGAGCCTACACCGGGGCCTGTTCCCGCTGTGCTTGCAAAGTATACAGTGTTTTGGTCGAATGGTGTATTAGCATCAACATCCCAACCGATTCTAACACCCGCTTCAACTGTACTGTCTCTAATATCTAAATGTTGCGGCCTGAGTCCATCGGTGCCCGCAAAACCTGACCCTCTTATAGTTGTGCCTGATAATATTGTTACATTATCAATGAGCGGATATATGAAGTTGCCAAACCCTACTTGTGCGTTGACTCCTGCTATCAAACCATGCCCAGCTATATAAGGGCCATAGATGTTAACATTGCGTATCACAGCATTAACCCAAATGGCTCCAAACAAAGGCTCCGATCCGTGAGCAAAAGTAATAGTGTGTCCATCTCCGTCAAAAGTTCCGTCAAATTCTCGCCCATTGCCACGAGCATTAGGATTAACCCACGTCATAGTATGGTTAGCTCTTCCTATTGATTCCCAACTATTGTCTAAGGTGATATCCGCAGTTAGTTTAAAGTATGTCCCATTGAACGCACCCGGTGTTGCCGCTTGATTGTTAGGAGCTGCCGGTGAATTATTAGCTCTGTAGGCTAAAAGCATAAGCTCAGCTGCCGTTCCAATCAAGTATGGCTCTCCCGCTGTACCGCTCCCTTCCCATTCAACCGCTTTTTCTGCACCAATTGAAACTGTAATCGTATACCATGTGCCCGGATCACTCGAGGTGTTCATAGTAGGCCAGTCAACTTCTCCAACACCTACCAATATTTTCATTCCATCATATACAGGAATACCCTGTGTACGGCGGAACTCTACATTATCAACATAAGTACGAACTTGAAAGTTTTTGTTATAAGCAGTAGGAGTTACCCAAACTTCAGTAACATCTTCTAAAAGGGTCAGTGTGTACTCAAGTACATCCTCACTAAACGCTGGGTAAAGAGTAAAATCACTCACTGCCACGCCAAGCATAGAAGGAAGAACTGCCCCATCGCTTACCCTTAAGCTGGTAAGGGCTTTTATGTCATTGCCCCAATCGCCTCCAACATCCGGACCCCAATCAAGAGTATATACTACGCTAACTATATCCCCGGATACCAAGCGGCCATCTGAAACACTAAAACTCTCAAATCCATAGTTGGTAAACCAATCATTAAGCGTCCCCATCCATCCACCCATAATTGATGAACAGCGTCCCCAATTTCCAAGACCGTCTATACTTGTGATAAAGTTAGATTCCGCACCCTCTATCGTACCTCCATTGTCCAAAACAAGACGTACAACAGTATCCATCATAGTATCTTCAGGATAAAGATTGACCCAGCCATAGTGCATATAGCCACGAGCCGGCAGCACGGTGTCGTCGGGTGCCGGAACTGGATCCGATACAGTAACTAAAACCTGTCCGATTGGCGAGCTGCTTCTTGCAATATTGACTATCCCGTACTTTTTATCTTCGTCAAGTTTTTCATCCGTATAGTCATCTTCCAATCCCTTCTCTGGCTCCTCTGGATAGGAGTCTTCAGGATACTGTATGTATTCATCATCATCTTGTGAGTCTTCTTCAGTCTCTGCCACAGACTCTTCTGGATAATATTCCTCTTCAGAATGTGGAAAATATTCATCCGCATAGTAGCCGTCCATATCATACGCCGCCATAATAGGCATAGGCACAGACCCAAACGCCATGACAAATGCAAGTATCATTGCTAGTAACTGTGACTTAAATTTTGTTTTTTTCAAAATTAAGCTCCTCTCTTTACCAACGCAAACCATAAGCTTACATTGGATTTACTTTCCGGTTTAAGAACCTACAAAAACATTTAGTATTGTTTAGCTTTCAATGTATAGCTGATTAACTTCTTATGCCACCTCCAAACCAACTAAATATCCCGGAAAATAAAAAACACACTTCGTCAACAATAGAACGAAGCGTGTCTGAAAGCATAACTGCATAAACACTCTAAAAAACATTGCTCCGTCCGGGGAAGGCAATGATGTATCACAGCGTATCTGACTTATCGGCAATGACTAGTATGTCACACCGCATCACAGTGACCCGCTCGCAGGGATTCTCACCCTATTCCAAAACTTCGCCGAGGCTTCCCTCAGCATGTGATACATTTATTTGCTTTGTAATTGATTATAGCTTTGTTTTTAGGGCTAGTCAAGTATATCTTTTATGTAGAAGTTGACAAAAGCACGCCTAAGTGAAGTCACCAACCCCAAAAGGCAACTCTCTGCTACCCTTAGCTAGCTTCCGTCTTGCTCTGTATAGCATCTTTGCCTCTCCAAACTTGTTGTAGGCATCAATAAAAACAGCAATCACAGCTTTTAGTATACGACAAAAACAACGACTACGCCTCTCAAGCGTAGGTACAGACCTTACTCTTGATGTGTCGTGAGCCCAAACGAGTATACTCCTTTTTGATCTAATTTTCTATTTTGACCCACTTTGGCATTTCATAATTGGATTATTCATAAATTAATTATATCACAAAACAAGCTAACTCATTTACAACAGTTTTGTGACATTTTGAACAACACGGCAATAAAATATGTTTTTCGGTATAATACAGGAACCCGCGTTTTAGTGGCATTCTAAACAACATGGCGATAAAACCGGAGGTATAATCTAGTCTGTAGCGTGGCGTTTTGGTGACATTCTAAACAACACGGCGATAAAACGTACATTTGTGCCCCCGTCCGTGGTTTATAGTTTTGGTGACATTCTAAACAACACGGCGATAAAACACATGGCTAATCATAACACAGCACAATACAGTTTTGGTGACATTCTAAACAACACGGCGATAAAACGCACGTTTGCCCCCCCGTCCGTGGTTTATAGTTTTGGTGACATTCTAAACAACACGGCGATAAAACACCACTCCTATTATTTAGTATTCGCTGGTTGTTTTGGTGACATTCTAAACAACACGGCGATAAAACCTCGTGCTTGCTTATTTTTTGTAGGACATCCACAATTTCCATAACATTTTTACAGCGCAAACTTGTGAAAAAGCAACAATCTTTTATCAGATTTTGCTCCTAGTTAAAATTTCGCAAGAACAAATTACCATAATGCCATTCGGGCTGGCAACCCTTCAGTTCTATGTCACTTATATTATTAGTAGTATATCACGTTTTGTCTACGCAGTAAAGTAAGTCCTGAACAATCTCATTCCGACTGAATTGCTTCAAATTCATTAAAGTACTTCGTCGCGTGTATCGCGCTCGGCACACACACGCTTCGTCTTTTAAAGAGTTTATGCGCAATTCAGTCGGAAGTAGATTATTCAGCACTTACTAAAGTGGTTAATACAACATCACATTGCCGTATTTGTTTTTATCACAACAAAGTCTGTATCCATTACATATTGAGTTAAATTCCTTGGCGCATTAAAAACAGCATTATCCAGCAACAGCATCGTTATATTTTGTAAACTGGCATACTCAACTGTTGCCGCTATCTGCTCTAAGCTTAAGTATGTTCCCAAATTTACTAAAGCTAGAAGCTTCTTTTTTCGCATATATTTAAATATGAGAATAATATCTGACATTCGTTCAAAAATTGTTAACTCACTAGTCTCAATCTTTATGTCTAGCGCTTTAAATATTTTTTGCATGGTCAGCTCGGAGAAATGAAGGTCTAGTTCAAAATCTAAAGTTTCCCGAACGATCAATGTAGCAACTTTGCCTATCGCATCTTCAATTTCTGTGTGTAGCTCTGGATTATTTGCGATTTGATTTTCTAAATCTCCATATAAAAACTTTATTATCGAAGTACTGTTTACATCGTAGTTAAGTATATCTGTTACAATCATAAGATCATCTCGTTTTATCGATTCGTACTTATCGCCGAAAAGTTTGATCTCAGTAGTGTCTTGAGTATAGGCATAAAAACTCTCCACAAGTTTTGCAAATACAACTTTATTTTCTATTACTAGGCTAGTCACGCCTTTTAGCTCTATCAACTCATCCATCATATTAAAATTAAGCCTCATCTATGCCCTCCCTTGGGTCGCTTCCTAAAAATATTAACCTTGCATCTGAGTTAGCTATTGAGCTGTCAGCTTTTCCATGTAAATATACCATTCTTGCAAATTGCTTTTCTGTTACTTTTAAAACACTAATCACGCCTCTGTTTGGCTGATTCTTTTTGACCCTACCCATCATCGCTTGAGCAGAAGTATCGTTTAAAACCAGCTTGCTATATACAGAAAATTGGTGCATGAGAAAGCCTTCACTTATAAGAAACTTCCGAAATTTGCGATATTCTTTTTTATCTGCTACGCTTAAGGTTGGCATGTCAAACATAAGTAATAATCTCATAAATCTATAACTCATTCCTTTTCCGCCTCTTTTGCACTTTTGTAACCAAATATAGGCAACTTTACAGCATCATTATTGAGATATGATATGCATGCTTTTACGTAATGAGCAGCGATATTATTTAAAAACATGCTCGAGTTATTAAAATAATACGTTCTGTTAAACACCTCAAATAGTTTCCACTTTATGGTATCAAACGGTGCATGGCGATTTTTATATACAATTTCATCTATCACTATACGAAACGGTTCCATAATATCGCTCGCAAGGTTATATGGATTAAACTGATTACTGTGATTTATACCTAATTGTGTAATACAACCGCACTTTATTATTTCACGTGCGAAAAGAGACATTATGAGCGTATAACCATAGTCTAGTGCAGCATTTATATCGCATACATCGTCACGGCTAAAGCTATTACCATATAATGTGTTGAAAAATATTCTCGCAGCATGACCTTCTCGATTATTTGGATCGTGAACCTCCAACCCTTTTAGCAGCTCCTTAACCGCCGCTGACTTTTCAACAAAATTGTTATCTTGCAAAAATATGCTCTGATTATTAATTTTCTGTCGAATAAGCTCATGCGCTACTCTTGCCTTTTCTTCTTCTGTCCATAAAATTTGCTTTTTAATCGCAAGAGTTGAGTCGTGACGCCCATAAAACGGGGTGAGCTGGGCAGATGGAAGCCGTTTATTGTCGCAAAAAATAACACTAATATTTTGCTCCATCAATTTTGACATCAACATAGTTGTAATAGCGATATCCGTGGTTTCCAAAAACAACATATCTATCTCCGAAAGGTGAATAGGCTCTACTTTATCTTCAGACTTAAAGTAAAGATAGTTGTTCTTATATGATAACTTACTGTGCGAATTTACAATCAAAATTCTAAAGCCCATTAAAATCCCCTTCCCTACCTAGCAAAATTTGCAATTGACAAATTATATATATTGATGGTAGAATAAGCTTGTGTTTGTGACATTCTAAACGACACGGCATGTTAAAATAAGCTAAATGCGTAAAACTTTGAGTGTGTCATCGCACTCATTTTTTTTGTGCAGAAAAAGGCATACCGCGCCATTGGCGAAGATATGCCTTTTGTTTATAGCTTTATTTGTGTTTCATAAAGACCTGTGGTACTGCGGTGTATTATTGTTGTGCCGCTTGAGATTAAGTTGCCCGATTTTAACTGTTGTGCTGTGGTGCCGAGCCCAATATCGCTTAAAGTTTTCAGCGTTTGATTGCTACCTTTAGTGATGCGCATCAGCTCTTCGATTGCCTTTAACATAACACCCGATTCGCTATTCATAAAATTATTGCGCATCTCACCTTTTAGTAGCTCAATTTTTACATCTGCAAACAGCCTATTGCTCATAATAAATTCGCTTAATAAATCATATATCCGCAAAAGCTCGTCTTTAGAACTCTTTTCAGTTGGCGGTGCATACATTTTCATTTGTCTGCCGTTTTGTGCTTCTTGATATGACGCAAGGAGTCTCACCCCTCCGTTTGGAAGGCGATATTGAGTATATTTTTCGAGTTTTTCTATAACTATTTCGGTTATTTTATCCTCAGAGTATAAACTTTGAAGGAAGCTTAATTTGCATAATGCATTTATATATCCAGATTCGTCCGGCTTATGCAAAGGCAATGCTTTAACCTCGCCTTTATCATTCTTTACAATTATGCTAAAAGCTGCCTCCTCTCTGTCTTTGCCGCCATACCAAGATGTATCATAGCCTTTTTTCATAGGCACTAATTCCTTATTTCGACCTTTCTTTTTTATAGTTTCTTTGTATAATGCGCCTGTCACTCTCTCCGTCTTCTTAACAATATTAACATCCCTGTACCCAAGCACTTCTTTTATCATGGACATAGTGGCGTCTCGTTTTGCGATTATTTCGCCGCTTCCTGACTCTATCCACGCACTTTCTTTCATGCCCGCTATCACGCTCTTAGAATTTTGAGACATCATATTTTTATGTTTACGAACATAGTTACCGTACACCCATAAATCCTTTAGCTCTGGAAATACTTTGTACGCATATATCGCCACAATTCCATTCAAAAAAGCATCATGCGCATGATGATAATCGTTTATAGCTCTGTTCTTTTCAAGATCAAACTCTGTTCGGAAGATACTTGTCAGACCTGCCCTAGGCGTTAAAACTTCAATATCATTATCTTTATTAAAGTGCTCCAATAAAATATTGGCTACATGCTTTGTAATCTGACGCGTCTCCACTAGCTGCCTGTTGATAAAACCGTGTATATCACTATCAGTCATATTATCCCGCTTCAAATTTTCGAGCTTTCTCTCCGACATTTGACCGCTTTTAACAAGAACGCCCCAAAACTGTATCATTTTAGCAATAGTCTTTGGGTCTAATACTCGAGCGTCCTTCTTTTGATTTTCTATTGCCTTTACAAGAACTTTGTTATCAATACTATTATCTGTAATCAAAGTTTGCGGCAAAATGTGGTCTGTTTGGTAGCTAGATAGGGAGCTAATATGCAAAGGCTCCCCCGTATACATACATTTCCCATTTTGCAAAAAGTATAGGTATAACTTTTCATTGTCGAGTGCTTTCTCATTGCCCTTGTAGTCATTTAGCTCACTGCGTATACTCGCAGCAATTGGCTCTCCGGTTTTTTCTTTGAAGCTGCTGTATAGCGCATCTAGTTTTTGCCATCTACTCTTTTTTCTTCTCCCTTTTTGCCCTCCTATATCTCTTGAGACTTCCACAACAATTTTACCTATGTTCTCTCTGCCCAAAAACTCCTCAAGCTCTTTTATAACTTGCAAACTCTGCCAAATGCCTTTTTTTATTGCGGGACTTCCGGCAATCGACTCTACAAGCGCATAATCTAGCTTGTCTATATCTCCTTTTTCTGCTTCAGCTTTTTTAATAGTCTCTTCAACCCTTTCATCAGCCAAAAGCCTCATGAAGTTTTTATAAGTTCCGCTTTTCAGGCTTTCAAGTATAGTCTTATTCTCACTGGTTTTTATGCCCGTTAAGAGTTTCGCTGATAAACTGCCCCAACCTTTGTATTTTAGTTTAGACAGCCTTGACACTTGAGACTCTGTAAGAAAGTGTCCCCACTCACCTACATTAGCTAATTTTATTTTTCTTCTGCGTATATCCCTTTCTTCGAAAATCGTTGCCCATTTTATTATTTCTTCAAAGCGACTCTTGTGGGCTTCGATAGTTTTTACAGCTTGCTCCTCGCTGTGAGTATCGTCTTTTAATGCACGCAATATATCTATATACGTAGAGTAACTCCCATTATATTTTGCTCCTTTTTTTGCCTTATCTACACCAAAAAGCTGATCTTTCCCAATATAAGGCACATACCCTTCTTTATCCAGGAAATCAAGCATTTTCTGCACCGTTATATTTTTCTCTTTTTTGAACAGTGCTTCCATAATCTGATGCTTTAGTTCAGAGCAAAAAAACTGTTTCTTACTTTTGCCACCTTCACCTCTAATGTAATACCCACATGACATTAACTCATTGTAAATTATAAACTCTTGATATATTAGCGAATTTTTAGGCAACACCTTTTCATCCGGTAAGTATGTACAAAAAGATGTCATCCGCTCAATAAAGTTAGCGTTCGATGCGTCTTTATCTACGACTCTATCAAAGCTCCAAGGTGTAATCTTAGTATTAGCAGCTTCGCTCTTTAGGGCTACCCATGCATTGGTAGCATGCTTTCGGGATATTGCTTCTGGTGTCGCAAGTGGCCCTACATAATATGGTATCCTAAACTTCATGAGCGTTTGGATTTTATATTCATCCCTATCGTTCAATGTAGCGTGCACTTCTCCAAGAAATGGATAATGCGCTTTTTGATTATCAATTATTTTGCACAACTCATGCTCATGAATCTGAAAGGGTATTTCACCATTAACTCTGTACCTTTGTTTAGGCAGATAATTTTCCATATCCATGGATTCAAGTATATCTTGTGGCATCGATTCGCTTGGTAGAATTTTTTTCAGAGCCTTGTAAAAATCCTCTTGTGACATAGACTTTGTTTCGTGTATATACAATGCATATATCCCAGACCTTTTAGAATCGGCTGGGTCGTAATCATTAAAAACAGCTTTATATTCCTTTTTCGAACAGTTTTGCCTCATGAACTTTTTCAACTCTTTTAGTTGCTTTTTGTGCAAGTCATACTTGTCTATCATAGACGCGGATAGTGTGGGCTTTGACAAAATACCACTAAGTATAATTCCGCTATACACACTCTTGCCAAGCTGCAAAATTTCAAATTCTGCTTCACTTAGCACAACACTAACTTTTGACATTAAGTCATCTAGTTTCTCTGCTTCTAGTGAATATTTAAGATCACTTGGCTTCGGAATGTTTTCATCATTCCCATGTTTATATTCAGGGTCGCTAAATATCTTCTCAAGGTTGATACTGTTACCGACTATTGCGATGAAGATATCTTTGCAATCCTTGCCAAACACACCCACTAACTCTTCAACTTTTCTCGATTTAGAGAGTTTTTTGTTCACCAGAATATCATTTGCCTTTTCTAACTTACCATCTAAAAGGCTGTTCTTGTTAAAACCTCCAACGCTTGCAAGGCTACCTCTGTGTTCATACTCATCATCACTTTCATGACGTAGTTTTATACACGCATTAATGAATTTTTCAAGATAGTCTTTTATGTCAAATTTCTCTACAGCTATGCTCTGCTTCTCATTAACAAAGTGCCCACGATACTTTATAATGTGATGAAGCGCCAGATATACTAATCGTAAATCAACCTTATGCGTAGTTTCCATAAGGTGTTGACGCAGATGATATATCGTTGGGTATTTCTTATAAAAATCTGCATCGCAACTATAGCTCTCTCCATCGCCTAACTTTCCCGCAAAAAGTGGCCCCTTACCTTTTTCTGTCTTATATATCTTTTTCTCATCTCCATTGACTAAGAAGCTTTCACTAAGTCTGTCAAAAAAGTTAGGATCAGGCTCTTTTATGTCTCGCTCAAAAATTTCGCGTAAATATTTCAATCTCTTTGTACGGCGCAGTATTCTTCGTCGACCTCTGCGCTTTAACCGTCTATCTTGTGCCGTTTGAGCTGAGTCAAAAAGACGGACACCCCATAGGTTGGTACGCTTCTTTTTAGTTAATGCTGTCCCGCCGTCCATAACTTTCACTTTCTTTCTGGCTTTTGCAAGGAATGCGAGCACTTCGCCATGTTTGTTTTGATTTTGTTGCGAAGTGCAAGCAGGCTCTGTAAGCACCGCCCACCCAACACTTCCTGTTCCAATATCTAAACTAATTGTATATTTTTGTTTTTTCGAAGCTTGTTTTATAAATTTGTTCATTTCAAACCCTAGCCCCCTCCTCATCAGCATAAAAACAGTAGTGTGATTTCCTCTACACATTCCAGTACTTCTCATTTTCATTATACAGTAAGTTCCAATTTTTTTCTACATAAACTTGCAAAATCTAACAACCTATCTTCTATGCTTAATTACGATTTATAAAACAATGCTTTTCAACATCTCCAAAAAAACCTATACGATTCACCATCACTTGAAAAAGCTACACTTCTTTCGCACGAATTAGTTACAATAAACTCAACGAAAAATGATAGTAGTCATGCTACCATACCCATGCCTAACATGATTAAAGCAAGACTTAAAAGGTGGAAGGCACAGCAAGCCGAACATAAGCTTATCCAACCTAACGACTATATTGACGAAGGGTATATTTGCACTCAGTTTGATGGAAGCTTATTTCGAGCAGGGTATGTTACTCAACATTTCTATGTACTGCTTAAGAGCAATAATATGCCGAAGATTCGGTTTCATGACCTGAGGCATTCGTCGGCTGGTTATCTTAAATATTTAGGTTTTGATTTGAAGGATATCCAAGTGTGGCTGC
>Ga0123355_10018304_pt1 | contig 11105 bp, 4 predicted proteins | sample TergutEmb28metaG_3_FD_89872 | JGI IMG/M metagenome (GOLD analysis project Ga0123355, IMG submission 89872) | Embiratermes neotenicus P1 segment gut microbial communities from Petit-Saut dam, French Guiana - Emb289 P1 | ecosystem: Host-associated > Arthropoda: Insects > Digestive system > Gut ...
GATGTATTAACGTCCGAAACATGTTGAGCATTAAATAATGAAATAATAAAGCAAGTGACATCAAGTTGGTCTCTCTTTATTTAACTATCAAGATGATGCACGGTCCAATAAACATAAGATGCCCAAAATGTAGTTACAAATGACTGTATTGACATAGCAATATAGGTAAATAAATTGTTAAATATATCGTCTAACACAACTCAATTAATCCTTTAAAGGCCGAATTAAATCCCATCTGCCATTTGCTGGCATTATTAGGAGCTCACCATTTTCTCCACGTTAGCAGGATAAGGGTTGATAGTTATTATAAATATGTAATGCGATATCTCGCAATCTACAACAATATTGCCAATTGTAAATATCACTTTCTTAAGTAAATGATACTTCAGCCTGGAGATGGCTCGAATAGATAGAGCCGAAACATGTAGCCGGAAGTAATAATGTAAAATATACCATTAATCCTAATAATAGGTATTAATGGAGTTGTGTTGGACTATATATTTCGCAATTCATTTATCTATATTTAACAATACAACATAAATATATCACCAGAGAAAAAACACTGTATGTAGCTGTCAAAATAACGTAAACTATATGTATATTGAATTTTATGTTTTTTACACCGTGCATTGTTATGTATTCCTATAATATAAACCAACAAAATGCACGTTTCTTAAACCAATATTTTAATACTTACGATGTCTGTAACACATTTCGAAGTCTAGGGTTCTTCTTCAGGAAGACGTTTGTACGGACAGGTATAGCGTATTGTGTTTACGTGCCGACGGTATAAGCAGTTTTGCAAGTGGAAAAGTGTCTATACGTGGGCCGGATAGCTCGGTCGGTATAGCGACTGACTACGGGCTGGATGGTCCGGAATCGAATCCCGGTGGGGACGAGTTTTTCCGCCAGTCCAGACCGGTCATGGGGCCCACCCAACCTCCTGTAAAATGGGTACCGGGTCTTTCCCGGGGATAAAGTAGGGCCGGGGCGTGCTGCTGACCACTCACTGACTAGTGCCGCGGTCATGGAAGAGTAGAGCTATACCTCTACCCACCCTCTGGACCACACCGGGCCTGTAACGGGGTCACTTTACCTAGAGTGTCTTTACCGTTGGTATGTAAACAAATTATACCATATCTCTAGGCACAACCGTCTTCCTGAATAAGAACCCTCGAATTCGAAACATGTATATAGAGGATATCGTAAAGCTTAAAATATCATCATCATCATCACCACCATCACCATATACCTGTCATGGCGTTGGGCCACTTTTTGACCCGTTCCGGTCTCACGTATCCAGAAGTCTCTTCAAAGTTCTACCATGATTCCTTCTGCCAGTAGGGGAGTAGTATTTCATTACCCTGGGTAATCTATTTCGAGGCATTCCATTTAAATGTTGTATCCAGCTTCTCTTGTATTCCAGTAATTTGTCCAAAGTTAGTGTTATTTTTAACTCCATTGCAATTTGTGCATTTGTTCTGTAATCTGTCCAAGTGTATCCTGCTGTTCTTCTCATGTATTTCATCTCTGCTGCTGTTCTTCTTCTGGCGTCACTTGCTTTAATTGTCCAAGTTTCGCTGCCATATAACAAGACTGGAAGGGCCAGCGTATTGTATAGTTTTATTCTTGTTTTCTTAAGGGTTTTTTTTTTAAATTAAAATATTAGTAGAGCTAAAGTTCATTTTGTTGGTTCATTATGAATAGTCCTTTCCTATGCCTGCCTTAGAATATTCACTTTATGAAAGTCCTGCAGTTGCTACGCTCGCCACGTCTAAATATCAAGCTGGCCTTGAGAAGCGGTGACATTGAAGGGCGAAATGTTTACATTCCCGGCCTCCTCTCTCCACTCAGCTGCCAGTAACTGTCTCAGCTGGTACTTAATATTCCGATTGCATCCCCACCCATATTATAATAATACAGCAAGCTTCCTGTACGCCGCGACTAGCAGAAGTGTGAGAAGTGTATAATCTGTCTCACGTAGACTACAGTCTGTCTCTCTGTCTCTCTGTCTCTCTGTCTGTGATGAAAGTGAATATTACACAGTAGCTTATCTCTAACACGCGGTACACAGGCACTAACAAATACAAGAATTTCTTAAGCGCCCTATACACTCTCAGTTAAACTGAGCGATTTTACTCTGTGAAGTCTTGCCTGATGGAAAAACTAAGTAAACTGCGCAGTTTTTACACGCAATAGCGCAGGACTCAGAACTGTTCTTTCTAGTCGTCTTTCACACGGAGAACTGCGCGGTTCACTCAGGGAATCCCACAGTTTCCTCAGTTTACCTGCCGACACCACGACATCTTAAACTAAATATAACTTTAGCTAGGCTCTAGTGAAGGTTGCCTGATAATGGTCGTAGACCGAAACATGTAGGAGCAAGTCAAAGTGATTTTTAAAGTAAATTTTAAAACTTCGTCAAGATGAAAAAAATTGCGTCTGTTGGTGTATGAACTTTATAGATTCAGAGTCCTTATTTTTTGGATTTCTAGAACACCTTATAATGTAGAAAGTAAAAAACTGTAAGCAGTAGGCTACTAAATTAGAAATAATACCATCAGTAACATAGAACACCATGTTCTTCTCTTATCAAGCATACAGCACCTGGATGGTCCAAGCCCACACGTTTCTTTAGGTTTAAATCTAAATTGGGACATCTTTAATAACTAAGTGGGCGTAGGATCGGCCCCGTCACAAAGCTTACACTTTACCAAGACAAGAGAAAAGCAGATGAAACGTAGAAAATTCATCGGTTCCCAGAATTGTATTCGAACAGACGACACTCACAGCAATGTACAAGTTGGCGACTGCCATCTGCCATACTTGTCCTTTTGCACGACTCAGGACACAAGGCGTTAAATAAAGAACAATCAGGGAGAATTCATAGAGCATAAATATGCGTTCTCAAAGCGGTCCGAACTATCACACTATAGAGAATGGCAGACAAGATACAGTTGAATGTACGCAGCTCTGCAGATACCTACGCTGACCAAGCGTTGACCCGGGTCCCCTAAAGCAGGGAGATCGGGATCTACAACTTGTCCTAGCTACCCACAAAAGACGGCCATGTCGACACATGGAATCGTGCCTAATTGTACCTTTCGGTTCCCTAACTGCGGTTTTTTCCGTGAATTTTTCCATCAGTTGCAAGACAAATGACAGGGTGAAACACGCAAAGATGGGGCACGGCCCGCACTCTTCCCATGTAAGATGGCTAAATTTCGCCACCATTTAGTCCGACTTTAACTTGAAACACAGCCAATCTGGGTTCGAATCCCAGAAAGCTTTCAGCCAAAGTTAATTCCCCCACATAGGGCCTATTGCCTCTAGAGCAACGGTCCTCAGTTTGCTCACGTCGGAGTCTTCAACCGCGACGGGAAATCGTCAGCCTAAACGCAATCCCGGTTACAGTTTAAGATGTCTGTTACTGAGTCCAGCTACCCGGTAAGCCAGAAATGGCTAAGCAGACCGAAAGACGTCGACTGGTACATTCGCGCAGATCTCCGCCCTCAGTTAGATATTTGTTTGTTTGATTGGTATGGACTTGAATGGAATGCAAACTGATGGAAGAACAAAAAAAAAAAATAATTAACACTTGACCAAAAACAGATGGATTGTTCACCATGTTTACAACATTAACACACTTCTTATAACAAAACCAACTAGAAGCACTAATTTTTTAAATTTGTTTTTGGAATAAAACTCTACTTGTTTCGCACAGTTCCTCTGTCCTTCATCAGGAGTTTTTCACTGTACACACAATGGTATATGTCATACAGGCTTGCTGACAGCTTGCGAGCAGGATTAGGACGCTGTCTGCAAACCTGTATGACATATGGATAGCATATACAATTGCTGTGTTTACAGTGAAAAACTACTGATGATGGACAGAGGAACTCTCCGAAACATGTAGAGTTTTATTCCAAAAATGAATTTGAAAAATTAGTGCCTCAAGTTGGTTTCATTATAAGAATTTATCACGATGCACGGTCAGCTGAACGTCAAATTCATTAACATATTGTGTTAAAATTTACAAGTCAAAGGATCAAGTGACCAAGGAAGTACGGTGCAACGCAAGTGTAAAAGCAGATCCAAATGTAAGGCGTCTTCATCTTCACCATTGGGGTATTTAGTGATAAAATTCATTAGATAAAGAAATTCAGGATCAAAAAGTGATTCAGAAAAAGAATCTCACTCTATTGCACCTCATATTACATCTTGCACTGGAGTACTAGGAACAGCGCTATAGTTTTCCTTATGAACCAGACTGTACTGAGCAACGCCGTAAGGTCTCTCTTATAAGGCATCTCGTACATTTCTGTGCGGCTACTTCCGAAAAAAAAAAAAAACTCGACATACATTTTGTCTTATTTGAATGGAAGCATCACGATGTGCTTGTAACGTAATATAATATTAAATAGTGTACGGCAGCACAATCACTTTATTGCTCAAGGTTATTATAAGGCTACATGTTTCGACTGTAGAATAGTCATCCTCAGGCTTATTTTGTCAATTGTGTCACAAGATGCTATGCACACTTTGGGATCCCATCGTGTTTACATCCATGGAATACATAAAATTGAATCGTTTGTCTCTAAGGGCGTGACGTGAAAATTGTTGGATATATAAAATTGGATCATTTGTCTCGTAAAATGTATTACACAAATTGTGTCTAAAAAGTTAATTTTACATATTTTAACTTTTTAGACACAATTTGTATAATACATTTTACGAGAAAAATGATCCAATTTTATGTATCCCACTGTTGTAAACACAATTTGCACGTCACGCCCTTAGAGACAAAGGACATAATTTAATGTATTCCATGGATGTAAGCACGATGGGTTCCCAAAGTGTGCATAGCATCTTGTGACACAATTGACAAAATAAGCCTGAGGATGACTAATCTACAGCCGAAACACGTAGCCTTATAATTACCTTGAGTAATAAAGTGATTGTGCTGACGTAAACAGTTTAATATTATATTTTGTCTTACGTAACAGACAGCTAATGACGTCTGAACGGACCAAAAAAATGGTTAAGTCTCTGATTGCTAAATGATGATGGTAGTGATGATTTCTGTACCGTTTTAGTGGTTTGGTGTCCCACTATTAGAAATGTACGAGGATTAAAACCTAACCACAGTTTAATAAAGATAGTGACGATGAAAAAGGACTACACAAATCACCACTTGTCATACTGCAACTGCGTTCAGTCCATGTATTATCATCATCAGTTAACACGCCACCTGGACGCCGTTAATTACGGCAGGCGGGAAAGACACGCCTCGCTTCACTTTGACTCTCCATGGGTCCCTTCCCCTCCAGGTCCTTCTGCCACTCCTAACTCCTACTTCCAGAAGTCAATTTAAAGCCGAGTTACAATCAAGGACTGAAGCAGTAACATTAGTTTCTGCAGCAGCGCATGGCGCATGCTCCAGAAATTCTCCGTCTCTGTCGCTGGCTCGATTCCTGTGCAGAATCGATTTAAACCATCAGCCACCCGCCTCAGAATTTCCACTGGTTACAGCTGTATGCAGTGCTAGTGAGAGCACACATGAAAACGTTAAATTTAGCAGTCGTCACTACTGCCTCCCCCTCTTCCTCCAATAGTCGTACATCCACAACAACTAATGAGACACCAAGCCTTTCTGAGTGCAGAGATGTTCAGAAATTCAGCTAAGCGTATCCTGGTAACGCATACCTCCTCTCTTGGCTGTCAAAATCCCCACACTCGGCCTGTATTACCACAGATATCTGTGACAGGTATTTTTTGACGCATCAGCAACTCAATTTTCAGACTTCGCTCATTACCATCATCATATCTGTCAGTCATTCTGTCTCCACAAGCCGTGATTAGATTCCACGAAATCTGATACCGGGAGTCTTGCTAAAATTTGTCGATATATCCGAATTTTGGTTAAAATCTGGGCAACATAAAGGACACTTTACACCCAGAGATACTTGCATAAAAGTTTTTATGCGTGTTTCGACTTTCAAGCGGGCACAACTTGCTTTTCAGTTAGCAAGAACGAGAAATATTTGGAACAGTTAAATATGCGTTGTAGATTTTCCTCAAATATATAAGTACTGAAAAGACATTTAAATAAAAGTGGGGAAAGGCGCCCCTTTGAGAGAAAAATTCTTTGGAAAACATTTGAATGCCTTCAAGTTGGCGGCGTCTGGATAATACGGCACAATTTAAGAGCGGTACTGTGTGTTTAAAGCATCGACCTGGTATCGTAAATAAAGTGGGCTTGTCATCTAGAAAGAATGAACGAAACCGAATCCCAAAATGAAATCTGGTAAGAAGTCTCAGGAAAAGAAGGGCCGTTGAGAAGCCGAGTAATAGATAGGAAGACGAAGTGTGGAAGGCTGGCGTCAAATTGCTCGATACGAAACTCTGTAGCGCAGAACCAAGACATAGGAATGACTGGAGGAAGGAAAGAGGGAGGAGGGACCGAGAACCATTGGAAGAAGAAAAAGAAAAATTTTACAAAATATTGCTCTATGCATACACTATGGAATTTGTTCTTTTTGCCTCCACATCGTGGCCATAAACGAGAAACACCCATCCTGCTCTTCAACGGGTACCCTGTGTTGACGATGACAAGCCACATCCATCTAATAAAATGAATACCTACCAGACAGCTGAAGCAAGAAACTACACAACACATTTTCCAATCTTTTTAGAACGTGTTATTTAAAATCCTTATTTAGAATTTTGACTGACAAATGTCAGTCGAAAACTTTTGAACACAATTTTAACATATCTAAAAGTTTCCATATCACAGATGCATACGATGGTTTATGGGGATTGGCTTTAACGGGAGAGTTTACATTGTACCGAATACACGGTGGATGTTGGAATATGTTGAGGTTTTGAACAGCAGGGAACACATAGACAGGCTGTGATGGATTACCCCTCACCCTAGTGAGACCTACTATTCATACCAGGCGGAATTGCAGTATAGGGGTCTACATCTGCCGCGCACATTTGCGTACTGACTCATTCTTTCACACAGCTTGGAATTATGCACGTTATATTGGACAGTATTTTGTGCCCAGTGTTGAACTGATAGCATAGCTAAATGTACTGGAGGTTCAAATACACAAGCTGCTTAACTCAGTGTATGAAGCTTGTTGCAATACGGAAGATATTATGATTTAAACCAGAGGACTCACCACTGCCCTCAGCATCCATTCACTTGCTGAATCTTCATAACATGGAAAGCAAAACCGTGAGCTTTGATTCTGCAATGAACTGTGCAGTGCTGCTTGTTTACTTATGCAGATTATAGAGTAATAAATAAGGACGATCTAGGAATCAGTTTACAGTAGATTAAAGTGCTGCGCTATGGTACATTCGGTCAATGTTTCTCAACATTTGTGAGACCGTGGCCCGGTAAATTCTTTTCTCAAAAGACGAGGACCCGGTCCCAACAGATTTACTCGTCAGTAACTTCTCAATTTTTTTTTAAGTTCATACATTAAACTAACATACGTATTAATAATTAATTATGCCATAATCATAAAGAATATCAGTACAATTATGTGTACGGTGTGGCATGTTGACAAATATAAAATTACATTTAAATTAGTTACCAATTCCAGGAGAATCTCTCGCGGCCCGGCGGTTGAGAAACACTGCAGCACGTTACTGACAGTTACACACATCTCAGTACAAGAATCCTACATTTCACTCTTTTGATTTCAGTATTTACTGGTTCTTCAGGAACATTTGGCATTCTTGCAAGTAAAGTACACGAGAATTTCAAAGGCTTGAAGCTTAAAAACTAAAACAGGGGTTTGTGTTTATAACGAGAACTGGTCGGCAGTTCGTCACAAACCACACAACACAATCTCTCTACATGGCAATAAAACTGGTAGAAACAGAGATAGGACAAAAAGGGATAAGAACATGTGAAGGACTCAGTGATACAGTGCAACGAATAGCAGATCGGACGGTTGAGAAAAGAGAACTGGGCACGAGGAGGCTATAAATGATGAAATGCTTGTGAGTGGACTTCGCAGCTTATGGCAGAAACGCAGGAGAGACAGAAATACGTGCGGCGTGCTACATTATCAAAATAAGATGCACAGAGGCGGCTAGCAGAAATGAGAGAGAGAGAGAGAGAGAGAGAATAGATCGTTATCACTGGGCAGGGAATTGAAAGACTCCAAGGAAAGGGAAGGGTGCATGTCCTGCTGAACTATAAAAGAAAGAAATGGCATGGCATAATTCAGACTGGGAATTTGGAAACTAAGACAAGCCGGGGGGCGGGAGGTATAGAGAGGGCCAGATGCCTCCAATGTGCGGAGGATGAGAACGAATCCCATCTATTGTTGAAATGTTCTGAAACGCGGGGGCGCAGAGGAGTTCTTGAACAAGAAATGGCCACATATCAACGAGGAAATAGCAGTCAGGGTAATACTGTCAACAGAGTCGCTGAACTGTGAAATTTAGGTACCTTCGCGTACAAGGTTATATGTTAAAGAGGGAAAAACAGGTGAAGAGAAACTGAGGTTGGATGTGCAGCAAAGTAATAGATTGTAATTAAGATCGATTGGGTGTAAATAATTTGGATCAGAACAGATATTTCCAGAACATGATAAGTACCGGGATGCTGATAAGTCCTTATTCCGAACAGGAAGGAAACAAGCTCGGAAGCATATCAGGGACGCGCGCGATTTCAACAAAATCGAGACATTAAGTTTTTTTTTTTCCAAGGCAAGGCGCCGAAGGAAACTCACGCCATTCTGTCAGAAACATTAGTTTGCTTCCTTCCTTGTCGGGCTAAGGACTTATCAGCACTTCTGTAGTAAAGATAAACCTCAGTCGTTATTAATATAGTCGATCAACACTGGCAAAATCTCCGTGATTCTAATCACATTAAAGCAAATGTAACTGAAAGCAAACAAACAATTGTACAAATTTCACCGTCAGATGGGAAACAAAACCAAGCATCAATCGTAACGAGAGTGTGCCAAGATTTAAGGAACTGACGGAAAGCATAGATATTCTTATTCTTATAATAAAACCAACTAGATGCACTAATTTCGCAAATTTATTTTCGGAATAAAATTCTACATGTTTCGGACAGTTCCTCTGTCCATCATCTGGAGTTTTTCACTGTACACACAGCAATGGTATATGTCATAAAGCTTCCGAGCAGGATCAGGACGGATCCGTCCTGATCCTGCTCGGAAGCTGTCAGCAAACCTGTATGACATATAACTTTGCTGTGTGTACAGCGAAAAAAACTCCTGATGATGGACAGAGGAACTGTCCGAAACATGTAGAGTTTTATTCCAAAGATAAATTTGAGAAAATAGTGCATCTAGTTGGTTTTATTATAAGAATTTATCATGATGTACGGTCACATGAACGTCAAATTTATCACGATGCACGGTCATCTGAACATCAAATTTATCACGATGCACGGCCACCTGAACATCAAATTTATCACGATGCACGGCCACCTGAACATCAAATTTATCACGATGCACGGTCACCTGAACATCAAATTTATCACGATGCACGGTCACCTGAACATCAAATTTATCACGATTCACGGTCACCTGAACATCAAATTTATCACGATGCACGGTCACCTGAATATCATATTCAACAAAGAGGTTCGAACGTAACGTAACAAAGGAATGAAATTCTCTAGCTCCCTATTTTATTACTAATTAAAAAAAATCCAACAACAAGAGATGATTGGGATATAAACATCGGCATGATTTCTACTTTACATGTGAGGGCGTGGAACGTGATACGTTTGGGGGATTCATTATTTACAAGTGCCCAAAAGCAAACCGCCAAAGACGATAGGTAAGGTTAAAAGAGATAAAGGAAATGAGAACGTTAGATACTTAACGCGGAGACTATAGACATGTAAGAGATGAGCGGCTGTTCAAAATGTAGTGAAAGCTGGATTGTTGTTAAATGATGGGCGCCTGGCCAAGATGAAGACAAGGTAGGCAAGAATGTTATTGGGTTAAATTCTTAAAAAAAAAAACCCGCAAGCAGATAATATCTTTCGATGGGAGTGGGGAGGGAAATGTGTTTATTATGGCAGTCATAACAAACACACAAATACAGTTTTTATCATTATTTTTTTCAAATTTTTTCCCACATTCGTAACGTGCATCTAGATATTATCAAAGCCTTATTTATTCACCAACTGATGCACTAGTGAGTTGTCTTAATAATATCAATATTAAAATTTACATTAAAACAGCTCTGACATGTTTCGGTGTTACAGTAACACCATTATCAGGGAGCGCATTAATTTGTGTTTACTAAAGTTACAGTAACTTTACTTACAGTAACTTTAGTAGATGGTGTAAAATGCACCGAAATAATATCGGAGCTGTTTTAATGTAAATTTTAATATTGTTTTTAAGACAACTCACTAGTGCATTAGTTGGTGAATAAATAAAACTTTGATAACATAACTACACTCTTTATATTACCTGCAGAACTCCTGAATGTTACAGCAATTTACGCGTTTAGTAACCACTGCGCTGTGAACGGTTAAATAGTTGAGAGACAAAGAGTCCGGGTCACAATCTTAGAACCTTACACCGATGACTTAAACAAAGTTGCCTTGTAAAATGAAATATTACAATAATGAACGAGATAGCTCGAGAGTTAGGCACTTTATCTTGCGACCAAGACGCTTGGAGTTACACTCCATAGTTCCAGATTTCCAATGAAATTTTACAGATCATGTCTACACCACTCAAATTAGATAACACGCAACATTGCGCCGTTGGAAAAGTTGCCGTATCACAAAGGGTGGCAGATTCTAATCCCAAGTCTCTTTCTCATTGTTAAATAAAAGTTTCCCTTCTGTCTTGGCAGACCAGACGTCCCTCTCATGTGTACGAGCAATGCAAGGTACGTACAAATCTGTAATTTTGCCAGACTGTACGGCACTGTGGGATAGAAATGAAGAACTTAAATTGGAAAGTTGCGTAAAGGGAAAAACCAACTTGATGCCACTTATTTTATTATTTATTCAATACTCATTTATTACTCAACATGTTTCGGCCGTTAATACGACCATCTTCAGGAGTCCGCGACTAACTGGA
>Ga0123355_10018305_pt1 | contig 11105 bp, 8 predicted proteins | sample TergutEmb28metaG_3_FD_89872 | JGI IMG/M metagenome (GOLD analysis project Ga0123355, IMG submission 89872) | Embiratermes neotenicus P1 segment gut microbial communities from Petit-Saut dam, French Guiana - Emb289 P1 | ecosystem: Host-associated > Arthropoda: Insects > Digestive system > Gut ...
TTAAACAGCATAATGCACGGAATGGACAATGTAGAAGTACGGAGAAGTGTTAGGTCTATGGTACGACACATTCAGTAGCACACAAAATATGTATACATGCAAGAGTTCTCCAAGAAAGGTACATAGTCTAGACTGCAATTTTTTTCTCATGAGGAATTTGGCATTTCAAGAATGGTAATGACAAAATGAAAATGACGTGACATATTTCAGTGTGTAACATCCAGTACTAAATCACACGGAAATTTTCGAGATAAAAACATGCAAACAAGTCGCAGGTTCACAAACACCGCCCACGGACCGCCTGGCCTGTCAGGGCACAATTCTTAACAGTTACAGTTTCAAACAGTATTACCAACATACTGAAATCCCCCGCGAAACTTGTTTGTGTAACGTTCCTTCGTTCTTGAATACGCCGCGTTCGCTTCGTGTTAGCTGCGGCGCTAGTTTCGTTAATGACGACAGAGCGAAACAGCTGCGCAAGACCATGCAATCATGAAACTGGTTACGGTGTTTACACGCACTAACTGCCTGCAACTGTCATAATGTATTGACGTTTCCTTTTACTCCTGCTGAGTTCGGCGCCTCTGAACCAAATAGTCCGTACAGTAGACCTGGAACACCCCACACATCAGTTCGCTGCGCTTCACTAACCAACAAATAAATCACAGGGTACTGAAAGGGATACTCAACTACTACTGATACTTTCTGATGGGAGAACTGTCTGACATCACAATCATGTGTCTGTCGTCTAGCATGTAGCGCCATGAGGTCTGGTAAAAACATCGGCGTTTCCTAAAACGTCCGTACCGTTATACCAGACTATATGGCGTCACATATCAAAATACAGACAACTTGATCGTCATCGCGGTGAGAACCTCAGCTGTGTAGGCAAAAAAAAAAAGACTATGGAGCTGTCAGTATTCATGCAGATACTGTATACCATTAATACACACACACACACACACACAGAAGTCGAATTTCTTTGTTAACCCACTGCGGTCCAAATTATTATTGTGAATTCCAACAATCTGTTCTGAAATTAAATTTCGAGAAAATTTCTATTCGTCAAAGATCAAAATCAGCCGCTAGACAACAGGAGTTTAGCAAACCTAACATAAAACAGTCAAATGACGTGTCCATTTCAGCTTGACATTCCACCTGATGCACTGGAAGGCACCGTCCAGTGTGATTCGACGTTAGACCAATAAGGATTAATAAAGGTTGCATAAGGGGGCCGGGATAGCTCAGTCGATATAGTGACTGGCTACGGGCTTGACGGTCAGGGGATCGAATCCCGGTGGGGGCGAGATTTTCCGCGCTCGTCCAGACCGGCCCTGGAGCCCACCAAGCCTCCTGTAGAATGAATGGATACCAGGTCATTCCTGGGCGAGGCATTGATCACCCACGCCCATCTAGTGTCGAGGTCAAAGAAAGAGTAGAGCTGTACATCTACTCTAGGGCGAAAAAAAAATAGATGCCTAACGCCGCTTGCAAGTTCATTCCATGGGAAGCTAGAAGCAGAATATTTGTTTCGAGCGTATATTTAAAAATTACTAATTCGCGATTCCCCCATGAGCGCGGGGCCCCCGAAAGCTCCGGGCCCGATTGTGTCAGTCGGTCCAATCGGCCTAAGGCCGGCCTTGGTCACTGCAAAAAGAGAAACATAGAAGCGGGGTGAGAAAGTAGAAAGAGTGTGAGTGCGTAAGTGAAAAGTCTTTATTTTGAGAAGAAAATACATAAAACTATTGGAGGCCCATCAACAGAGCACAGCAGCCGGTCGTGAAAATGTAACAAGGATCAGAAAATTGAAACAGGGAAGATGGCCACTGCAGCACGTTGCCACCGGGAGCGTGGGAGAGAGTTCGGCTTGGGTATGTGTAGAGACTAGACGCGGAGAAGTCACAGTACACCCACTCAATACGTATGCAAAATCAATTCCATTTTACACAGCACAACACACACTGCAAGGAACGGTGGCATTCTGGGGACAGTATCTAAGATAAAAGGCAGCCATTGCCAGGGAATTTACAAGAGCTGTCGGCATGACTGAGAGACACTTCCCCTATCCAGAAGCAGATGCTGACCTTTCGCACCATTACCCTGCAAATTCTCCGACGCAAGTCACAGAGGTCATGGAGACGAGTCCGCCTGTGTGGCCAGCATCAAGGTGCACATACGGAACAAATGGACATGTAACCTAGAAATGAGTCACTGAATCAAATTAATTATGATTAACTACGTTTGCGTGGGCCATTGTGGCTCTATCGGTATAGCGACTCGCTACGGGCTGGACGGTCCGGGGATTGAAACCCGGTGGAGGCGAAATTTTCCGCACACGTCCAGAACTGCCCTGGGGCACACCCAGCCTCCTATACAATGGGTACCGGGTCTTTTACGGGGGTAAAGCGGCCGGGGCGTGGCGTTCACCTCTGACCCAATCTAGCGCCGAGGTTAAAGAAAGAGTAAAGCTATACATATACTCCCCCTCTGGGTCTTCGTGGCCTGTTGTAGGGTGAACTTTCCTTTTAACTACGTTTGCACACTGGTGTGGGTACGGTGACTTCTCGCCCAACCTGTAAAATGCGACTAGCTGATCCATAACCCCGGAATGCATATTTAGAGGAAAGATTCCAGTTTCACTCTTGCCTTTAGGCGCGTTCGCAAAATTACGAAAAGCGACTACTAGCTTCGTCATGTCTGTCTGTCTGCCTGTCTGTCTGTCTGTATGTAATAACACACTGGACGGGCTTCCATTTAATTTGGTATTTTAGTTTTTTAAAAAAATCTGTCGAAATTTTCAAGTTTCTTTAAAACGTGACAAGAATAATGGAGACAGGCAATGTACGAATGACGTAACATTGAGGCGCGATCGTGCAACCATTGGTGCAGCACAAAAGCAGTAAGTATTACATATTCTAAGTGTGTCTGTAGCCTTAGTCATCCAACATGCAATGCGCATGCGCCATATTGCCATCTGTGGCCTGTCCGGCTCTACAGGATGTTTCCACATTATCTCATAAACGCACGATCTTAAAAAAAAAAGTTTTTGAACACAAAATGTGTGTTGATTTTCTCTACAACTACAACATTCCTCATTCTACGAAGAACTGAGCGAGATATGATCACAAATTGATATTGGTCTTCATGTAAAGTGTCCGCTGTTCTTATAAAATATAAGCAGAATACACACACAACTCAGCTAATGATTTTATTAAGGTATATTCTTACATTGTTCCTTTGAACATGTTTCGGCTCTAGTTATGAGTCATCTTCAGGTTGATTACTTTTTCTTAGTAAGGCAAAACGTATAATTAGCAATGCTATTGTTATTTTTGCCTACGGGATCTCGTATAACACATATAAACAAATTGAAGTAAAATTGATTCCACTGTATAAGAGTATTAAAATTAATTTAGTGGAAATTAAATGTTATTATACGTAGAATATTAGAACTATAGGATATTACGTCATGGAATGTGGTGTGGGTACCGGAAAGTAGGAGACTGGTATTTCCATTTAACTATGTTTGTGGTTTCTTCAATGATGCCGAGGTTCTATTGTATGTATAATTCTATACAACACACCGGGGATGTCTCACCTGAAAGTAACCCGTTATTCTTGTCAGATCACAAAGAAACTCGAATTTTCTCGACAGATTTTCGAAACATACACAAATATCAAATTTCATGAAAATCCGTCCAGTGGGAGCCGAGTTTTTCCATGTGGCCGGACAGACGGAAGGACATGACGAAGCTAATAGTTGCTTTTCACATTTTTGCGAACGTGCCTAAAAATATCTTACAGCCAGATAGGCCACAAATGACAATAGACGTATAATGCGACGCACTCGCAATAAGTAATGAATAAATACACCTACAAACACACACTCAGAATATGTAAGACTGACTGCTTTTCCACGGCCACAATGGTTACGCGAACGCACCTGTATGTTACTTTGCACGTGTATTGTCTGTCTTGTTGGATATGATCTCTTCCCCTATGTTAGGCTACCCTCCGCTCTGCCGTCTGTTGCTTGTCACCGTATACTTTATATTGTCAACGCCAATACTCACTGGACACAACAAATCCTTAGTGCAAGCCGGGAATCCACTTAGTTTGATCTGTGATCTATTGTGAACACGAGCGGGTAAGTCTGCTTCCCTTGTCAAAACCGCCACTTTCTTAAGGGATGAAGGCGGGGAGAAATCCCTCAAGCTGCGAAAAAGAACGCGGCTCTCTACCCGCTCCCGCGTGTTCTGTATTAATTGGTTTCAATGCAGATGGTGCCGCCCCTTTTTCGTACAGCAGCAGAAACGAAGAATGATTCATTTTCTTATGGTACAGCGTAACTGATTAAATGGAACAGAATCGGAAGGGACGTGGAAGAAAGCAGCCGTAGGATTATTTGTTATACTATCTAAGAATTTATTTGGAGGTAATGAGGAAAATCAGACAAATAATAGGTATAACAAACCTAAGAGCCGAGATTTGAACTTAGAGCCTCCCGAATACATAGTAAGAGTGTTGCTCTCTCGATCTCGACGTTCGGGAGGGAGTGAGGAAGAATAAAGACGGCTGATTAGTGCTGTATTTATAACGATGTTTATTCGAATAAACGAGCAGGTAATTAAAACGGAAAGCCACAGAGGGAGGCGGTAATAGCCTATTCCGAAGGTAACTTCCCTGAATGTGCCTGGAAGGACTGACGGAAGCTCATCAAATCCGAACGAGAATAGCCCATTCACTGATCGAGATTCGAACAGGGTGCTTCTGAAATATATATCAGTAGCGTGGCCATTGCTTTGAATCGGTCGTAAACTAGACAAGTAAAATCAGGAGCAAGAATTGATGATGATGTTGATGCTGTTGTTGTTGTTGTTGTTGTTGATGATGATGACGATAATAATAATAATAATAATAAAGCGAAGTAAACCTACAGAATGACAGACGTTCTCTCATTTCGACATACAGCTCTTATACATATACAATAGCGATTAAGGAGTGACCCTCATATTGTGTCACATCAGTAAACAAGATGGCGGATGTATCATGGGTACGTAGAAAGTGTATCGGAGCACCCATCTCAGTTGCGTCATACAATCGTCAGTCTTCTGTTTGGCCACCTGACACGCCCAGCTCACAAACCTCTGTAACGAACTCGCAAGTGGATTAGCGTATCAAGAAACAGGCCGACAGACCGAGCTGCTTTCTAGGGCGAACGTGCTGCATTTCATCCGTGACTAATTTATCGCACAAAATGGCCGCTTCGTAGTACAACACTAAAAAGAATAGAACAAGTTTTAAAAAAAAATTCTGTTTCATATCATTCGATGGTTTGGATGTTAACTTTTTACCGTTACAAATCCGCTGTACCTAACAAGACACTTCCTTCCACAGTTCTGGGAACATTATTTGCAACCTGACCAGTGCCAGGTTGCTGGACCGGCACGTTAGCTACTGGCAAACGTCATGAAGACAGGAGCCTCCTGGCAGGAAATCGAAAAGGAAAGATTGTGGGAAAATAGAAAGGATTGAAGTCTTTTCGTACATTGACCGAACCGCTACAGAGATCACAATGAATGAAGTCAGAAACTATTTCAGCCCTGTGTTTCATTAATTCTTCAACAAATCAATTAACTGCTTTTGAGAGGAAAAAAACCTTCGATTTTAATTTCACGTGAAATTGGAAGTGAAGTGGACCAAAGAAACCAAAATTAATTAGCCTAGAATTCACTGCCCGCCAACAATACAAGATTTTATCAAAATTCATTGTGTTGCATCTAGGTGATATCCGATTAACTTACAAGTAACGTAACTTGCAAGTAGCGTAACACGAAGGAAGGGAAGATAGGGAGATGGAGGAAGAGGACTGGATTCCGGTACTTTATCAATCGAATCTACTTACAAGATGTCCGAATCAATTCAACGTTTGTCACTCCATTCGTGTGGAAATTTTTCTATCCTTGCCATGTCTTGTTCAGACCTGACAGATGCAAGGAGTTTCCACACCACCTGAGCAACTACTAGCTGCTTGGGGAAGCCTCTGAACCACGCACTTAATTTCCCGATAAACGGCAAGAAAATTCATATCCTCGAAAGAAACGAATTTGATAACTTCAGCTTTAGTCGTTGCCCTCAGAGAGAACGACTGTCACGTGACGCTCAGAGACTGCTGTCACAGTACAGCTCCATCTGAAGATTGCTTCAAATCTGGGTTTCGTCCAAAGATTTGGTGTCCGGAGGGCGGAGAAATAATAATGAATAATGGCAGTCTTGCGTCTTACTAATTATTTTTCTTTGACAAAGTATTTCTATATCCTCAGCCGAAATAAAAAAAAAAACACACACACACATTTATATCTCCTACAGATAAACAGGACAACCAATGAATCAAAATTAAATTTACTTAATTCTGTCCCAACCTGTCCTCCATCTTGAGTAAAAATTCATGTTCGTGACAATATAACAATAAAAATAAGAAGCAGAAGAAATAAGAATTGGATATCGTTACGTGTTTTTGTATCAGTAGTTGATGAAAGATCCGTGGGGAATGTTGTATTTAATTTATTTTCTTATTAAGTGCCGTTACATGCACTTTCTCAAAATTTTAATTCGAATCACAGCTTTCAGTTACGAATGACTCAACTAATTACAGTAACGCATTACTGGAAAGAAGAAACAAATTTATTTCAGATATTTTCAAAGTGGCACGCTTCAAATTTCGAACATTCAGTCACGGATCTAAGAATAATTCCCATGTCTCATCAGATTGTGTGGCAATTGTTCGTTAGAGATCTCACTTCTTTTTTCTCTTCATAAGAGAGGATATGGATCAAGGACACCTGTGGTCTAGACACCTGATTATGATTTCAAAAGAAAACGACCATGAAGAATTCTAACGGGAATTCATTTCAATTAATGGTACCTATGATTTGGAAGTCAGCCAGTAAGGTTATGTGTATTCATAGCTGCAGATTGCGTTATTCGGTGCACAGGCCAAACGTGTGGCTTGAAACAGTTAATGTCAGGAACAGGAAACAGAAAGCATAAAGCAAACCTGTCAGTACGCATCAATCAGTAGTTTGCCTTCGAGGTTACCCTAATTTAATGCGTAAGGTAAATATATCGTTCGTAATAACATTCAATACACACTAAACTCTTAACTGTACATAAAACGGTGTTACACACAACTTTCTGCGCTACAAGTCTTGGGCCCAATTTGCTAAAGGCTTTGGTAATCACGACCGTGAGTTTCAAGATTACAGTATTCTGAGGCGTGATGCCATGTGGTCTGGTATATGCATGCGATCCTCTTTACGTTCAGCAAATACAGGGTGTCATTGGCGCACTCAAGGAAGGGGGGCTGCCGGGCTGCAGCCCTCCATCCGAAATCAAAATTTTAGAAACAGAGATTCTGTAGACAAGATAATAGCTATCAAAGGTTTTACGTCATTTATTCTTTAGCCTAAATCAGCAACTGAATTAGGCTGATGAATAGTACGTTGGAATATTGACAAATATAATAGCAACTTAGGAATATGTAGGTTCTTTTCTCGGAGATTTTCATATCATAGATTTTAAAATCCAACATGATTCATATATAGCCTTAGGGCCAGCCCTCCCCCCCCCCTCCCCCGGAAGATAAATTCTGGTTGCACCTATGAAGGGGGTGGATTTCAACGAACAGCAGATACACCAGAGTACAGAGTGTCATATTCCAGAAGAAGGTAACCGTAACGTTGAGATTTCAGAACACTCACTGATCTAACGATAGGGCAAACACAGACATTTATAATAATAATAATAATAATATTTATTTACTGCAGTTGGGTTGTCACCCAGTGGCAGTGGCTATTTTACATGTAAACAAAACATGAAATTGGTTACTACTAAATTTAAGTCGGCAGGGCTACATGAGAAGCATGTAGTGGCAACTTGGAATCTTGGGAACCATCTCAGCATTCGCTTATGGACACAGGGAAACCGAGAAAACCTGTGTCGAGTTGGCGGGGACAACACCGTCAATTCGTCATGAAATTAAATAGATGTGTTGCACAGTTCCATAAATAAGCCAATAAGCCAGCTATTGAAAACTGGTGAGACCAACCGTGCAGCACGTACCTCATTTTTTGAAGAATTCACAGTGTCCTACCGCGAAATATAATAAACCTATATCACAAATTGTGGTAGTTTAGCCCATATTTGTACTTGGGAAATACAAATACTATTCAACAGATATAACACTGCATACGCATACACGACACGTTCGAAATGCAGTCTTAACTACTGCTGTATGTGCTGGTAAAACAGGTGCCCAAAACACAACCAGGAAAATATTTGGACCTACAAGAGAGGAATGAAAGTAGGGCGGAGAAAATTACACGATGGAGCAATTAGCAATTTTAACTCCTTATCAAATACTTCGAATTCATCACACGATGTAGGATGAGACGCAGACGGAGACGCTTAGGTGAGATGAGCCGTGAGTGAAAAATGTGGATCGGGGAACGTGAAGGGAGGACACAACTTGATAGACGAAGGTGTAGATATCACAACAGTATTAATATGCGTCTTGAAAAATTAGCTTTGAGCGGCGTGGACTGTTTCCGCCTGCCACACGATAGGCATCACTGCAGGTTCTTGTGAACATGGCAATTAACGCGGGTTGCAACGGAGACAAGAATTTTTTGATTATGGGCCTTTTCAAGGACTTAGTGCATGTAGTTATTTGCAAAAATTATACAGATGACAGAGCTCATCGTAACTAAAACAGTTATATGCACACATGATGCAAGTGATGCATCACATCGAAGGACAACTGACACAACAGTCATTAATGATTTCTACACGGATTTTTTGAAACACACAGAACATTCAACCGTGCCAAAAATATAAGCTGCAGTTAACAGTCCGTCACTGAGTCTGTCAACAGAGCTGTTTATGCAGCGTCGAATATCATGGCAATTGCTACGAAAGGCGAAGGGATTGTGTGTAATTTTAACACACTGTCGTCGAATTTATGTGGAAGCACTCAGCAGACTGAATAATTTCATTTCGTTTCCTTCCATTCCATTCCATTAGCAGTGCTAACACGAACACCATAAATCTCTATTCTATTTGCATGGAAACATGGAGAGTACAATAAGTCGAAACCAACTCTCATTTTGAAATTACGCCAAGACCCATTCAGTGGGTTTTAACCCGAAACAGTGCGGACGGAAAGAAGGATTCTGCCTGCACTGCAGGGCTATGTCCTGATAGCAAATAGAGCACAAGAACTTGAGATCAAGAACCGGTCCCTGGTGCAAGAGGCACAGTGTGCATTTTGAACTGTCATATTACACAATTGCTGCACGAGTTACCAGGACTGGAACGCAGATATCAGCATTTAATAGTCGGTTTCTGATCTCTTGTGCAAAGAAGAGAAAGGAAAGTTAAATAGTAAAGTTGTCCCTATGCATAATTAAGCACCACGCCGTATGCGGGACAGGAGGTACAGTTGAAGACAATCTTAACGTCTTAACTAGGTGAGTGGTCGGCTTCACCACCCTGGCCACTTCACCTTCGTGAAAACAGGATTCAATACCCACTGGACAGGAGGCCAGGGCGACCCCACAGCGGCTAGCGATTCTTTGGAAACAAGACAGAGACTGTCCTTTCACGATTTAACCTTTTGGCGCCGGAATTATTTTTTTAATTTTAGTACACTCTGTATATAAAATGTGATTAATACAGGAACCAAATACGTTAGATTTATGAAACAAACTGCATTTTGAAGAGAAAAAAACGGAGAGTATATACCGCGTTTAAAATATTCAGTACCTGTATTTGTTGAATAAATATATAATATGCAACACTTAGAGGTTAGCGGTGCGGTACGACCACTATAGTCGTCGTTAGGCGTCAAAAGGTTAAACTACACATTCCTTACTCGTCCGGCCGATAACCTAATCACTGTACTCACTGAGCTATTCCTGTTACTTTCAAAACAGAAAGGAAAGAAGAAACGAATAAATAAATGTAAAGGTAAACACACAGCGTAACAAGAGAAAGGACGAAAAACAGCCCAGGCGGGCGGGCAGGCAGGAAACCCAGACATGTCTGGTAAAGCAAGCACATGGTCGGATGGACGGATGGGTTGTTGGGAGATTGGATGCACAGATAGACGGACAGGCATGTAGGGATATAGATAAATAGGTAGACAAATAAACAGAACAGACAGTGTATGAGAACATTCTTTACGTTGGTAGTGGTGGTACAGAAGCCAGAGCGTTACATGTTCATGACCAGTAACTAACCTACTCCAGATAAAAATACATTGGATTAAATCGGAGTTGTGTGTTGTGCATTGGCGTCAATGTCTTTTTTTTTTCTTTTATGTTCTTTGTGGTTCACTCTGTGCGTAAATTTAACTTTAGGCTTGTTATAAACTAAACAAGCAACAAATGCAGGACCTATACATTGTCTCCGGAAGGCTAGGACGGACGTAAGAGACTCTACTCACATTGTCGCATGTCAAAGCTGTTCTCGTCTGGCAAAGACTGAAGGTAGATAGACAGACACAAACAGGCAGATAGGCAGATAGAAAGACAGATAAATGGAAAGAAGAGAATACCAAACAATTTGTCACAAATCGCATATATTTGCTGTAAGCTGTAGCTGTAGCTGTAGCTCATCTTACAGCACATTCGTTGTAACCTGCAGCTACTCTCATATCATTTGCGATGTAACCTGTAACTTCTCTTACATCACTTTATTTGTAACATGTAGAATCTCTTACAACACATTATCTGTGACCTATCGATTCTCTTGCACCACATGATTGGCAACCCACACTTTCCTTACGGCACATTAGCTACAAATCATAGCTTCTCTTGCATCACATTATTTATTACCTACTGACACTCTTACATCATATTCGTATAACCTGTCTCGAGACGTGTGCTTTAGCTTTCAACGATAAACTGAATGGAAAGAAGATGAGTTTTAGGCAGATCGCGGCTAATAAAACTCAGCACAAATATATCATTTAGGTGTTGGGGGGGGGGGGGGGGGGGCCGAAATTCCCCCCCACCGCTAAAAAAAAACATACACAAAAAAATAAA
>Ga0123355_10018307_pt1 | contig 11103 bp, 6 predicted proteins | sample TergutEmb28metaG_3_FD_89872 | JGI IMG/M metagenome (GOLD analysis project Ga0123355, IMG submission 89872) | Embiratermes neotenicus P1 segment gut microbial communities from Petit-Saut dam, French Guiana - Emb289 P1 | ecosystem: Host-associated > Arthropoda: Insects > Digestive system > Gut ...
AGTACTCGACTGAACTGACACCCCCGCCGATATAAATGGACTCGTCCGTTTCGCTGGAAAACCGAATCTGGTTTCTGCGCGTGTGCCATCACGTTCCGTTTGCACTCTACCTGTGATCACGTTTCGATATCACTTTTTTCTTGTCCATCTCGCCTGTCCCACTTTCACCGGTGCGTACTGACACCTCGCATCCCATAAGTAGTAATCCGTGCTCACTACGCACAAACTAATGCGTATTTCGCGCTGTAATCTCGAACGCAGGTTCTTCCTTCTGAAGAACAAGAATTTAGAGATTAAAAATAGTAATTTTTAAACAAACTGTTACACAAAATATGTCCCTGGCATTTACAATAGAACTCTTTAACATCACATTTAATGAAAATTCATTCCCCTGATTCTACTAATATCATGTGCCCGGAACATAATTTTAGTATTTGATATTGGAGAGTACTACTGTGCATACCAGGGACACATTTTGTGTAATAATTTGTGTATTAATTATTACTCTTGATTTCTAAATTCATGAGCTTCGAAAGGTTGCACAATATTGAGTAGGTCTGTGTTAGAGATTACAGCGCGCGAAGATTGGCATCAGTTGCTTAGCGTTGGGAGGCTGCAGGAGTAAATGCGTAGTAATGTTTGATCAGTCTTTTCGAGCTGCGAAGATGTGTGTTGTTTCGTTGGTGGAGTTAGGTTGTGGTTGTGTGCTTCTGTAAATTAAATAAAAGACACAATTCGTCGACATGTATGTCTTATATAAATTACGCGATAAATGTTTCGGAGGTTGCAAATGGATGCCTGAAAGGTAAGGTAATTTTTTCTTTGAACGTGTATGCCTAGGTAAGATTACCTTTGTTAGCTTGTTTCATATTTAGACCAAGAAATGTTTGAGTTAGCCCATAATACGAAGATAAATCTTTTTGTCTTGTTTTACAGGACTGGCTCTCGTGCTGTGTGTGTGACCATTTTTCATTGTATTCACCCGCTTGTGTGGAAACGAAATCCTCGCGGGTTTTGCCAATTCGTCTTAGAAAACTGAGGTAAGTAGAAGATGTTCTCTCACGCAGTGTTGTGTAAACATGTGTAAAGAAGAATTATATTTGTGGATTATTCAGTTAATAGCTGATAAATTTGTACGGGTTTCGGTCCCACGTTTTCGCTGCTGTGCAATGGCGGTTGTAGAAACGCTATTGCCTTTCGTCTGTGCCCGTAGGGGGCAGACATTATTGTCTTTGCACTGCATGTAATGCTTTTGCAGATGCCCCAGGATAGACGGAATAACTCAAAATGAAAATATTCGAAGTGTATGCTGCAGTCGTAGTGTTGAATGATTTGAATCCGTTGCATGTGTTGCACGTGGCTTTTGCATTCACAAGGAAGGTGATCATAGCATCAGCAACTCTTAAGTTTTTGATCATGTATATAAAAGAGAACTCCTTGGTTAGGGTATTAACTCTTGGTTCATGGCCTGAAGAAACCAACTTGTAATATTACAATTTTTTTTGTCCCTCTCCCCCCAAATTAGGCGTAATTAACGCAGAGATGGCTGGAATTCAGATTGTTTGTTTCTCACACAATTTATAAAATGAAATTTGCGTAATTGGTGATAACAGAGGGAATTTATTTGAGTAAAGAGAGACCAACTTGATGTCACTTGCTTTATTATTTTTTTATTTAATGCTCAACACGTTTTAGATGTTAATACATCCATCCTCAGGAGCCAAACCACAGCGTAACACCAACACACATCGAACCAGAGCAATACAACCCATGAAATAACTCAACAAACTAGTCACAAGCTCTTGTGGATGGATGTATTAACATCCGAAACATGTTGAGCATTAAATAAAGAAATAATAAAGCAAGTGACATCAAGTTGGTCTCTCTTTACTCAACTATCAAGATGATGCACGCTCCAATAAATGTAAGAGTAAATATACTTTGTAAGAGAAATGTGAATTAAATTTTTATTGTGAATGGTCTTTGCAGTTGGTGCACACTTCAAGAAATGCCTTCCAATGACACCACTGGAAAATTTCCAGTCGGTTTTTTTTTCCCCCCCTTTGCTTGTCTGACAGATAGTACATTTTCAACTGGTCTTCTCCATTTATCTTGTTGGTTGTAGGGTTTTTTTTTTTAAATTTAAACACTGCCATAGCTTTCATTGCACCGAATGTTCTCTGAAGTTTCCACTATCAGCATCCTATTGTTAATATGTGATCTTAAAATTTACCCAGAGAAGAGATGCCCTTGACGATTTATCTTTTGTCAATTACAATATGATATTTCACAATTTAGAGTGTGAGTTTATACAGGCAGCATCACCCAAGTTGGGGGTAGTTCCAAAGGCTGGCATTTTAGATAAAAACCAACTTACAGTCTGTCAAAACACAACATGTTCTTCATGGGTAGTACACACGTACATATTTTGGCTAATCAGGTAGCCATCATTGGGTTGTACAAATGAGAAGATCCAAAGTAAAGTTTGTATCTGCAGTACTGTTAATTTGAGATCTTAACTTTCACAGTATTTGAATTCTGTGGGCTTGTGTAAAAATATACAGAAGTTTTCAGTTATAAACACACATATTATGCCCTGTCTGTGTGTGCACGCGCGCCTAACATATACATATAAGATATAATAGTGAAGATGTAGGTACACCCCCAACTGCTATTATATGCTCACTGCGTAGTGGTAATTAATGGGGACTTCAAAATTCACAAAGTGTGTAGCTTTCTAGTGTGGAGAATTGTTGAATAATGTCACGGTGTGAGGGCTCTTCAAAAAGTTTCTGCACTTCTTCTTTTTTTTTTAACTCTGTTTATTAAGAACTTCAGAAACAAATTACATCACTTTTCTATAATGTCACCCTGCTTTGCGATGCATTTTTCCCAGTGGCCTACCATCTTTTTAATGCCATCAGCAAAAAATGGTTTTTGTTGAGTGCGTAGCCACTGATGCACCGCTGCTTTCACATCACCACGTGAAAATCGTCTTCCCTGTAAAGCATTTTTGAGCGGTCTGAAAAGGTGGAAATCAGATGGCGCTAAATCCGGACTGTAAGCTGGGTGTTCCATAGCCTCCCACTTTTGTTGTTTGAGGGTTTCCAATGTGTGGGGGTGGGCGTTGTCGTGTGACAACAAAATTTCCTTTGACAGTTTTCCTCTTCTTTTAGAGCAGATTGCGGGTTTCAGTTCTCTCTGAAGAATGTCACAGTACATTGCACTTGTGACAGTTGCTCCACGTTCCTGATAGGTTTCGAGAGTAGACCCTTGAGAGTCCCAAACGACGGTCAACATCAACTTTCCTGCCGACGGTTGCGTCCTGAATTTCTTTGCTACAGGAGATGATGGATGCTTCCATTGCAAACTCTGCCGCTTGCTTCTTGTGTTTTCACGAATCAGTTCCAGGGTTCTTTCTTCATTGTTTCTTTCTTCATTCCTCGTGGTCGTAGCTGTAGCTGGAAGCCCGGAGCGCTCTGCATCCGTCACACTTGTGCGGCCATTTTCGAACATTTCAAGCCACTCATAGACCATTGTACGAGAGAGAATTTTATCCCCATAGTGAGCACACATATGGAGATGAATTTGTGCTCCCGGCACATGTTCTGCCCACAAATTGGTGCAATTTATAAGTTTTCCAGCCATCTTCACCACAGCGTGACAACTCTCATACTAAACTGCAAGGTCAGCCGGGTTGCCAGACTGACTAGTAACATGACACTCTCAGACACGACCAATTACTACTCCTACTGCCCTCACCGTTTCCCGCCAAAATATAAAAGTGCGGAAACTTTTTGAATTACCCTCGTACATTTTGTACCCTGAAAATAATAGGTCAACCTCAGGCTCTTCTAAAGTAAAAACATACTGTGGAAGATTAAATAAAATAGAAAAATAAATAATGATCTTTGAAATTTGAAAAGACTATTGTGGGAGTGTCAGTGGAATAAAATAGAGGGGTACAGTGCATGATGGCTCCAATCTTTCGCTCTCTGCCGTGTGTCGCTGTTGTCGTTGTGTACGTATTTGTAATTGACGTCACAACCACCATCGTTTTCCAATTCTACTCCCACAATGCAATACAGTTACGGTTCCTACTGTGTTGTATACTCTTGCGCTTCATACTGCGTTCTGGTGTGTGCATCTTTGTGCTTCTGAGTGGAGTCTAATATCTCTTTACAGTGGTGGAAAATGTTGTTCGGATTACTGCCGATTAGGATGCACGACTGGCGGTGAGTGACTACGTGCCTAGGTTCTCGTACTGACGTCGGATGCTGAGAGATGACGGTGATCCGAACAGGTTGTTTTTGATCGTACCTATTTTGCGAGGAAGCCAACGCCATTCAGTTCCTTAAGGACATAGGCCTGCTTTGGAGTACGGTGAAGTGTAATTTCTGTGGTCAAGATATGATGTGGTCCCCAGTTTCCAGTGTTTCTGAAGGTTTTCGTTGGCGATGTCAATGGAGGGTTTCTGGGGCCAAGTGCAATAAGTCTGCGTCTATAAATTTAGGGTCGTGGTTCCAGCAGAGTGACCTCACCTTCCAAGAAATTATGCTCCTAACATACGACATCGTGCGCCGCGAAAAAGCCTCCTCGAGCCCAGACGAATATTTCCTAAGTAGTCATACGGTCGCAGACTGGGCCCCCCTCATCTGTCACTTCCTCCAACAGGTATGACTTCATTCATTACTGATCATCCTTAGGTTAGGCTTGTTTAAGTTATTTTTTTAACTAATCGTTCAATGCTAATCATCGTTAGGTTTTTTCATTTATTTGTTTTTATAGTTTGTATGTAAATATCGCAGTTTTCTACGGTAACTTATTTAAATGTCTTTGTTTTTTACCAACATATAGTATATCCATAATAATCAGAATTTGTCCAACACGTACTTGATAAGACACAGTATGGTACAGATAGATGACATTCTGGAAAGTAAGAAGTGGGCTGCGGAGAAATCAGACATAGATGAAGGCTGTCTGGTGCTGAATGCTGACCTGGTGGGTGTACTCTGGCTTGCAATACATCCATTTGGGAATCCCATTATTTGGTTGCTGATGTTTTGGTTTGGAATGTGTTTGCATAGCATTTAGTGTGTTACAGTACAGTTCTATTGAATGCACAACTTGCTAGTCTGTTGTGGACATTACCATACTGTGTCTTTCAGTATGTTACATGATACATATATTTTTGTGCAGGATCTATGCCCAGGGGGCCCCTACCCTCTTTGTCATGGGTACTGGGGGGGGGGCTCTTTCCTGGTCATGATGTGGCTGAGTGTGGTATTGACTGCCCACTCCGGTCTAGTGACAAGGTTAAGAATGATTGGTGATGTACTTCTGTGTCAGTGATGGCATGTTATGGGGTGATCTTTACCCTTACTTGACTGGACTTACAGAATGTGCAAGTTGTAACTGTTAGGCACTTTTGCAAAATTGCTAAAAGCAGCTATTAGTTTCGTGGAACACTTCTTTCTGTAGAGAAAATCCACACATTTTATGTTTCATTACATGTGTCTGAAAATTGTGCTGTTTTGTGAAACAGTGTGGAAAAATGGAGCCAGACAGGCCACATATTGTAATGTTATATGGTACATGTGCTTGGCATGCTGTATAAATATGGCTGCACACAGACTGTGAACATGTGATACTTATTTGAGACACCTTGTGGAAGGTCTGATCATGTCTCAGTGAAGCTGCAATGCAGTAATAATTGTGCTTCCTTTTTTGATGTTCCCATTGTTGATTGGGGTTGGAATTGTCATTTCCTGATGTATTCTCTTGCCGTGTGAACATAAAACTCATCTGCACCCTTCTGTGCTTTGTAAAAACTCATCTGCACCCTTCTGTGCTTCGTATCATCTGTGTTGCATTGTAAACATGTACGTAAGGTACAGGATGCCTTAGCCCAGATTTTAAAAATTTTGGATCCTTTTCAAAATTATTGGTGTCAGTAAGGTGACATGAACGAAGTTCTGTACCCACTGGAGGTCCCAGAGGCCTAAGAAAATGCAGCACCCTCATGTCAGCAAAGACTGCACTCGCCTAATTATGGTTATGTATGTCACAGGAGTTAAGCAAGTGCTGGTGGAAAGAACGAACACTTATTAGTGGCAGTACTTGGACATGTGGGATGAAGGAACATCGTCTTTGGTCCTGATGTAACAGTATCTGGAGAGATGCAAGGGGCATCTTACACAGACAATGCAGGACCACTGGAGAACGTTCATCCTTGTGCAAAAGTATGGAGCTGTGTAGCAACAACAGTAGAGGGATGGTGCACAGTGGATGAGAAAAAGCGACAGGTTGAGATGTCTGGTGTTCTGCTGATGGGGGTGAGTCACAGACAGTGTATAAGTATGAATTGGGAATATGTATTTGTGTGTGTGTTTATAACATGACACTGTAGGGTCAACCAACTCAACAACAGATGAATGTGTTTCTGCATTTTCAGTTTTTGTTACAACTGTACTCATGCTTTGTGTTCAGTAAGTCCCTAACATACGGGGTTAATTTGTTGTGTTACTTCAGTTGTTAAGTATATGTTTTTTTTACATAAACAATCATTTAAATTTTAAAGTTTAAAATACATGTAATTATGAAAATTGTGGAAATGATTTAGACAGAGGCAAAATAAATAAATCGATGTACAATAGTGTATCAGAACATGGCGTATTATGACATATAATTGAGTAAAACCTCGTTAATCTGGATTAAATGGGGGAGAGATCATTCAGATTAAGTGATAATTGGGATTGGCAAAGCAAAAGATGGCCCTATTTGCAGCAAAAACTTAAAACACCAATAAGTGGCAAATTTAATGATACAGTTAGCGCTGACATTGTGATTATATACTTAAGTATTAATTTACAAAATATAAGAAAAAGTAAAAAATATTGCTGTAGAATGTTTATTTAAAAATTAAATAAATGCACATTACATTCATTTATTTATCAGTAGAAGGCTCAGAAGTTGTACATATTTTTGAGTGCAATAATTCAGGTTTGCAGAAACTTTCAAGATTGTCAGAACAGTTCTCTGTTGCTTTTCTTTAGTTGGAATCTCCCTCACAAATTGTATATACTACTACTGCAATTCTTGATATGTTGAAAAGCCCACATTATGGATTACTGCATCATTGCCATCTCCTGCAGAGCTAAGGTATTTTTTCTTAATTGTGGGTTTCGTTATTTGATCATGCTTCCATAGCATCAACCATAACGGTATCTGTAGCGATTTCTTACCTTCTCAGCACTGTCAGACACACAAATGAAGCGTTACAAGCAATAACATTTGTGCTACTTAGAGTTAACAATGATATTATGCAAGAAGCAACACTTGGCAGCAATGAATGTTACATCTCTCTTTGTGTGCTGTTATCAGTGCAGAGTGACTCATCTGCCTTCCTAAATCATGTCATTTCATGTGCGTACAGAACTGTGAATAGAATTTCTTATCACTTTATCACACCAACTAATGCACTTACATAAAATTTCACATTAAATCATTTAAAATGGCTCTGGCATGTTTCGATCCTAACATCATTCTCAGAGAGCTACATTGTTCCTTGCTAAAGTCATTTTAAAAACACACATTAATTAATTCCCTTACATTAATAGGGTGCTGTGGCAGCATGTCATGTTGTGTAAGGGTACGTTTTTGAGAATGTGCCTGGCTATAGGTGTGTATAGTGTGTTACTTTTGTGTAAGTGCGTTAGTTGGTGTGATTGTAAAAGTGATTCTACAAAATGTACGGTGCAACAATAAAGAGAATGTTTTATGTTTGTTGATAAGCGTTATTGGACATTGGGATTAACTGTGACTGGATTAGCGAGGGTTTACTGAATATAAGCTCTGTCTGTATATATGGTACTAATGACATATAAGTCAACATGCTGAAAATGTTTAAATGAAGGAATTACGTCCAAGTTACAAAAAGAATACTGAATTTTTGTATCTACAGTTCATGTGACTTTAACCTGTGTAAGTTTGGGACGCACTGTGGGGTGCTGCCTTTGTAATTATATAATATTGTGCATTTTGTGGTGTTAAAAAATGTTTGATTTTGCTAGTGTTATGTATTTTTAACAGAATGTATATGGGGGGCTACCCAAAATTTCCGAGAATTTGCTCGTAATAGCATGAATACCGTAAGTCGTAATTTCCACCATCACCTTCGAACTATTCACCTTGGGCTTGTATACAACGATACCAGTGATTTTGCCTTTTTTGGAAGCACTGATTGAAGTATGCCGGCGGGCCTGTAGCAGTTCTTCGTGGAGCTCTTCAATGGATAAGAAATGCCGCCCTTTCAACCGGAGTTTCATTTTAGGGAACATGTAGAAATCGCAGGGGGCAGGTCAGGTGAGTAGGTAGGGTGGGGTACAGTGGTCAAGTTGTTATTTGTCAGGAATTCCCTCACAACGAGCGAGGCGTGTGCAGGTGCGTTGTTATGGTGCATCAACCAGTCTCCGTTCTTCCACATCTCAGGCTGTTTGTGCCTCACATTTTCCCTCAGTCTCAAAACCTCGCATTAAAAAGTCCCATTGACAGTCTGACCAGGTGGAACAAACTCCTTATGCACAATTACTCGAATGTAAAAAAAAATCAGCAATGACTTGATGTTGCATTTGATGGGTTTCAGCTACAAAATTTAATTACTATTCTTTGTTCCTTAGCATCTGCCATTTCGATATTAGCAGACACACATCAAAACAGTGTAAAGAAACCAGCCAAAACTCGGAAACACGTGCACTCATAAGGACGCAGGTTGGCTGACTAACAATTGAAAGATATAGCAAGAGGCACCTAGCGGCGCAAGTTCATAGCCCTAATGGTTTGCGCGATATGTTCAAATTCTTGGATATTTTGGGTTGCACCTTGTATAGTCAACATATATCTTGAAGGTTTTTTGAGCCACCATTAACTCAGTATTTCAGCTTCATTAATTATATGTATCGTGTAGTGCTGTGGTTTGTGGTTCTCTACTGCCTGAAGGATCTCTTGAGTGCCCCTCCCCTCCCCCGGGGGTGGGTGGGTGGGCACACTAACATTTTACTTTCGTCAATGGTATTGTTCACAGCCATCAATTGTGTTCTGTAGAAATGTATTCCTCTACACATTGCAACATCTTTTGCAGTCTCACGTGCGTGGTGCTGTTGATAGGGGAAGTGAAATTCAGTTTTTCTTATGTTTTGTTGGTTTGTAAAATATTTCATATATTTTTTAATGTACAGAAGTAACTTTGTCAGTGATTGAAGGAAATGCAGATATACGGGGAAAAGGTTTGTGAAGAGTATGTAAGCCGAAGTTGCTGCCATGTATAGCGTTGTCAGTTGATATATCTTGGAAGAGGTGCACTAAAGGTTCAAAATACTGGGTGACATTAGCAATGCAGGTCACACTATGAACTATGAATGGCCATGTAGGAAATCGGCCGTCTCTTTCCTTGATTCCAGAAATATTTTCATGTAATCCGTCAAGTTTATGAAATGCTCCCATACCAAAACTATCAGAGCCATCTGCCCTGTATGATATTAGATTGGAGTAATTGGTTTGGCCATCCTTGAAGATTTGTTTGAGTAGCCTTTGTTGTCATGGCGATGCCCTGGTAAGAGTTTACAGTTGTCAGTATGTCCAAAGCAGGTTTCAATAGATGAATTTTGGGGCAGAGAGCTTCTAAGCATGTGACAGTGATAAGAGATAATTTAAAGAAGTAATTAGCCATACTTGCACAATGCAGTCAACCCATTTTTTTGTTTCCAATCATAGCCATACCTTCACTTGTAGTAATCAAGGATAACATATTTTAGGGGCATGTTTCTAGCTTTTGTTTCTAGAAACAAAAGCTTTAAATTCTCGGTATATGTCTTATCCTCTTGTCCTGCATTTTAGTGGCAGAATTGTAAGGACCTGTTTGGTTGTGTAGTCGAAAAGGATTCTAATGGTAACTGCCACCTGAGCTTATCTGATATATTCGATCCATCTGTTTGAAGATTTGTACAAGATGGGAGAGATTAAGAAAACAGTGTTGCTGGACACAAGATAGTGCATTCTGATATGATGAAGAAATATACTGTGCACACAATCACATCCTAACACAAGGGAACCATGAATGACCGGCACCAATGACCTGGCAGACAACTTGCATCAGTTGCGAGAGTATTTATTTCGAGTTGTTTAAAATAAGTCAGACAAGTGTATATTTCTGTCGTCGTAAGATAAATTTGCTTTTGCTGCTGCACAAATACTTGGAAGTGCAAGTTTTTGAAACATGTTTTTTAGCCGATGTGCAGTCAGTTTCTGAGAAATGCTGAATGTATACATGCTGCTTGAAAAGTTTCCTGGCATCCGACCGTAACACAGTGTATCGCAGGCGCGTAATTAGATGCTAAAGCTCCGATCAGATCTTGTGTAGCAGTACGTGCCTTAAGTTGAAAGCAAGTGAAACATTTGTGTATAGCTTTCCTCACTACATTTCTACCATCAGGAATCCAAAACATTTTTCGAATCAATGAGAGTAGTAATTGACCACTTGCATGTAGGTTCTTAGCGTGAATGTCTTCAATAATCAATGTTGTAATATGATGTTTCTTAGGCAAAATCAGTGGGTGTTGTTGATCAAAGTTCAACTCTGAGTTTTGTAATCTTCCACCCACCCTAAGGCATTGTTTTCCATCAAGAAAAGGGTTCAATGATAGCAATGAGCTTTTGTTGGAAAGTAATCCTTTTCTCAGTAAGTCTGTTTTCTCCTTCCTAAAACTATCATTTTGAGCTTGTCTTACATACACTAGGGTTGCTTCATTCAATTCATTAGGTGACAATGCACCGTGATATGGTACGCTCTTACTTTGACAGATGTGAATAAATCTTAAGCAGTATGCGACAACTCGCTGTAATTTGTTCCAAGAAGAAAACTTGGTAAACATTTCTTCATCCCTTGGTTGGACTAGTAAGCTTACCACTCTTGGAGTTTTTTCTTGTTTCCTCTCAATACTAATTTCAGCTATCTCTTCACACCTTGGCCAGGATGTCTCTTCTTTTTGCAACCATGCAGGGCCTTGCCACCATAAGCGTGAGTTTCTCAAGATATTAGCGTCTGTA
>Ga0123355_10018308_pt1 | contig 11103 bp, 8 predicted proteins | sample TergutEmb28metaG_3_FD_89872 | JGI IMG/M metagenome (GOLD analysis project Ga0123355, IMG submission 89872) | Embiratermes neotenicus P1 segment gut microbial communities from Petit-Saut dam, French Guiana - Emb289 P1 | ecosystem: Host-associated > Arthropoda: Insects > Digestive system > Gut ...
CTCTGCTTTTCCTTCCCCCCCCCCGCGTCCTTTTTGTTTTTTTTTTTGTTTTTTTTTTTTTTTTTGTGCCCTAATGTCATCACAATCCACGTTCTTGTTTGTTGCGCTTTATCCTGATGTCTGCAATTTGAATACTTGTTAACGGTCTATATCACCTCCAGTGTTACTGGGACTGTACTGCAGAAGGCCGTATGTGGAAGACAGTATTTATATCTCCATGTAAAATTGCAGTTAATTGTTTCAGTATGTCCTTACAAGGTGCAGCTTCAATAATATTTCATGCAGTATGCAGTGCCATTGAAACCCGTGAACAGAGAGCCTTCCCGACGGTCCGGCCAGAGTGTTTACTCTATGCATAAAGAATGCCTAAATGGTAACATTAGAGCACCGTGAATAAGTAATGTTGCATTTCGTAAACAGTAGCGGAGTGGTTCAGCTGACTGCAGCAGTGAATTGTGAGAGTTGCGACAGGATCAACTGGTGGCTTCATATTTATCGAACAGGAGACTGTCAGAGACGGTAAGGCATAATTTTGCAGCAGGACGGCCGGAGAGTGTGGCTTGGACAGCGCTCACATTAAAGGGAAACAAGTGTAGCTTATTGCAAAGCGTCGCGGCGTGTGTGTGTGTGTGTGTGTGTGTTTGTATGTGTGTATGTATGTATGTATAACATTTTAACATAGGGAGTTAGGGAATATGCATCTGAAAGTTTTGTGGGTGAGAACGGCTGTTTCGTAGGAGCGTGCTGCTTCCAGCTTGTAATATATTGACGGCTCAGACAACCGCAAATCTCATGCAAGTTTTAGGGTTCCAAACCTTCACTAGAAAGTGCATTCTTTGATGTTCGGTTTGAATCTTTCAAAGCATGACGGTTACCACACGCCCCACGTGTTGTTCATTTTGTCCACACAACAGTATACCGTATTTATGTTCCCGTGCTGCTCATCATGCCAACTGTTGCAGATCGTGCTCTTCCGCTTCTGCCGTCGTCTGGCGGTCCGAACTGAACACGGTGATTTTGTTTTTACTATGGTGCAGCAGCTCTGTTTGGCGTAAGCCTCCTTATTATCGAGGCTTCATGATCACACTCAGACACACCACACTCGGTAGCACTTATCTGGACGAGTGATCAGCCGGACGCAGACACCTCTACCTGACAAAATACAACACTCACAAGAGACATACATCCATGCCCTCGGTGGAATTCGAACCCACAATCCCAGCAAGCGAGCGGCCGCAGACCCACGCCTTAGACCGCGCGGCCACTGGGGTCGGAGACATGATTCGGCCACTGCATCTATTTCCGTTGTTAGATGCACCGGCGCAGAGCGCTGGCGTCGTTTTTGTGTCTAACAGAAATTGTGAATTTTAGAAATCACATTATTGACTTTTCTTTTGTTAGGTTCAGTAACTAAACGTTTTTTGATCGTGAAATATTAATTAATTTCATCTAAAATGTTATTTTTGCGCCCATTTGGCCATCCTTCGCACTCTGCAGCCACACCCCTTCCCCAGGTAGGTACTGTGTTCGGTAGGTTCCAGTGAGTGGTTCTCTCAAAGAATATCCTGTGGAAGCTACTTCTTTATGTGCACTTGGCATCAAGTGTTTGTCGGCGGTAAATAATGAGAAAGTGCTGCTGTTAGAATCGGCTGTAACTGAGCTTGTGGATCTTTGGTGGTTTATCGGTGGGTACCAGCTTTTGGCAGGAAAATGCGGTTTGCCTCGTAATTTAAACCCTACTGATGGAGGCAGCATGTTGGTCCGAAACATTCTTGTTCACTGATAAGACAGCACTGCCACCCACCGCAGAGTAGCATACTATGGAGCATTCACGACCGTGCGACCTCGTTTGGCAGCGATATTCCGCTAGACTGCATTACGTGTTTCGATGTTTTGTACTAGAGACACCGAATGTTTACTGTCAGGTGCTAAGTTGGGTTCAGAACTGTAGCGCTGGGCTCCAAACGGAACGTACAGAACAGCGCTGCAGCGGGATAGACTTGCTGGTGTGATATGCAGATTAATTTATTCGAGTTATATTAATCATGAAATTTGCCTGTGAAGCGGTTCAGTAAGAACTGTGAATTACATTGTGATCAAAGTTTAATTTGCTGGTTAATATACTTCGGCACAGTTAATTGTTGACGTTTAAACAACGCTGTCCCCATGTTGTTGAATGTTTGGTTGATTTAACCACTGCAGCAGGTTTTCTGGTTTAAATGCTAATATTGGATCGCACGTATTGTGGCTGACATGGCAGTCGATCGCGTTAATTAGCTGCATCATTGTCGTTCAGTGGCCACTGTGCGGAACACAACCCCGCACACCCCCGCAGTCCAGTATACCCCCGGAATAACACCCCTCAAAAACTGTAATTTGTGGAAGTGGTTTGCGGCCGCGAAACCGTGAAGCGTTTTGATCTGTTCGCGTAAGTGTTTTGGTCGTCGTTAGGTGACAAGCAGGCTTCATTTGGCACATGTTCTGGCTGGAAGTGTGAGGTGGGTGGCTGAGGATAACCAGGTTAATTGCAGACACAGAGAATGTCAGTAAACCGTCACAAAGAGTCACGTAACGTGATATCGAGGCTGTGGCAGCAGTTGAACAGCGAGACAGGCTGGGGGTCTGTACGTCATCGGCAGTGTGTGAACACGAAGTGCAGTGATTATTTGTTTGTCATTTGTGTAGGAACGCTGCAAGCACCTCTTATGAAACAGTTTCGAGGCTGGCTGCTTGCTGAGTAAGTGGTGTTTGGGTAAGACATGCACGCAGCAGTCGCTTCCTCTCATGCGCCGTCCCGCTCGTTGCTCCTGAATTCGTGTGGGTGGGCTGCAGCAGTCCTCGCTCAGATTAGGCGGCCTGCACACGAAGTTTGAACCCGGAACCTTCATAATACGAAGCGCAGCGCCAGTACTGGTGACTCAACAGCGACGTTGTAACCGTTGAAAGGCAAGGCGGTGTAATATGTGCGCTCTCCTGGGTTATTACGCAGTGTACAGATGTAATTCATTACCGACGTTTCAGGACAACCTATCGGTCTAATATTCTCAAGGGTTAAGAAATCCAAGATGAAAGCCAGGTTGTCCCAAAACGTCGGTAAGGAATTACTGGTACACGCTGTGTAATAACTCAGAGCAGAACATGTCTCATGTCTCATCTGCTTCGCGTCGGAAGCCTGAAATCACGCATAGGAGATGTAAATCAGCCTTTCAGTAAAAATGGCACCAGTCCTTACACGGTGTCACGAAACTGGGTATATGAAGAGGAAAAAGGCTCCCATTTTTAGTTATTAATTTGCCCCTCAGAGCGTAGCGTTTATAAAGGTAGTCAGTGTCATCTGTGCGTTGACAGGAAATGTGTTACTGCACCAAGTAACGAATGTTGTGTTACTGCACCAAGTAAAAAAATCAAGACTTACTCCACCATTTTCTGTCAGGCGCTCATCGGTTGCATCTTGAGCACTGTGTCGTGCCAATGGGCGTACGTGGCAGCAGACCCTCTCACGGCATTCATGTACTGCGAGTTAGAAATTGTTGCGTGTGATGCGTTGCTGTACATAGCTCATGGGGTGGGGTAGGAGAGATGAATTGTAGGTTATTTAAAGACGCTGTGTCAAGTGCGGTGGTTGTTTATTGTCGAATGATCCGAAGTGATATGTTTTTAACACCAATCTAAGCCATAAAACTGTTAGTCTTTACTTACGCTGGCAGTTCGTTACAGGCAATCCGTGTTTGATGATTACTGTACGACACACAGCATGCCTGTTAGTTTCTGCACAAGTGCTGCAGGCAGGTGCAGTTACGCCGCGCCACCGCGCCACCGCGCCACTCTTCTTGGTTAACGTGCACCTTACACGCCTCGTTGCATGTAAGAACTGCATATGAAAGCTCTGATTATGCCTGTGGGATTATCGACTCTAAGATTCAGGCGACTCCATCATAAAGCCCCAAGATCTGGCGGCGGGATACAGCGTGGTTTTATCATATCCATTCTTCTCAGCCTTTGTATGTTGAAGCATCGCATTGCAGGGTGGAAAAGCCTTGGGGAAAAAAATCCACCGTTTCTTAGAAGGTGTTGTTTGCGGGTTGCGTAATTCCGGATTCGTAAGGGTAGAGAAATAAGAAAACGCGGTAATTGAGGGGTGGTGGAAACCTTTCCTTTTGCGCGGCAGTAAGAGCACTTGAGAGCATAACGTATGGCCGCGGATTAATTCCCTCTGTGCAGTCCCGTAGCACTTGGACTTAACTGAGACATTCGTCCTTTGTTGTCCCTGGTTGTCAACATCCATTTTCTTTGGCCGAACAATAGAGAATCTAGAGTTATCCTGTCGCGTGTTGAGATCCCCTTTCATCTCCTAGCACGTAGGAGGGGTTTATCAAAGTATGTCTAAAAGCATGATGCCATGGGTTTGAGTCCCGCTTCACACATGCTACCGCCTGTTCTCAAAATATGTATTTCAGTGGCAAGCTTCTGTGTGCAGTTGCAAAGTTCCGTGTTTGCTGTGGTGGGCTGTTGTAACGGGCCACTGCGTCTCCATAGCGACGACTGCACACTGTAATACGGTGTTACCAGCCAAGAACGTCAGCAGTACCCTCAAATTGTCTGTCTGACCACCGAACTCCGTGTATTGAGCGCATTGGTGCTCTGGCACTCCGCAAGTAGGCCTGTCTGGTTTGAATCTCGACCATATTCCACCTATAGTGCCAAGTTTTGTTTGGCTTTACCCGTCCAGACAGATGTCGGGTAGACCTTGACAAAGGCCACAACCGCCTCCTTTCAAATTCCTACCTGCTCACTATTCATGATCATCGACACTCTACAATGACAATGCCTTGGATTCGTAACGTCGGCATTTAATTCTGGTTGGACAGCTTTACACTTCCGGTGACGTCACCGCCGACGTAATGTTCAGGTACCAAGTGGACAAGAAACGGAATGGAACCCAGGGTGGCTCAGGTCGTATTGAACGGGACCGAACGTTGCCCGTTCAACCACTGCATTTTGCTTTAGTTATTGGATGGCCCTGCTGTTTGTCATGTGCACGCCGTTGTGTATTTTACTGCAACAGTAATTGCAAGGTAGTGCTGCTACCGTCTGGCGTGTTGCTGTGTGTGCTTGATTGCAAGTTGCGTGTTGCCGTATGCACGGGAGCGACTCTTCTGCTCTTATAGCTTCAGAACTAATCCGATTTTTATGGAATCCGATGTGAAAATAATCAGTACTTTTAATTTTCTTACTTCAACACCGTGCACCTAACGGTACAACGAATTGCTGAGGCAGTAGAGACACTCTGATAGTTGTCAGTGCAAGTCCGTCAAACGTTATTACACACACAGCTAAACAGCACACACACACACACAAACACACACACACACACACACACACACACACACACACAGCTAAACAGCATGCACACACACATGGGAGGATCTTGAAACACTGGCGAATTCTTGGCTGTAAACCTGAGAGAAAATACAAATTGAGAAATTTGAACGTGATTTGGGGAGGTATTGTGGCAGTGAGCAAAGGAAACAGGCTTTAGTTTAGTGCGTTGAGGTGGGCGAATTGCACACTGCAGTGAACATTGTGGCTGAGTCATGGTCGACTGCTGAAAGAAGCGGGGTTGAGAGTCGAACGCCTTCACGGAACTGAGCGAATTGTGCCAATCTGTAACATCCATGACTTGCATTCGGGAAATGCTGTGTTCGCATCTCCGCTCGGATGTATGCTAACCAGACTTCGGGGGTTTGTATGTTATGCGGTTCCTCCAAACAAGTAATTGGATTGGAAAAGGCTAGCTGTTACTGTTCTGGCGTTATTGTGACGTTGTTGGTGATAGCACGGCGTTCCTATCAGTAGCTACAGCTCAGAGTAGAGGGTGCATTTGCCGGAGAAGTTTGTGCAGATGGCAGCACTGTATTACTGAGATCAAGTTCAGCATCTTGCCACAGCCCTACGAACAACAGTCGTTTCTTTTCAGTTCTTATAGGTGCGTCTTATTTTTTGCTCGTTTTATTCGTGTCAGTTTCTTGTTGAAACTGTCACACGATTTATGCTAATGCCGTCATAAAGTTGTCTCCGTCTTCGGTCTTCCGACACGCTGTTTGATATTATTTTAAGCAGACAGTATAATCCATTATTTCTTTAACTGTCCTCAGAGGCGCCTTGATCTAGCGGGAGAGAAAGCTTGCGGGGGTGTGCGTCATCATTATAAGCTGTCGGTAACAATATGTACTTCTAGCTGCAAACTGTGCGCAGTCTACACCCGGCTGAAACTGAAGCCGCAGTGTCGCGTGTCTGCTGTTTAATTCCACATACTTACCTACCCAGAGACTGGACAGACGTCATGGTCGCGTGGTTAACGTTCCTTTATGTTCAGAAAGTCGTGGGTTTCGATTTGTCCTCCTTGATAAGCTATCCTGGCAAATTATTTGCGTGGCTTTTTCCATCACAGGAAAAGGCTCGGTTACCGACTTAGAAGAGGCTACGAAAAATTGCTTACATGTACTTCTTAATCCAAAATTTTTTTTTGAGGTGCCAGTTATTTAGATTAATCCATTTAATCGCACTGGCCACTTCACTGTACCGCCTAAGGACCTGTAGACAAGACAGTCAGTGTACGTATGACGTAATATTGAGGCGCGTTCGCTTAACCATTGTTACCGTGGAAAAGCAGTAATACATATTTTGAATGTGTTTTTATAGCCTTAGTTATGCAGCATGAAGAGCGCAGACGCTGTATTACATTATCACCTGTGGCCTGTCCGACTTTTCCTTTATCTTACAAAGTCACGATTTTCCGAAAAAGTGTACTGGGTGTAAAATGTGTTTTGATTTTCTCTACAATTTTGTGATTCTGAGAAGAACTCAGCGAGGTGTTGTCGTAAATATATGTACTGTACGTCTTCGCATGAAGTACCATTATTCTTGCCCTATTTTAATGCAACTTGAATTCTATTCACAGATTTTCGAAAAAAAAAAAACTCAGGTAAAATTTGATGGAAATCCGTCCAATGGGAGCGAGTATTCCACGCGCATGGACAGACATGACGACGCTGTCAGGTGTCACTTTTCACAGTTTTGCGAACGCGCCTAAAACCTGAATTTTGCTCACATTCCACAGTGTGTTTTGTGTGATTCACACAGTAAACAGCGACTATTTTCCTACACAACACTATATCATTGGTCGTAATTCAGGTGTTCTCTGTGCGGTCCGAACTGATGAATGCCAATCTTCGACGGGGTAACGGTTAGCATTATTTTCCGCTTTACTAGACTCTTCAAGTCATCAACCGCTCCAGCGGCTGCCCAAACAGTCTAGTGCTGCTACGCGCTAGGGATAGTTTGATGCAGGCGCGCTTAGTGCATAGCATTCACTAAGGCTTATTCACAAGTACCGACAAGAATTTACAGCGTCTAGTTTCATATGAATTAAAATGTCGTTCGTGATATGCAATGCGCTGTAATACAGAGGGTCTCTCTAAATAAGGAAACGTATCAAAATGTAGAGAATTAAGTGTCGCTTCCCGGTGTTTCAGCTCCTTCGAAATCAACACTGCTTTTGTGAATAAATTTCGGACTGGTTAACTATTAAACTTGCGGCAGTGAACACGGCATGCTTTCTAAGAAAAAACAGTAGACTATAGTGTATCACATATAAAATAATCTTCATGAAAATCTTTGTTGCTAGAGTACGGTTTCGTAACTGGTCTTACGAAGCGGTGTGCGGTGGTGAAGTGTAGCCATTGCCACGATACTTTACAAATTGGGTTAATTGAACGGTCACTTAAATACTCAAAATAACAGTTCCTGGTCGGCGGATAATGCTAGAGATATACACTGGGTGCCGTTGGAGTACTGTGTGCTGCTAGTGCGACAGGAATCATGTTACTCGCCTTGTCGGGTGCAGCAAATTCAAAATGTACAATCGGCTTATCGCACCGCCGACAATTTAAGCGCAGCCGTAATTCAGTGGCCGTCTTCAGTAACGAGTGACCTTTGTGACCAGCTCGTTTACCCAATTCTACGCCGTGTGTGTGGATATATTTCGACGGTGATGCGTATCGAGACTGCACACACACACACGCACGCAGGACGACGTTACAGAAAGTCTGGCGCGTAGTGTCGGAAATTTCTGTACAAGACCTTTAAATATTTAGTAGGCGTATTTGCGAAACATTTGCAAACGACCACTTCTAGCGTCATTGTGTCTTTCTGTTTTTCCGGCCGCACGGAGCAGGGCGACTCTCACCGGACTGTCATGAAATTTCACATTTGGGACTTTGTAACATGTCAACACAGTCGGATTTTGGCTAAAATATGACAAAAATTGCAGATAGTTTGCACGAAGACCTGCACAGTTTATGATTTATCATCATGTTTAGTCATATTTTCGATACGTTGTATTGGTACCCAATTTCCAGGTTGCACGCTTGGAACAGGCTGGCTTTACCTTCAGACTTGAAATGTTTAAAGTAGGTAAAATACCATTTGTTGTCTGTTCCGCTTCTCATTCTCTGATTTTGTTGCTACGAGACGAACAGGGTTCGTTTTGTAGTGCGTAAGTGCATCAGGTGCACCAGCAGTCTGGGAGCGCAGTCAATGTTCAGTACACAACACGACCACGATTAGGCAACCGCCAGAAGTGTTATATCGCATACTTTCGTATCGTGAGGCAGTGTTTTGTGTGAGTTTGAAGATACGCTTGAGAATCGAGTGCCGACGTTTAGAGATATCGGCTTTAAGTTTCCCGGTGACTATCTCGACTAGGCTGAAAAATCAGGATGCAAAGGTGTGAACGTTTCCCACTGTGAAGTTATACGTACATACATTTCCTATCTTATCACCACGTGTCACGCATGTCTGAGAGTTGTAGGAAGCTGTTTCAAACACGTGCTGTAGTTACACACTGCAGGTGGGTAATGTAGACTTACGGGCGGGCTGGTGCATCCTGTGGCATGCTGGCAATGTTGCGAGTAACAACACTGAGCGGTCATCTCTGCGACACTTTGTTTCTTGTTTTAGTGCTGTCTGATTTTTTATGTTTTACCTTCAGAAATGCTCTTCGAGTTCACATTGTTGGGTTTCATACATCAAAATATGTAGAGCTCAAAACAGTTACAGGGTGGTGTTGCCGAGCAGCTGTGTGTAGGATAGTACTGTGCACTTGTAGTGTAGAGTATCCAGTTGGAATAAGTTACTGGGTTATCGGACATCCTGACGTAGGTCTTCCGTAGCTTCCTCCGTCTGTCCAGGCGAATTACTGATATACTTTGCTCCGACTGCCTTCCTGTTAGCTGTGCGGTTGGTACACCGTGTTTAAGTGACCTTGTAATGGTTATAACAATGAAGGATGGTTAGACAGTAAAAGTGAAACGTGAAGCGCTGCTTGTTGCAGCAGCGTGTAATGACCGCAGTTAGTGGCAGAAAAAGTGAACTGTGTTAGCTCATTAGCTTCATACTCCTTGCTGTGCCTCAGGAAAGAACTGCCTGTGCCCGTTGCATGACAAGGAGTGTGGAAACCAGAGGCGATCTGCACCTCTGCTGGAACTGAATCCTGGCCACAAAGCCCGGCCTTGCGATTCGTTCAGTTGTCACGACTGTTGTCTGACAGGACGTCACCTCCCAGTAGACAGTTATCCTCAGAGTCGCCGGTAATGACTGTTTGCTGTTTCAGGTTCTTCTACCTGTACCACTTCTCGTTCTATGCGTATCATTATCGCTTCAACGGACAGTACAGTGGACTGGCCCTCGTCACATCGTGGCTCTTCATTCAGGTAAGAACGCCTGTCATGTACCTCTTGTTCAGTATGTGTGTAGCTAGCTGTCAGGTCTGACGCAGTGCCTTTAATGCTGCTGTGCTGCACAATGTGTCAAACGTGCTTCCCCCCCCCCCCCAATACAGTATCTCTAAAAGTCGTACCCATGGCAATGAAGCAGATCTGTCTTTGTATTATTTTATTTTATTTATTGTGCAAGGAAGATACTGTATTTCTAGTAATAAATAATTGAATTTGTTATAATTCAGTAAGAAATACTTGCTAAACAAGAAGTGAAAATTGCTTAGAACAACATTTATGAATTGTTCTCACCGAAACTATTGTAAATGGTTTACACAGGCCAATTGTATTGCGACAGGACTGTACTGCATGCTTGCTGTACTCCAGAGTACCAGCTGTCCCAGAATGACAGCGATCATTGGGATCAGAAATTTTACCTTAATCCATGAACAACCTGGTGGTTTCAGATACCCCAACATTCACTAAAAGACCAACAGTTTGTGTACCGTATACAGCACTTAATAATCTTCTGTTCTACAGCTACAATTTTTCACTTTCTTTGGAACAGACGAATATGCGACACATAACTGTACGTCGTAATAATGCTGTCTGCCATCATGTCATAACCGTAATGATTAGGCATGCTGCATTCCTGTTTGAGTCATCGCTTTAGGCAAGTCAGTCAGTCTTCCCGCGCTGTTGTCTTCGCATGCATTCTTTTAGAGCCCTTCATGCGCCTTTGTGTCATATGGGTTGAGCTACGTAAATGAGCCTGTGCTGCAGTAGTTGCTGTGTTGCTCACTACGACGTATTTCAAATCCATCTTCTACTTTCCTAATGCAATATTTGTAATTTGCTGTCGTGTAATATTTTCCGATAGTTAATTTCTCAGTTTATACAGTTGTCTTCTACAGCTTTCAGCATTGTGCAGGAAGTCGTCTGCTGTCACTGGTGATGGCACCCAAGTTACATCTGCTCTTCAGAATGCTAAGAACTGCCATTGCTGCATAAAATTTAGGTATATTTCCTTCCTAGCGTTTTCTTGAACGTTCCTCCTGTAATGCCACGTAATGCCCGAGACGTTCATAATGTGTACACTAAATGACTCTGTTCGTAGAAAATGTGATGGTATGTTGAGAAGTATAAACCATACTTTCTTTCGCTCCTCATTGTAAGAAACTAGTGACATGGGCTTCAAAATGTGCATATCACATGCTCAGCCGGGGCTGTACACATGGTCTGTCACTGATCCACTCTTACACATGGCAACTTTGTGAAAAAGTCAGGTACCGCAAGCTTCGTTGACTTCACATGCTGTGAAGTTGAA
>Ga0123355_10018309_pt1 | contig 11103 bp, 8 predicted proteins | sample TergutEmb28metaG_3_FD_89872 | JGI IMG/M metagenome (GOLD analysis project Ga0123355, IMG submission 89872) | Embiratermes neotenicus P1 segment gut microbial communities from Petit-Saut dam, French Guiana - Emb289 P1 | ecosystem: Host-associated > Arthropoda: Insects > Digestive system > Gut ...
CTCGATGGCGACCTCGTCGTTCGGGCGCGCGAGGCCTTCGGCGGCGTATCGCTGGCGGAGCGCGCCTATTCGCGCCTCCGGCTCTCCGCGGCGGCACGGAACATTCCGCCCTTCCGGCCCAGTGATGCGCTCGGCCCCGCGGGAGCGGGCTTGTTCGTGCGAGCATCGGGCAAGTCACTCGATGATGGCGTGCCCGGATTTTTCACCGCAAACGGGTTTCACCAGGTGCTGCTTCCCACACTCGAGGCTGCAGCAAAGAGCGCGGTGTCGGAGAGTTGGGTGCTCGGGCGCCGGATTCAGCTTGATCCCGACGGACCGCAGATCCATACGCTGGAACAGCAGGTCGTCGCTTTGTACGAAAACGACTACGCGCGCGCCTGGGACGCGCTGCTGTCAGATCTCAGCTTCGTGCAGATGCGCAGCCTCTCCCGGGCAGCGCAGGACATCTATATCATCGCTTCGCCGGAATCGCCGATACGGTCATTGCTGCGCGCGGTCCGCGGCCAACTTCGTCTCGCCACCCCGGAGACGACCCGCGCACCGGTGGCGTTGGTCGGCGCGCAGGCGACGCACGGCCCAACGCCCGACATCGAGAGCGCAGCGGTGCAGCTGCAGGAAGAACTTAGTCCGGCCTCTGCCGCAGATCCCGCGACGGCCACCCCCGGACACGAGATCGACGAGCGCTACCGGGGTCTGCTGAGCTTCATCGGCAACGGTCCTGACTCGCCCCTCGAGCGGATGCTGAAATCGCTGATCGACCTCCAGCAATTGCTCGCCAAGCTCGCGGCCGCACCGGTAGGCAGCTCTCTTCCCGAGTTCACAACCGGAAACAATCCGACCGTCGCACTCCAGACAGCGGCAGACCATCTGCCGCAACCGGCTGCGCGCTGGTTCACCTCCATCGCCGCGAGCAGTGCTGCACTTCTCGGGGGTAACGCACGGGGACAGGTTGCCGCAGTCTACAACGCGCCGGGAGGACCCGCGGCGGCCTGCACCGCGATCATCGCTGATCGCTACCCGTTTGTGCGTGGCTCACGGAACGACGTGTCGCTCGCCGATTTTGCCGGGCTGTTGGCGCCAGGCGGACAAATCGATGGGTTCGTCAATACGTTGTTGCGACCCTACATCAACATGGCCGGGCCGGTCTGGCAGCCGCAGCCGGCTGACGGCGTTCCCGCGCCGGTCTCTGCGGCCGATCTTGCGCAGTTTCAGCGTGCCGCGGAGATCCGTGATACATTTTTCCCCGCCGGCGGCACCAGTCCGTCAATCCGTTTCGTCATCGAGCCTCTCAGCATCGATCGAACGGCGGCGCAGGCAACGCTCGATTTAGATGGAACCAACATCATCGCAACCCACGGTCCATCCCACTCGACTGAGATCGCCTGGCCCGGCGGGGCTGTCACATCGACAGCGCGTCTGGCGTTCGATCCGCCGATTTCTCGCCAGCCGGACGGATTGAACGAGACCGGCCCGTGGTCGCTGCTTCGGCTGTTCGCGCGCGGAAAGCTGCGTACTGGCACCGCACCCGGTCGCTATACACTGGAGTTCAAGGCGGGTAAGCGCTCTGCGGCATTCGAGATCCGCGTCGGTGCGGGGCCCAATCCGTTCAGTCTGGATTCGCTCCAAGCTTTCCGGTGTCCGACGTTGAGTGGAACATAATCTCCGCGAGCGAAGCGCCCCCCATGCCGCGTCGCTAACCCCCTCCTTCGATCACGAATCCAGTACAAAGCCTGACGGATCGGCCCAAGACTTCGCTTGACACCATACCGCGCATCGCAACTTACAACGTTTTTGCTTACCGGCGCGGTCACTTGCCTTCGCGATCGGCGCTGTAGCGATAAAACCCTGTCGCATCGCAGCGGTCGCCATACGGACAATACAGACGATACCAAATCCCCGATACCCGACATCACCACGATACTAGCGCGAGATAGGGTGGCTGGCGAGGAAGGGCCTACGTCGCTGTATGACCGGTTTCTGGACGCGCCCTTAGCACATCAGATGCAATCTGGTCACCGAGCCGGAATAAGACTTCGTTGACGGTTGGAGCGATCGGCGGCTGTCGAGACAGGGGTATTGGGACGTCGACGGATGCAGGCAACCAAGCAGCAATCGGATTGGATAAGCCGCGTCCTCGGCATTGCCATGTCCGCGGCAACGCCACAGGAGGCGATGCGGGCGACGGTCACCGCCATGATTGGGAAGGCCGAAAAGGCGGCTGGCGTTGCGCGGCCGAACAGCCCGCCGCGCCGGCCGAGGACCGAGAGGCTGCTGGGCGCGATGACCGCCCGGCCGACACCCGCGGATCCAATGGACATGCCGGCCCATGTGGAAGCATTCGTGCCGGACTTTTTGGTTTCAATAGAGGCCGAGCGGCCAGCCGACTCGGGGAAGCTGGAAACCGGCTCTGCCGTGCCCGGTCCCGACCAATTGCTCGGCATGGCCGACGTGTTCGCCGCCACGCAGAGCGCACTGCGTGAATGGGAGCGTGTGCTCGATCAAGCGGAAACAGCCGAGTCGTTGATCGATGTTATCGAGGAGCAGGAGGAGTCGCGCGATGAGACCGAGTACGCTGGCGCCCTGATGTCGTACAATTCCTCGCGCAAGCAAGCGATTGCCGCGGAGGCGACTGCGATCAACCTGCTGGCGGAATTGCGGGCCGCGTTCAACGGTCTGTCCGAAGCAGCACAGGCGCAAGCGTCGAAGGAGGCGGGTGACAATGCCTGAGACGGCAATCGATCCCGGTATCCACGCCGGGCGCCAAACACCGGTGCATGAGCAAGCGTCGCGCATTCTCTGGCTGCGCAAGCCGGGTGAGGTGTTCCGCTTTCTGCTCGACACCGAGGCCGACCCGGGACTGGTCCTGGAGCGGATCGGCCCGGCAGCCGGCGGGGTGCTGTCGCGCGGCGCCGAGGCGCGGGCGGCCGGTCGCGCCGTCGACAGCGGGCTGGCGATCGTGGACGGCGAAGATGGGCTTGCGTTCTGTTCGACCGCCGAGCCCGAGGACTTTCTGCACCGCCTCGCGCGTTACGCAACCGCAGCCGTCGGGAGCTTGCCGGCCCTGGCCCTGCTTGCGGATTCGGGCGCTGGCCCGCTCACCGTCGATCCGGCCGACGACGAGGCAGCCAAGAACTATCTGCCCGAGGCAGCGCGGGTGGCCTACGTACCCGATCTGTGGGACGACCTGCTGGTGGCCGATGCAGCGACCATCGCAGCGGCGCTGGCGGCAACGCCGCCGGGCGAACGGATGTGGTTCTGGCTGGCCGAGGACGAGGCAGCAGCCGGTGGTGCATTGCCGCTGATCGTTCAGCCCGTGGCCTGGGATCCAAACCACGATCGAATGACTTGGTTGATCGAACGCAACGCCGAGGCTGGGGCAGGCAAGGGCGGCACCGGCACGGCGACGATCCGCGACGACGGGACGATTCAGTTCCTTGGTTTTGATCTCTGCCGTCCGATGCTTGCCGCTCTTGCACGATGGGTCGCCCGGCACGCCGCGGAGTACCCGGCGCTCGGGCGACTGGTCGATTGTCAGTTGCTGGTCTCCTCGGGCGGAACGGTTGAGGAGGTCATCGCCGATCCGGTGTTGTGGCAAGACGTACAACGGGCGGAGGTACCCGCGACGATGCGGGCGACATCCGCGGTGCTGGAAGCGCTGCCACTGGGTGGAGAGTGTTGGTTCTGGTTGACTGCCGCCACACCCGAGGCGGTGTTCCTGCATCTTGTGCCTGTCGTTCACGACCCGGAAGGCGAGGCGTTCCGCGCCGAAATTCCTGGTCTGTTTCGTCGCTTCGGGCGTTCCTTCGAGGATGCGGTCAGCGGCGTGATGAGCCGCTTTGCTTCGGACAGACTGCTGTTCTCTGCTGCCAAGGATGTGCGGGCAGCGGCGTTTCCGGGCCAGATAAAGACACTGCTCGATCGCTATGCGGCAGAGTTCCCCGCATTGCGCGCGCTCGGCGGCGCGACACTTTTGGGAGCAGCGGCGGACGGCGCGCCGCGCGTGCTTGCCACGGCCACGCCCGCCTGAGGCTCAATCGCAGACAGCATGCAGGCTGAAACATGTGCAAAAAGACGAAGCAGGAATCTAAAGTTTTCGCCGACCGCACCCAGGGCCTCGATTCACGTGGCAACCGGGCCATGGCTACCCAGGCGGAGTCAGAGTGGGCGAACGAGACTCTAAAGAGTCTCCGTGACAATGATGAGGCCATGACCCTGCTCACGGATGAACTGCAACGGATCTACGACGACACCAAGAACGTTAAGGGCATCGTCGATAAGCGTTGCGTGGCCAAGTTTCAGAAGGGCTTCGAGGATTATTTCGGCAAATACGACGATAAAGAGGGGCAGATGCGCAGGACCGCGGCACCGAAGGCCCAGCCGAAGCCGGAAGATATGGTCAATTTGATGCTGGAGGAAAGGTACGACTTCAAGGAGGCGGTCGATACGCTGGCCCGGGTCGCGAGGAAGACCGACGATGGTCAGCAGCTGTACGCCAAGGGCCGGGGCAAAGTCGAAGAGTTCAAGGAACGCGGACGCACGCAGGGCCGGAAGCGAAAGGCCAGCTTCATCGGCCCGCAAGCCGGCATCACCGACCGTAATTTTCGTCCGGAAGATTTGGATAATTTCTTCTCCCGCGACGTGCCGCACTACAAGGCCGTCTGGGAGGGAGATCCCGACTCGGCGACATATCAGAAGTTCGTCGATCAGGGAGCGCCGTTCATCGGCGGTGTCTCCGGCACCATTCAAGGCATTGCGATGGGCATGGAGTTGGAGAAAAAGCTGGACGATATCGACGATGATGACCAGAGGGATGAGGAGATCGCGCGACGCGAGCAAACGGTCGCGTTCCATATGGCGACCCTGGTCGCCGGTGGGCATCACAGTGTGCCGGAAATGCTATTCGCCGCACAACAGCATGGACTGTTCACGGACATCGGCAATCCGCTGGACAATTATCCGAAGGCCATGCAGCAGCTCGAGAAGAAATTGGTGAAATACGGGTTGCCGGGCGGCCTGACGCCGGCTGGCGGCAAGGCCTGGCTCGCTGCGCTCGACAATGCACAGGACGATATCGACAAGGTCGGCGCGGAGATCATCAAGTTATTCCCCGATCAAAAAAACATCCACACCGCATTTAACAAGAAATTTGTCAATGGCTTTGTAAAGTTGTTCCCCCGCGACCTCGCCGGCACTCTGGATAAGATCGTGTCGCTCGTAGACGACCCGCAGACACGCAGCACAGAGATGGCGAGCGCGAGGACGTTGATTGCAGATGCGAGAAAGAGTCTTACGGAGCACCCAATAGTCCTGGCATTGGACATAAACCCCTTCATATCGATCGGCTTCCACAACACCCTGGAGCGTGCGCTGGAGCAGATCTCATCTCTGGCGGCAGACGCGCCTGGCAAAACGGCAGCGGGAACGCAGGACAATGAGTGATGAACCGGAGACCTACGAAGACCAGTACGAGCAAGCGGAGGTCGTTGAACCGCAATATGCAGATGAGGCCGCTCGCCTGAAAAGCATCAGCGAAGCCGAAGACGTCGAATATCGACGGGAAGCCCTGCTCGATCGCATCGCGATCGCGCGGAGCAGGCTCTATGAGGCCGAGGCCGCAGGCGACGCGGCATCAGCCGCTTCGATTCGCGAAACGATCAAGAACCTGACGGCCGAGCGGAACGGGCTCTAAGATCATGTCCTTTTTCAGCACGGACACGCTCTCCCGGTCTGAGCACGGCAAGATCCTGAAAGAGCAGATCCTGCCGGACAAACTGGGCGGGCTCGAGCCGGCCTTGCGACCGAAGATGTTCATGCTCGGGGGGCAGCCGGGCGCGGGCAAAACCAAGGTTCGAGAGGGCATTACCAAACAGCCACAATATGCGAAGGCGCTGATCGTCGACCCGGACGAGCTTCGCACGTACCATCCCCGCTACGTGGAATTCCTAAAAAAGGACCCGGACAACGCCGCCGGGCGCGTGCATCCTGACGCCTCGAAATGGGCGAATGAACTGCGCGAAGCCGCGATGAAGATAAAGCTCGATATCGTCCTCGACACCACGTTGGGCGGCAATCCGAGTTCTTCGGTGGCGTACGCCAAACAGGCTGTGAAGGCCGGTTATGACGTCGAGGTGCACGTTGCGGCGGTTTCCATGGCGGCGAGCCGGCAGGGTGTGCGCGCTCGCTTCGAGCAGGGACATATCGACTACGCGGACGACCCGGAGAACAATCTGCCGCCACGAAGCGTGCCGAAGGAAATACAAGAGGCATCTTTTCGCAAGATTCCCATCGCCATCAAAGGCCTGGCGGAATCCGGGGCCGTGTCGCGCATCCGCGTCGCCAACCGGGCGGGCGAGACACTCAGCAATGTGTCGGGAAAACGTGCCGTCAAAAAGGATGGCGGAAAGAGTTCTCTGGACGCACTAAAAAAAGAGCGTGAACGCGCGTTTACCAAGCAGGAAATCGACGCGTTCGCCCGGACCAATGATGAGATCGCGAAAAATCTCCAAGCACGCATCAAAGAAGAGAGGAACCCGCAGGAGCGGAAGAAGCTGCAACAGGAGCTCGGCTCGTTTATCGATTCGGGCAACAAAGTTGTCGACGACAATATTGCGATCCTCAATGGCAAGCTGGACAAATATCAACTGTGGATTAAGGACTATTTGAGCCTAGATTTGGACAGCGAGACAGAGATCAATGTCGACGACGGACCAGTGGCGTACGACAGCAAAGGCAAGGGCACGGATAACGGCAAAGCCACAAGCGATGACGATTACGATGACGAAAGCGACGATGGCGGCAAGGGCAAGGCCCGTATAAAAGCCAAAAAACTAGACGAAAGCGACGGCGGACCCGACGGGGGGGCCGACGGCGGCGATTCCGACTCAGAAGACGATACTGCCAAGGTCCGGGAAAGCGTAGACGACGAGTGATCGCTTGACCGGTTGCTGGGGGGCGCATCTGCCTGTCCCGGACGCCCGCAAGAGGGTGACGGGGCATGCGGTCGGGCAACAGTGTGCATCCTGCCGCCGCGCCCCTCCGCTTCTCTCGTGGTTGCACCGCAAGGGAGTCTCAGTCAAATGAGGCGACGTCAGATGAAACAGCCTTGTGCATTGCCGAAGCAGTTCCGACGCGGGCCTCTGGTTACAATGCGATGGAGAGGCAAGGAGGATGCCTGGACCCCACGGTTTCCCGTGATCCCTCCGGACCAGACCCGGCCCGTGAGCAGCCCATCGGAAGCCATGCTGCAGCAGAACTGATCAGACTTGCTCGAGCGGTCGCACGATTGGAACACCGTCGCATCTCGAGCCCCAGCGTCATGCAAAGGAAGACCGGATGGCGGACAAGGCCTGCCACCAAGGAGATAGTGCCCAAACGCGCCTGGTCGAAGGCCGCACCTGTGGCAGCTGTGATGTGTGCTGTGTAGCGCTGACGATCGACGACCCTGAACTGACGAAAGTTCAGGGTTATCGCTGCCGGCACCTGAAGCCGGGCCAGGGCTGCTCGATCTACGCGACCCGCCCGCATACCTGCCGAACGTTCTATTGCGGCTGGCGCCAGCTGAAGTGGGTACGCGAATCTCTGCGCCCCGACCGGTCAGGGGTATTGGTGAAACTTGACGGTAAGCTCGAGGCCGACGGGACCGGGCGACTAGGCGTGTCCATCACCCTGCTTAACCGTGGCGCGTTGAAAGCAGACGGGCTGGCCGAAACCGTCGCCGCGGCGATCGCAGCCCGGGTGCCAGTGTTCCTGAACATTCCGGGACCGCCGGGCTACACCTCGGCGCAGGCATCATTGAACGCGCCCCTGGAATCGGCAGTCGCGAGGAAGGACAAAGCGGAGGTGCTGAGAATCCTCGCGCAAGCCCAGCGGCAAGGGCGCCGCGGCGAACGTCGCCGCATTGTGCTTCAGGGCCAGGGAGGTCCCCGACCGGAGCAAGCCAGCGCGCCTGCGATTGGGCCGCAACGCCCGGCGTGATAAATCGGGTGCCGTCAATGCACGATCTGCGCCCGGCCACGCAGGCTGCCGGAGCGTGGCCAGCAGGAGCCATCGCATGCGCGTTCTGGTCATCGGATCCGGCGGACGCGAACACGCGCTTTGCTGGTCAATCGCGGCGAGCCCGCTCCTGAGCAAACTCTGGTGCGCGCCAGGCAATTCCGGCACGGCGCAACACGCGGAGAACGTGCCCCTCGGCGCGCTCGACATCGCCGCGCTCGTCGCGTTTGCGTCGGACAATCGTGTCGATCTCGTCGTCCCCGGGCCGGAAGCGCCGCTGGTTGCCGGCATCACCGATGCGATGGAAGCGGCCGGCATCGCGTGCTGTGGTCCGTCCCGCGCCGCCGCGCAGCTGGAAGGCAGCAAGAGTTTCGCCAAGGAAATCTGTGACGCGGCCAGCATCCCGACGGCGCTCTGGGAGCGTTTCGATGATGCCGACGCGGCACGCGCATTCATCCGCCGCCGTGGCGCCCCGATCGTGGTCAAGGCCGACGGGCTCGCCGCCGGCAAAGGCGTTGTCGTTGCCCGGACAGAGGAAGAAGCGCTCACCGCAATCGACGCCATGATGGATGCCCGCCTCTTCGGCGCGGCCGGAGCGTCGGTCGTGATCGAAGAATGCCTGGTTGGCAACGAAATTTCGCTGTTCGCCCTCTGTGACGGCGAGACCTCGGTGTTGGTTGGATCGGCGCAGGACCACAAGCGGGTCGGCGACGGCGACAGCGGGCCCAACACCGGCGGCATGGGATCCTACACGCCGGCGCCGATGTTCGCGCCGGCCCTTGAGCAGGCGGCGATGGAGCGCATCATCCAGCCGGCACTCACGGAAATGGCGCGGCGGGGCACGCCGTTCCGCGGCATTCTTTATGCCGGCCTGATGCTGACCGACGAGGGTGCCAAGCTGATCGAATTCAACGTGCGATTGGGCGATCCGGAGTGCCAGGTGCTGCTGGCGCGGCTGATGTCCGATCTGCTGCCGGCGCTGCAAGCCGCCTGTGATGGCGAACTCAAGAACTTCCACCTGCGCCTTTACGACACGGCTGTACTCGGCGTGGTAATGGCGGCCCGCGGCTACCCCGACGCACCAGAGGTTGGCAGCGTCATACGCGGCATCGAGCGTGCTTCGGCATTGCCTAGCGTGCAGGTGTTTCACGCCGCAACCCTGGCCGACGCCGACGGCACGCTGCGCGCCGCCGGCGGGCGGGTGCTGACAGTGTGCGGCACCGGCCGCACGCTCCGCGCCGCACATGACGCGGCTTACGCAGGCGTTGACGCGATCGACTGGCCGGAGGGGTTCTGCCGCCGCGATATCGGCTGGCGCGCGCTCGGCCCAGGCGCCGGCCGCGTCGCCGGCTGATGCGACGCGGGACGCGAATGCAGTGCGGCGAGTAAGCTCATCCGTTCGGGCCCCCCCCCGCAGCGATCGCTTGGTGATCGCCCTGGCATTCTGCAACGCTTGCCTGGCGTTGCCCACAGGGCGTGGTGCGTGGCTATCGCCGCTTGGAAAAGAACTCCCGTAACAACCCCGCAGCCTCGACTTCACGCACGCCGCCGATCACTGCCGGGCGATGAAAGCACGATGTGGCATCGAACACGCGCGCGCCATGCTCGACGCCGCCGCCTTTTGCATCGTAAGCGCCGAACACCAGACGGCGGATACGGAAGAAACTGATCGCCTGGGCGCACATCGGGCACGGCTCCAGCGTCACGAACAGATCGCAGTCCATCAGGCGCGGTTCGCCACGCCGCGCGGCCGCCGCGCGCAGGGCCAAGAGCTCTGCATGGGCAGCCGCATCGGCTCGGGTTTCAACCTCGTTGCCGGCGCGTGCCAGCACCGCACCCTCCGCTGCGACGACCACCGCGCCGACCGGCACTTCGCCGCGTGCGCCGGCAGCGCGGGCTTCCGCGAGCGCCATCTCCATCGGGGCGGCGGACCGCGGCAACCCGCTATAGATCCAAGAGAGCGCGGACCTTGCGTGCGAGGTCCGCGGCATTGAACGGCTTGCGCAGCAACTCGACCTCGGTCTCCAGTCTAACGCGATGGGTCGTGGCATCGCGTGCATAGCCCGTGGTAAACAATACTTTCAGACTTGGCCGGCGGCGGCGCACCTCGTCCGCGAGCGCACGTCCGTCGAGGCCGCCAGGCAGGCCGATATCAGTGAGCAGCAGCCGCAGCTGAGGCTCGCGCTCGATGATGTCGAGCGCGGCCTTGCCGTCGCCGGCCTCGCGCACGCCGTAGCCGAGACCACGGAGCGTATCGCGCGCGAATACCCGCACCTCGGGTTCGTCCTCTACCACCAGGATGGTCTCGCTGCCGAGGCCGCGCGGCACCGGCGCCGGCGTCGACGTCGATTCGGGTACCGGCTTTGCCGGCTGCCGCGGCAGGTAGAGCTCTACCGATGTGCCGAGACCGGGCTCGCTGCAGATCTGCACATGGCCACCGGATTGGCGGACAAAGCCATACACCTGCGACAGACCAAGCCCGGTGCCCTGGCCGATAGCCTTGGTGGTGAAGAACGGGTCGAACGCACGCTCCACCACGTCTTTGGTCATACCTATGCCGGTGTCGGTGACCACGATCTGCACGTAGTCGCCCGGCTGCACGCCGTGCTGTGAGCGGGCGTAGGCTTCATCGAGCGTGACGTTCCGTGTCTCGATCGTAAGCCCCCCGCCTGACGGCATCGCGTCGCGGGCGTTCACAGCGAGGTTGAGCAATGCGCTTTCAAGCTGATTTTCGTCTGCCGACACACGCCAGACATTGCCGGTCAGCAGGGTCTCGGTGCGAATCGCTTCCCCGAGCGTCCGGCCGATCAATTCAGACATGCCGAGCACCAGCTTGTTCACATCGAGCATGGTCGGCATCAGCGGCTGGCGTCTGGAGAAGGCCAGCAGCCGCTGCGTCAGAGTTCCGGCGCGCGCGGCGGCGCGGCTGGCCGCGTCGATCAGCGGGCGCAATTCGCTGTCGGCGCCGGTTCCGCGCAGGCGCGGTGTGAGCCGCTCGAGGTTGCCCAGTATCACTTGCAGCAGGTTGTTGAAGTCGTGCGCGACACCGCCGGTCAGCTGGCCGATGGCCTCCATCTTCTGGGCCTGCCGCAGGGCTTCTTCCACCTTCTC
>Ga0123355_10018310_pt1 | contig 11102 bp, 4 predicted proteins | sample TergutEmb28metaG_3_FD_89872 | JGI IMG/M metagenome (GOLD analysis project Ga0123355, IMG submission 89872) | Embiratermes neotenicus P1 segment gut microbial communities from Petit-Saut dam, French Guiana - Emb289 P1 | ecosystem: Host-associated > Arthropoda: Insects > Digestive system > Gut ...
CCGCAGACAGAAATGTTGTGCAAAAGGAAGCGGAAAAGAAGTTAAAATACAAGAGTTTATGTATAGAGATACAACGAATGTGGAACCTGAAATGTAAGATTGTACCAGTAATAATTGGAGCCATTGGGATCGTAACGAGAAGCTTAAGGAAAAATATGGAAACTTTACCAGGAAAACATTCGATAGATTCACTACAAAAGACAGCTATACTTGGAACATCAGACATAATACGGAAAGTACTGCAGTGTGAAGCTTGAAGTCTGAACAGTGGGGATCACCGCTGGTTCAAGAGAAGTACCAGGAAGAAAAGGCCTGTGACAAGAGACATCCATATTGTATAATAATAATAATAATAATAATGGATAGAAAATAAACATTTAAACAGTTTTCTGTTCCTTCTTTAAAGGTTCCTTGCACTTGATGCAAACGTAAATTAAGTTTACTCTGTATTAATGAGACGAGAAATGGTTCGCAATGAAGTCGGTGTCTATTGTTGAAAGATGTTTTCTTACCTTCAGAGTTCTCCGTATTTTCATTTTATACAAATACAGTTGAAAGTTGGAAATATGGAAGTGTTACAGCAATATGCCTTTCATAGCCGTTTAAAAACAGAAAAATTACGGTAAAGGTCTTTTTAAATATCACTGGTTGGTAATAAACGGCCTTAATATATTCATAGTAGAGGGAAATATTTCTTTTATTACAAAGGAGTTTTATAGAGAAGAGAAGCTCTTATCAACTGCTGGAAAATTTCGTTCTCGGATTCAAGTTAGCGGAGAAGTTTGACAATCAACCGAACACAGATGCGGCACCCAGCGATTCCAAAACGTTCATCCGAACTAAGCCGGAGGAAAAATCTTTGGGTCTTGTTGAGATAAAGAGGGTCAAAGAATTTGGTGTAGAAGAAAAGAACCAAGAAAAGTGAAAACAGAGCGTCATTAAGCCCAATTAGCAGCCAGTTGAACCACGTCAGAGACCTTGTTCTCTTTTCTTTTAGATTTTATTCTTTCCCTTGTTGCTTAATTTCTTCTGACCACGAGAGACTATTTCATTTACTTTCCTTTTTTATCTCCTCAACCTTTTTTTCTGTGGATAGCTAGTCTTCTTGTTCAACGTGATGTGTTGATTGGCTAAATAAGACAGTCTGTTCTTTACGTTGTTCTTCAGCTTATGAAGTTAACTTAGAGAAAGACCACTTCTGTAACTGTTATAAAAAGAAGCCATCTTTAATTACATTATCTGCAATACAAAGGCCATAAGGAAGTTTAATCTGCAGCAGATACGTATTATTTATTGTTTTATATCAACTAAAGGAAGATATGTGCCGGTCTCAGTGGCCGCGCGGTCTAAGGCGTAGGTCTGCGGCCGCTCGTTTACTGGGATTGTGGGTTCGAATCCCACAGGAGTCATGGATGTCTGTCTGTTGTGAATGTTGTGTGTTGTCAAGTAGAGGTCTCTGCGACGGGCTGATCACTCGTCCAGAGGAGTCCTACCGACTGTGGTGCGTCGTTGTGTGTGTTCTAGACACCTCAAGAAAAGAGATATGTAACTCATTTTAGCTGCAAGTCAGGACACGCAATCTAGTGATATGTACCAAATTCCGGCCGATGATGTTACCTACATATTTCGGGAGGAGGTATTTACTTTGGAATAACTGCAGTAAATCTATCAAGACACATGTCGAGACGCCCTGCACGAAAGTTCGATAGGCTAGTCTTAGCAACAGAACTAAGGGCCGAGATCAATTCTCGAGCTTTTAGGGACCTAATGTAAATTTATATCGTAAGTTCAGTGTGGGGAAAAATTCAGATATTTTTAAATTTGTCTTATATTTTGAGTAATTTCCTTTGTCGGTACTAACAATATTTATCGCAGCTTGTTGGTTTTTTGCTACCGCCTGTTTAATAAAACCACTAACATTCTTATTCTTAGCAAAATTCCTCAAAGAGCAACTTGGCCCATCCGTAACCTCAGTGATGTGTACCTTGGAGCTAATTGACTCGAATCACTGAAAAGATTGTGGGTGACATCACATCACTTTCTCGGTGCTGTTGAGTTATAATTCTCTAAGTCACTCTGCATATTTACTGTGTTTTTTCTTCTTCTTCTTCTTCTTCTTATTCTTCTTCTTCTATTATTATTATTATTATTATTATTTAATTCATATAAATAGTAGCAACAGTAGTATCAGTGGCAGGAAGTGGGTAAAAATCTAGGAGGAATGAGGAAATAAATTGGAGAAAATAGCAAAATTAGAAATTCTTTTATTTTTTTTTACTGTTCACCAAAATGTTGTTTAGGTGATCAAGAGAAGGAGACTAATATTGGTGGGGCATGTGACGAGTATGAGGAAGGAGCAAAGAGCAAAGTGTATCGGCGAAGTCGGTGTTTCACAACTTTTAATTCGATAAGATGTACATGCGATTCTTTAACTAATCATTATCATCATACTAATTCTAATCCCCTCGCCGATCTTCGAGATAAATACAGAAAATGTCTGTAGATGCCTCATCATATTGAGGCATACATTGGGGTAAAATTCGAGATTGATGACCAGAAAATGCACTTTCCAATGGGTCATGGACCTATTACTATTACAGGCGAACGATCGATGTACAACATTACAAGCATGTATATTGACATGTCAAGTGAGCACTTAGAACTACGGAACATCTACTGCAGTATGTATCAGTTTTCATACCAGGAATTAACGGTGTGAAATGGTAGTGCGGTAATAAGTTTGGGACTGTTGGCAATAGCCAGGAAATAATGTGCATGACCAAATTTGCAGTTAATCGCAAACAAGGGCTACGCTGACAGTCTGTGGAATCCTTTCGTGAAAATTTGAAGTTGACCTGCAGTTTTAAATTTTATTTGTCCACGTTGTTGTGACTTGCAATGACACGCATCTCTTAAAGAAATACTATAATTAATCGTGGGAACTTTTCTTTCTTGTAATAATTCAGTGATTTTATGTAAATATTCTTTTATGCCGTTGTAATGCATTCTACTTAGTATATCTGGACACTCTCCTCATGCTATAAGGTGTTTTTAGACATTAAATGTATCTGTTTGCACCTTGTGCCCTCTTCCATATTGTATTGTAATAGTTTTGCTTGTCGTCATATTATTCATCCCAGTGTGCTCCTTATGTACGACAAAAAATGTCACTGGGACACACCTAACAGTATCTTTATTTACGAAAACCAACTACATTTTTGGACCATACATGTAAGCTACCATCTTTGTATAGTAACCAAATAGGGGATATAAAACATACATAACAAAACCTAAAATCGAATATTTGCTCAAATCGTTTCAAATTCCGTAGCTTTACGTGTATTATGAAGGTTTCGATATTTTAATCCAAACGTTGGCTTAAAATGTAGTTGCACTTCTCACCCTTCAGAAGATTATTAAATTCATTAAAAATTTAAAAATTATTCGCATGTTAGTGGAATATCTAAAAGCTTTATTTAAATACAGGAGTTAAGTCATGATATTAAGAAGCCACACCACCACCCGGCAATCCATTTCTAATTGTCAACCATTTGGATAATGCGCTAACCAATAAGATGTAGCCTACAGCTACAATTTAGGCCGGTGTTTTGATAAAAAAAATGTAGACAATATAACCTTTAATGTACTATGGCTATGAAATTTGTAACGAGTTGAGATCGTACTTGGTTTTATGTTATTTTATGCATGATGTCTATTGCCTCTTTTCTTACTGTACAACTTGATGATAAGTTACACATGCAGCCGAAACACGTTGCTTGGTCTTTTAAATAAAGTATATACAGATATGCGTCGCTTAACGACGGGGTTACGTTCTGAGAAATGCGTTGTTAGGCGATTTCTTCGTTGTGCGAACGTATACTTACACAAAACCAGATAGAAGAGTATAGCCTACTACACGCCTAGGCTATACGCTATAATCTAATGCTCCTAGGCTACAAAACTGTACAACATATTACTTCACGAATATTGTAGGCAATCGTAACACAATGATATTATATTATTATAATCTTATGGCACCACCGTTGTATATGCGGTCCGTCGTTGACCGAAAAGTCTTTATGCGGCGTATACCTGTGTTAGCTTTGTTCGGCTGTTTTTCTTAATGTTTAGGCTTGCTTCTTGTTATGAAACGCTTAAATATAATAAACAAAATCCGGAGTTTTTTTTATTCCGGATTATTATTGTTATTATTTATTGATTAATTAATTTTAAACCTTCTGTCTACCTGCCGAGACTTGGACCACTACATAACTGAGATCGGCATGTGTTATAAGCCAACAAGCGTCATACACAAGTAAACCCTTGCATAGGGTGCACAAAAGGGTGGAAACAAATATTAACAGAGTTACGAAGTATGCCAGGAAAGTAAAAAAGAAAAATCTGGTAAAAATTGAGAAAATTTAATGAGAAAATGGAAATCAACAGAAAATGTAGAGTAGCAGGAAAAGAAACAAGCATGTACACACTGAGACAAATGGAAGTGCATCGGTCTACACAGAGACTTACAGTTTCAATGCTCTACACAACAACACGCCTCACCGTGGTGCTAGAAAAGTTGCCACAATTCGCAGGCGCTCTGCCTAGCATAAAGAGTAACAAAGTGGAAAACGGACTGGTGTGACAGTAATGCTCTAGATCTCTACTTGAAAGATGTGTGTAACAGTTTTAAATTTTTCCGTGTAACCGCCGGTTGTTTGAAGTATTGCGTCTTTCTTATCAGTTTATGCATTCTAATGCTGAAAACAACTATGAAAGGGGCCAGCACAGTCTAGGAGACGAGCTGTCGGGTCCATTCTGAAATGCATAATTCATACTAATCAGTCAACCGTCTTTTTAAAATATCTGAAATTGAATAAATTAATCACCGTAATTCCTAACAATCGTATTTATGTTTCTTAATAAATGCCGGAAACGTCACAGTACTTATTGTAAAATTATTAATACTTACGGTGCGTAAACTTGCAATAATAATTAATAATATACCATTTCTTTAAACTTGAATATTTTTATTAAACACTTCCGTACATGCAAACAATGTTATTTTCAACATTTCGGCCTGGGATCAATGATCATCAGGGAGATTTTATGTATAGCATGGAAATTACTGCTGGCTTTACTTTTAACGCAGATGATCTAAGCATGAGACAGTCTGTAATTAGTAGCTACAATTAATACAGAATGTGAAAATAAGAAAGTTAATGTTGTGTTCAGGTATATTTCATTTGAACAATTTTTAAAGTAAATAATGCCAATCCGTTCCGAAAATTTCATGAATTGTTTGATACGAACACTAGTCTCTATGTATATTTCAGAAAGCTTGACAATTCGCCACTAAACAACAAATTTTAATCGTAGTAAACCTAATTTTAAATTAAATAAGCTATTAAAACGAACTTTTTATCTACGAAATAGTTCCTTACAAACACTGCAGTCAACACTGGAGTTTTCCGTATACTGAATGGACTGCTGTTCTCTATCATGCAGCAGAACACTGATAACACATTTACGGTACATATGCAGAACCAACAGTACTTCCCTCATGTTATGTACGAATGATTTTCCTTCTATAGGCCGAGCACGGGCCGAAACATGCCGGATATAACATTATTAGCAAATCAAGAAAAGTTTATTACAACGCGCTTGAGCACAGGGATGCTTTATTGCCTGCTCATAATGTTACTTCGGTCGATTTAATTGGCGAAGCATTCTGCGGGAAAACTGGGACAGTTATAGTGCAAGTTTATGAGATTTTGGGAAAATTAAAGAATGAGAAGTGAACTACGGGAATGTGATAAAGAAAATGTGAGGATATTGTGACGAGGGTGAAGTAAATTTAAATGGATTGGTCACTTGTGAATGTCATTCAAACAAGCAAATCTAATAAAAAATTGAAAGTTACCCAAACCTCTGTAATAACACTTCAATTAAGTTACGTTTCTTTACAACGTTACAACTAAGTTCTTATACATCTGGTTAACAACATTCCCTCCAAATGTTTACAAATCCAGAGATCTGTTGCTAGTGAATCATCCGATAGAAAGTGCTGCAGTACTGGAAGGTAATGTTGAAGTAAATATGTGGAGGATTTGTACTGTACTACGATTTCTTAAATCAGGGATTTAAAAATCTCAGGAGCCTTACGCAAATGGTAGATGAAAAGTTTTTAATGACGAGTGTATTTTGAGTAAAGATGTCTAGTTTTGGGGTAGCGTAGTCGGTATAGCGACTGGCTGCGGGCTGGACGGTCCGAGAATCGAATCCGGGTGGGGGCGAGATTTTAGGCACCTGTCCAGACCGGCCGTGGGACCCATCCAGCCTTCTGTACGGTGGGTACCGGATATTTCCCGGGGGCAAAAAGCGGCCGGGGCGTGACGCTGACCCCTCAACACCTTCTAGTGCCGTGGTCAAGAAAGAGTTGAGCTATACCTCTACTCCCCCTATGGACCGTACGACATGTACACAGCCTCAGTGCCTGTGCAAGGGCGCACTTTACCTTCCCTTTACCTGTCTAGATTTTGCATGCTTACGTTTCTCTGACAATCCCAAATCAACAATTATTTTGCTATAGCACTTGTGTCCAACAGCCAACATTCTAAGAACCACAGTGTTTTTACAACTGTCATTGAGATCATTGAAGTGAATGCTTATATGATGGCGATGTCGTTTGCAGTTCCATTGCATGGCGCGAAGTTTGTCTTGTATGCTATTTAGAAGGTGCAGACCAATCTGCAAGAATTACATACGTATTATAAGGCGAAGTACTATGCTTTTTAAATTTCTGGGCTGGTTTGTTTCTAGATAAAAACTTGTAATTTCCTGCCCCACACTTCAAACAAAATTGTAGTTTCACCTGTATTGCGTGTCATCCAACGGGAGCCCTATGCGGCCCGTGTATGAGAGCTGCATTCCCATATATAAAGGGGGAATATGAGGAACGCTTGCCAACAAGTAACACGCCAACAGTCTGACCGTTGTGGGATGGTAAGGATTTACTGCACATCACTGGGTCCATGTGCGTTATTAACAGGGCAACAAAATCACTGATGTGTGTGTTCATTGTTAAATGAGTAACCTATATCCTGCGATCTGACTCGACATAAATCTGATCCCACAATCAACAAACAGGGGTTGTTTTCCTACATGGACCCCAACTCCTCGCTCAAATGAAGGTAATTAGCGTACAGCTGTATTATAAATGACGAGGAAAGTGGCATCAACACAACTGTAACTAGATCTCCACTTGTGACCCACAATAAAAGTTTTCCACAATCGACAGAGCTTATTATCGAATGATGCTATTCTAACACTGTCTGGTCTATTTCAAAACACTGTACATTGTACTGGTATGTTAGCCTCTTGATTTGACAATAAAATATTAGTATAATTAGGATGCAAATTATAATGAATATAAAGCGGAAAGACTGCTGCTACATAAGATTCTGCTTTAAGTCGACGACGATTTTTTTTCTTTGGCTAATATGTAGTTAGTGTAAAGAAAATTATGTAAAACTTGATATTTTGCAGGGTTTGAAACTTGGGTTGCTTATTATTTGTGATTTGTTAAAATTAAGTTGATACTGGGAAGACCAAGTTGCAGATGGAGGAATAATATTAATTTGGATATTAGGGAGGTGGAATGGAAGGACGTGCACTCCGTTCGTCTGGTCAGGTCAAGGTCTTATATAAGTAATTATAAAACTTCCATTGCCATAAAATGTTAAGGCATTTCTTGACTGATTTATCAAGGACTCCGCTTTATAGATTTGTTTGTTTGGTTTGTTAGTGTCGATAGATAATTTAGTTAGATTTATTTACGTAATTAGTTCCCTATTTAGTTAAAAATATTCCCATTGATTCTTCTGGTTTATGACAAATTCTGGAAAGGTGGACGTTTACCGTATTTGCGGCAAATGGGCTTCAGGGAAGGCTATGTATGACATTCGTCGCCATGTTATTCGTATGACATTATTAACAACCCGAGAGACACCTACGAAGCCAGATTCTATGGGCTGCAACCACAGAAACACATTTATCAAGGTCATTAATAGAGAGGCCTGAGGCCCAATTGTGGTATTAAATTTCCGAGGCTTAAGGACAAATTTGGGGGGAGTTGTTTATTGTGATATTAATTCGTGATATTTACATCCTAGGAGTCTAAGAACAGTATTAAATTTTGAAAGAAATTTTAGAATCCCTACAGCATAGAGATGTGTAGTAAATGGTGGACGCAAAGAATAGGGAAGACATAGATATAATTTTCCAAATACTGTAGGATATGTGAATATGTTAATAGTAAATTAGCAAGAGTAATAGACTGTTAGATTCAGCTCGACATTATGAACTTACCTCAACTTTCATACAAATCCATGTCTGAAATAGTTCCAAAGATTCCGTGGATATAGTTAGACATTTAAGAATGCTGCGGTAATGAACTCTGTACGTGGAACATGATTCACGGTTCCAGTCAGGACCAAATTCACATCATGCAGACATTAATATTTATGATGGGCTGATATTTAGATGGGCTGAAAGCTCACAGCGCGGAAATATGTCAGATAATTGTTTGCTGTGTGAATGGAAGTTCGGATCAGTCGCGTGAATCAGTGCTGATTCCAAATTTTAATTTTGCGTATCATAGGTCGGAGCACTTGGCCAAGGTGCGTGTTATAGCAGTGATTTCTATTAATGTGTCTCAAGTAGGACGTAAGCTTATTGTGCTTTGTAACTTAAGACGACAATTGAACTAGGTAGTAGGTTGAAGTCGGCCTTTGTTTGAATTTCCTGACTGCAGCCTCATTGTTTTAAGACTGTCGCTCAGGTATCCAAAAGCCTTGTTTCCATGAAAAATGTTTCTTTAGCTTGTAACTGAGGGTAAGCCTCTCGAACGATCACCCTCTTCAGACGTCTTTATTTACCTTTCATTTTCTTTAAGTAAGTAAATTATAACAATACATGCAAAGGAAGACGGGAGTTTACACTGTCATTTAGAGGCACAGCATCTCAGTGCAACTGGAAATTAGAGCATTATAACAGACACCGGCGAGGACTTTCATTGTGGTTTTTAAATAATATTCTTATATTTTATGTGAGGGAACCCTAACTTAATTTTTTGCGACCTTTTCCCTAAACTGCGAAGGAAATGTAATGACCTGTCGTTTACCGATAAGAATAAAGAAAGTGGCGACATTATCTTTAACTCGACATGAATGAAGTTGTGAACGTTTAGTAAATCACGATTTAATAAAAATTCCATTTGGAACTAGTTTAAAACCTGCTATGAACACTGACTAAAGCACTGAATACAAAAGGAATAAACTCAGAGCATAAAACCTCGCCTAAGTCTTACAAAATATTGCCCATTTTTAACACGTGCACTGCGGTCACCTCTCGAGCTTCACTGAACCAGAACGTGTACTGCGATGTGCACAGCATTACCGGAACCATCCAAACTCAAAAGTGGAGGTTTTTCCTGTCGACGCATCTCTCTTCGATTTAATCTGAATTAAGCGTGTTTCGTATAAGCTATTCAATCCGACAAAAACACGAGCTTTTGTAATGCCTGTTTTCATTGTCAGAGCGAACAAAATTTCCACCTCGGTGTTCTTATGTTGTGAAATCTACATTATGATGGCCAAATACCGCCGAAACATGCAGTAAGTGACAATTGATTGTACAGTGTTATAATAATTCTGTTTGCTCTGACAACAATTACAAATATGGTTTAAAAACAGAAAGGAATGAGGAAACAAAAAAGTGAGCTTTTTTAATTCAACCAAATAGTTGAAGAATAAATGACCAACTTGATGTCACTTGCTATTTTATTTCACTTCTTATGTGCTCAACATGTTTCGGACATTAATATATCCATCATAAGGACCTTGCGACTATTCTGTTGAATTACCACATTGGTCGTATTGTTCTTGGTTCGATGTGTGTTGGAAGCCTGCAACACGGATACCACTCCAAACCAACCACATCGAAATTCCAACACACATCGAACCAAGAACAATACGACCAATGTGCTAATTCAACAGAATAGCCGCAAGGTCCTGATGATGGATATATTAATGTCCGAAACATGTTGAGCACATAAGAAGTGAAATAAAATAGCAAGTGACATCATGTTGGTCTTTTATTCTTCAACTATCACAATGATGCACGGTCCAATAAACACAGATCAACCAAACAGGTTTGAGTTTACTTGTAGTTGTAAAACCTCCAGTACCGTACACAGTTACAATACCTAAGACAGTATCGCCACGTACAGATTGGTTTCTCTAGCAGTAAATTCGAGGCTTGTATTCGGCAAATATCTTGTTGGAATCGCTGTTGTAATGTTATTTAGATCACGTCACGACCTCTTGCTGCCAAGTGTTTCCAGGTTCACCAAACGTCATGTACTTACCGGTTCACCAATCATCCCACTGCCATGGACCTCCCGGTTCACCAATCATCCCGCTGTCATGCACTATAAATTCCGAAAAAATGAAAGTATCTCTAAGTTAACCTCCAAAATGTAAGAAACCAAATCTGTCGTCTATGCGTATTGAAATTATGGAAGCTCCTTTTATAACTTACAGATTGCTCTGTACCCCTGTAAGGAATTTCTTACTTCTGACCTCTTGTTGACCGGTTAGCTCTTAACAAAATATTTCCAACGTTAAAATGGATTAGATATGAAATAATACATATGGAATCTTCTTATATAAAATGCTTTACTTTACTTTACTATATCCAATCGCTCCACCAAGAAAGAAGACTCATTCCGGAGCAGAGCCCAGGAGAAACCAACCCCCTGTTCCAAACGGTCATTAACCCCCAACCCCCGCATCCCTCATGAGCAGGTCAGTAGTTCTTCAGACTGCATACGAATACCACACCACCATAGCCACACTGCAACGGAACACCAACACACATCGAACCAGTTATGTGAAGTGCAGATACAATATTCAGGAGAGATTATCACAACATGCTACACAAAACACTCAATCACCATAAGACACCATGGTAGCCAATACTTGCGAAACACACTCTCTAATACAGCCACACGCATCAAGACCAACAACGCCCTAATAAATAGC
>Ga0123355_10018311_pt1 | contig 11102 bp, 6 predicted proteins | sample TergutEmb28metaG_3_FD_89872 | JGI IMG/M metagenome (GOLD analysis project Ga0123355, IMG submission 89872) | Embiratermes neotenicus P1 segment gut microbial communities from Petit-Saut dam, French Guiana - Emb289 P1 | ecosystem: Host-associated > Arthropoda: Insects > Digestive system > Gut ...
AAGGTTCATTACCGCACTCACAAGCGTCCGCCACCTGTCTCTATCCTGGGCCAGCCCAATCCAGTCCATATACCCACATCCCACCTCCTGGAGATCCATCCTAATATTATCCGCCCATCTATGTCTAGGTCTCCCCAGTGGTCTCCTTCCCTCGGGTTTCCCCACCAAGACCCTATACACCCCCCTCTCCTCATCCACACGTGCCACATGCCCAGCCCATCTCATTCTTCTCGATTTTATCACCTGCACAATATTATGTTTCATTATACATATAGTAAAGGATGCATGGTACAAAGCTTAAAATAATTTATCTTTAACTGTTCAAGACTCCCTGAAAATGGTGCCAATGTGCGCCAAAACACGTAGGAACATGTCGTATAATGTGATATGTATAAGAGGTGCATTAAATGTTGGTTTAGATGATGGCAGTTAATAATTTTGTACATGTTTCAAGTTGGGAAGTGCAGTTCATGGTTTTATTAAGCCACCTTTTATGGGCAGAGAAAATTTTTTAAAATCAAGTATTATTTCTTTCGTCTACACATTTAAAGTAAGGAAGTTTTGTTCTGACTAAATATATTTTATAGTGCGTTAGACCGGTGATGGCTTTGGTATGAAATTTGGAACAGGAGTGATTTATTGTAAGCAAAACAAGTTTGTTTACCAATATGAAAGAGTTGTTGGTGGAGTTAAAAAATATTTTTGTGGTTGTTTATCGAGGCATTGGGTTGAATGGTGAATATGTGTTGATCTACAATCTCCTAGTACCAACAAATGCATGTGTTATATACTAATATATGTTTCACCTGTCCTGGCCACGACATGTTTTGGCTGGTTGCCATCTTCATTGAGCTCACAACCAAATAGCTTGCAAATGACAGCAGTAAATTAGTCCTTACAGTGCTATGCATGTAAATGTACAGATTATGTTAGAATTTACATTGTGTAAATACTAAAATTTACAATATATAGCATATTATAAGTGACAATTGCTGTTTTGATTATACAGGGTTATAAAACAACACTAGTCTTCATGAATTAGGGTATTCTCCCTTCCAGTTGTTCCTTGTGTACAAACATCCATTATGTTACAATCCTAATACGATCCTGTGCCTGTGTGTTATGTCTTATTAGTTTGAAGTGCACCAGGAGACTGCGCAAGGTTCTGTGTGTTACCATGTGTGTATCGGTTGGTTCATGTGTCTGTGCTTTGTTGTTGCTGCTGTTTGGTTGTCAGCCCCCTGTGGATGGTGACCAGCCAAAACGTGGCAGCCAGGTAAGGTGAAATATATACTGGTATAATATGTGTGTTTGTTGGTACTAAGAGATTGCAATCATACACTGGGCACGGAGAGAATGATACAAAAGTGTTGATCTGTCCGCATATATTTGCCTTTCAGGTGAAGAGCCAGAAATTCGTCAGAGGCAGGAAGCAGACTTCAAAAAGATTTTTGAGAAGCTGGATCCAGAAATACCATTTATTTGTTTGAGCGGCAACCATGATGTCGGCAACCAACCAAGCATGGAAACAATCGAGTTGTTAGTTTCTCTTGTAGCTTAAAGCCTGCTTTCCTATTATGATTATCATTTTCTTGGATGTGACACTGTGTAATTTGGTAGATAAGGTAAGGGTAAAGGTCGCCCTGTAATATGTCGTGACTGGCACAGAGTCAGGTGGTAGAAGTGCAGCTTGTGTCATTCTTAACCATGTTCTTAGAAGTGGGTGAGTGGTCGACATCATGCCCCAGCATCTTTACCTGCGGGAAGGGGCCCTGGTACCCATCGTACTTGAGGCTAAGTGCCACTCAGAGTCAGTTTAGACAGGTGAGGAGAAGAGAAAATCTCTTGTCTCCATTGGGATTTGAACCCTGGACCGTCCAGCCCAAAGCAAGTTGCTGTACAGACGACAGTATCCCAGCCCTAGCCTCTAAGGTAGATAGGTACTGACATTGCAAAGAAACATCCTCTTCCAGTCTTTGGGATATCTTCTACCAAATTACATTGTATCATGCCCTGTATGCCTCTAATCTTGATACGTGCTGTTATGAGAACCCCAGCTCTCATATATTACTGTGGCACAGGCTTCTAGTTGCACATTCGTGTTTTGTTAATTTTGTATGCCGTTAACGTATGTTTGTAATTCAGCTATAGACTGTAACAGACAGCATTCTCAGGGGTCATTCTTGTATTGCCTGTTTCTTAAGTATGAAAATTTGCACTTTGCCCTCAGACTGATGTGTACACTGGCATAACTAGCAGAAGTTTTGATTTACACGTGTTGCTTGTATCGGCATGAACAGTGTCAGTAGCTGAGAGTATGAAGCATCAAATGGCGAGATGATGAGTAGTGAACTTGACAGGATGTGTAAGAAGGTTGTGTGTCAGGGTAGTGGGTATCCTGGCTGAGATTTATCCTTTACCACATGAGCCATCAAGCGTGTTGTGTGGTTTACAAGTCTCTTTAAAAGGGAAAGCAAGACTTCACAGACATGGTCATTTGACCATTGGTCTGTGTAATACGTTCACTATGTGATGCTTAAATTTGTTTTTTGCCAGGTACAAGTCCTCATTTGGGGATGATTACTTCTCATTCTGGTGTGGCGGTGTTCGATTCTTAGTGCTTAACACCCAGTATTTTGAGGATGCCTCAAAGATCCCAGAATTGGCTCAAAAGCATGAACAGTGGCTGAATGAAGAACTGGACTTTGCCAAACAGGCAGGGTCACGTGTAATTGTATTCCAGCATATCCCTTGGTTCCTGAGGGATCCTGATGAGGAGATAAACTACTTTTCCATAAAACCAAGTATTCGACATGTCTGGTTGGAGAAGTTTAAGAATTCAGGTAAATGCCTTGTTAATTTAGTGGTTCAATTGACAGGCGTGAGAATCCTACGTAATTGCCAGGTGTCATTCAGTTAATCCTCCATTTCATATGTCACTTTAGATTGCAACATTCAGCTGCCCTCTTGTGGTAAAGGTGGACATCTCTGTCAGTGATGCCTAAGCAGCAGTCCATGATACTTCAAAGATAATTGCTTAGGTGGTCTTGAAGTTCTCTGCTTTTATTACGCTGTGTTGACTGGTTGTTGCCAGCGTTTTGAAGGATTATAGTGCCTTCACGTTCAATATCAAGCAGTATATAGGTAACTATTTAACAGTCAACACAGTGCAACATGCTAGAGGACTTGAATCTGAAGCGGCACCACTGTGAGAACCGAAAACTTGTACCAAGTTGTCGAGTTAGTTGCCAGCCAAACTTTTTCACTTAACACTGGCAACAAGGTGTTGGTATTTTTCAACCTATTCTTCTGTTGTAGGTGCAGTGAAGAGCTGAATTAGATAAATCATGACTTATGAACCTACAACACTTCATCACTTGTAACCAACACAATGCAGAGTGCTTTTGATACCTCTTTTGTTTGTTTGTTAGGGGTGGTACATGTGTTTGCTGGCCATTTACATCGTAATGCTGAGGGTTCATACCGTGGCATGCCTGTTACTACAACAACTGCCTTAGGTGCACAGTTGGGTGATGATGTGCCTGGCCTTCGTATTGTCAAAGTGTGGGAGGAGAAAGTTGAGCAGGTCTTCTATTCTCTGGACAATTTACCCACAACCATTGACCTATAGAGAACACCTTGTACCTGGCCTGGTATGTATGTGACTAGTTCAGCGGCATTTGGGAACTCGGTCTCAAAACTGACATCGACAACAGTTATTTAGTGCTAACACACACAATGTGATATGTGAACTTTCAACCTGACCTGTAATATTGTATTCCAAGGCACTGGAGTATTGTATTAATGAAATGAAATACTGTGCTAATGAGACTAATATCAAAGTAGTTTGAATGTCAGTCCAAGTACATATTCTATTCATTTCCTTGCATTGTGAATACATGTATGAATACATTCTCAAAATATGTACTGATTTCTTATAGTAATATGCCACATATTTTATGTTTTTTATTGTTCTTGTCATTATTTTATTCTTTATGTTATTGTTGTGTGATATTACAAGTATGCGCCACATAACGTTTTGGTCAAGGATGGACCACATATATGATGGTGGTCCCAAAGATTATGATATTATAATATAATGTTATAATACTTGTGTTACAATTGCCTACAATATTCAGTACAGTAACACGCTGTGCAGGTTTGTAGCCTAGCAGCAATAGGTTATATACCTGTATAGACTAGGTGTGTAGTAGGCTATACTATCTAGGTTTGTGTAAGTACACTCTATGATGTTCACACAGTGATGAAATCGCCTAACAACGCATTTCTCAGAACGTATCCCTGTTGTTAAGTGATGCATATCTGTATTTGTGTTTAATGATCTTCCTAACATTAATTGCTACTGTTAGTGTTTTTTCTAACGGTTACATGGCTGAATAGCTCAGTATTGAAACATACATTCATTGAAATATTATTTTTGCTACCACCACCACCACCAATACTGCTGGTTCAAATGCAGAACATGATTTTTGTACAATATTACTGCTTTTTTGTGTGAAATGTTCATAAATTATAATTTATAGCCTTAAATGTCCATCTGTTTGAGGCCTTTACATTCTGGTGAATTTTACTGTGCTATATGTTTATGCAAATTTGAAACAGTCTCTAGTCCATGTCCTGTACATCTATGCTTGACATTTAAGGAGAATTTTTAAAGTTTTGAAGTAAAGGAAGTCAAGGCAGGCTGATATCAGTAGTATAGGGGTAGTATCAAGAGTAAATATTCAATGAGCATTCTGTTTGTGTTCCTCAGACATTTTGCAGACTGCTGGTAAACGTTGTAACCAAACATTGCATGAACCTGTGATATTAATGGCGTTCATTTATGTGAATTGTTAGGGTTGTCCAAAAGGTTACTGTGCTCCACCAGCAGTTTTTTGTTTCAATCAGTAATCTTCAAGATAACTTCCATAGCACACAGTGCCAGTAGTACTGTTGATATTGCCTATTTCACTAGTGAGTGGACAGCATAGTTCTTCCAAATTAAAGCTAATGAATCTGATTTACCATAAGCTATGGCATATGACAGGCATTTTATCCCTTGCTAATGAAGTTGCTTGGAATACGGACCAATGAGGTGCTACAGCATATTTTGCAGCCTTAAAAGACACATGGAATCAGTTATGAATGCTGATAATAATTTTGCAATATAGTGTGTGAATACTTTGTTGAAACTGGAACTGACAGGTCCCAAAATGTCTGTAATTACCAATCGACACTGTGTAACATCCCAGAAGAGTGAAGATCTTGCCTATAAAGAGCTATAAACATGTGAAATAGCCATCCCTTTCACTTTCAGTATTAAAATAAATTGTTGTTGAAAGCCTAGTCAAATAATCTTACGTTGTTAATGATGTTCACAAATGTTTTTCTAACCAAGGATGAAATGGTGTTGGATCCAAATCAGGGGGTCCGTGGCATGTAGTTCACACAGGGCACCACATTGCTAGTGCTGATCATGCTGCTAACAGACACACATAGCAAGACTGAGAAGCTTTGTGTGGCATATGGATAATTGCTGACAGTCCATGCATGTACACACCAGCAACTTAGAAGGAAATGAAGTAATCATGAATCATTCCCATGGCTTCTTGTTTGAGTTATCTGTTTCTTCATTTTTATGTTTCATTAGAAATGGGAAGATAAACTAAACCATCATTAACGCACAGACTGTCAAAAACAACTGACTGAAATAACAGGGCATAAGAAATTAATGCACACGGCTTATGTATGGTGTACAGAAATTTATTGTGTAATAACAACTTGCCACACAGTACTGTACATTGGCACATAAATGTAAGCTACATTGCATTCTACAGATGTGAACCTGTGACATGGTTTTATGAAAATATTCTTTAATTTTATTAAGGGAAATAGTTATGTAAATACTGTTACACAATGCACCAGAGTACCAGTTTAATTTAGCCTCAGCAGTGGTGCTAAAGAACATTTGGAAGGTACATTATGGGTAATATCACAAGTATAACCACAGTAAAAGTGCTGTTTATACCCTTCCCATCCTTTTTCAATGTTCTGCTGTCAGAATTATAAAATTAATGGAAGTAACACTTCTTATCTTGCCTTTCCATCATTTTACATCTAATAGCTTCTCAAAGAACTGTGTACTTATTTCTTCTAATATAAATGTGGAGACAGTGAATTTCAGAGTTTTCTTTTATCAGTACATTATCACAATTTGAAAAATACTGGAAGATGTGACAAAATGTCACTTGGGGCAGCTGATGTACCTCCAAACCCACGCATTCACACATACAACAGCTTTATCTTAAATTATGGAATAATGCAGTGTTACACACTGTAAAACAAAGTTCCATTTAATAATGATGTCCACGTGTATACTGTAGACATGTTAACACAGAATTATTAATAACTTGAAACAGGCTGCAACTATAGACACAAATTCTGTACAAGGTAAGACGTACATATGACATTTTATGACATACAGTCACCCTCCAAGAAAGCTAAACTGTATCTCACAAAGAGTCAGTCAAATGGAATAAATAGCTTACCTCATCTAGCATCCAGATAATGAAACAAACTCTTTCAAGTGCACTATCGATATATATGACTTGAACACACGTTTTCATTGCTACAGTTCTACCAAAGACAGATGCTTACAAAGTGATTTAGGGGAAAGGAAGGGAACATTAACAGATTTAAGAATGTTTGTGCTTACACCAACAAGTACATTTTAAGGCTAAAAGGCACAGACAGAATACCATAAATGCACTTCAGTTGGTAGTGAAAGGGTTATTGTAAACTGGTGGATATAAAGTGGTATTTTGTTTTGTACAAAAATGTAACCTTTGTGTTGGTTTGTGTTCCATTTCCTACCATGGACCCAAAGACTTTAAAACTACAGAATTACTGCCAATATAGCCCATGTGGCAGTCATAGCTGTCCTATAAATGTTACTCTTTTGTTTCACACCAAGGCTGTAACAAAATGCCCGAAGATATTACAAAATTTATTCCACAGTGTTGCCAATATGTTCGGTACCCATGACTTAAAATTGATTTGCACGTAGTGCAGTAGAGTTTTTGGATGGGAATCATATCCTGATCTCCTATATTTATTGTTTTAAACTTTCAGGACAAATGCCAAATTTCCTTGTATCTATCTAGGGTGTGTATGCAGGGACAAACATTGAATACATTTATTCCAGTTCCATTTTTTTTCACATCAGGAATATATTTGTGTTACATGTTCTTTGAACATTCATATTTTCACACTTATTCTAAGAATGTATGATGAAATGAGAGTAAACCTTCAATCAAACTGACAGAATAACCAGAGAAAATATTAAAATCGTAAATACAAATTCAGTATTTGTGAACAGCAGTATAGTCTGGAGGCCCTGACAGTGATTTAAAAATGTGGAAGTGAAAAATGTTAATAGCAAAGTCATCTCTGTGTACACCATGAAGGCACATGGGTGAACAGAGGAATAGCTCCACTCATTCCTAACCTAAGCACTAGGTGGAGATAATTGGTCAGCCTCAAGCCCTGGCCGCTTCCCAATGGGGAAAGATTCCCTGGTACTTACTGTAGTGTAGGTTGGCTGCGGAGCCTGTTGGGAAAATTTGGAGAAGACATAAATCTCTTAACCCAACCAGGAATCAAACCAAATATCCTTCAGATGTCCAGCCCATAGACTACATTACTACAATGACTGTGCTACCTGGCTTCCCATTTAATTACATAAATAAAGTTTAATTTCTTAATCTGAGTGTTATTGCTCCACATAAGTTTTAGTTACTGTATCTACTGACAAGGGAAGCACCCTTATCCCAGTCAAAGAACAGGTATGTTGGTTGTAACAAAACTAAAATGCAGTGGATACAATATATGAACTTCTATCACAAATAACAATGTAAAATATAAATGTCACATATTTCATTGTTGCACAACACTTGCTTTCAAAATAGTTCCAGGTATTTTACAATGTGGTTTTACAAAATGTGGCAACATGACATGTAACTACCACCACAGGCAGGCAGACTGTGCTATCCCATTAATGCATCAGTCATTACCTCAGCTTGCATTGGGAGACAACCACCATCACTGTCATACATTTTCACACTTCTTCTAGATATTTATCTTCAGAAAATAAAGCATGAACCAGCAGTTCATCAATATGTTGAATGTTTTTCAGTACGTATGTTGGACAGAAGATGACTGTCCATTAATTCGACTGACATTGTATTATTAACCAGAATCCGAACTATGGGAAATACAGTAGGAACTAAAAAGTATAAAGTTTTATACTTATATAACAATTACGAACGTCCAAATTTTACATGGTCTTGCATGTACAGAAATGGACAGGGATAAAGAACATCAAAAGCATAAATATACAAAACATTTAACAAGAGTGATAAAGCTGGAGAAAATTTGTGGAAATACTGAATACATATGGAAACTTCATACATGTTCTTGTTACATTCCTTCAGAATTTTAAGTGTTTTTGGTTCAAGTAACGGTGGTGTTTAGGCAAGGAACTGTGCATTCTTGAGAACGTGAGGCGGTTACACGCCGGTTCCCCCATACTGCTGCTGCATTTCTGAAAAACAAGTACAGATGCCATAATAATGTGTTCATAGCTGCAACTAGTAATTTTTGGTAATACACCTGGAATGTTTAATGTCGCTAGCAAGATGAAGGTTTTAGAAATATATAATTATATATAGAATTATAAATGCTACACAGTTAATACACTAATAGCCACAACAAAGGAAGTGAATTATTCCAGTATTATAACCTGTATGCTCAAGGTCACTAATACCAGCAAAGTCATAACAACATCGTCCCATCTCAGTTATGGCATTACGTTCCTACTGATTTCATTAAAACTGTAACTCCAATACCTTTTTGGACCAGTAGGATAGGCATACACAACTGACTAACAGAAACTGTACATTAAGAAACTAAAGAATGACAGCTGCCTATATTTTAGAAAACCAAACATGATTGAAAGGTTAGCATTTGTGCTCTGGAGACCAGGAACAATTACCTACCTATCTGGTGGTCCCTTAAGACAAATTCTCTGATAATACTTTACACTAGGCCACAGTTGGTTTTCTCCACATCATTTCCACTTCATCATTCACAAGTTACCTTGCCATTCAATGCTACATAAACATGCCATCACTCAATCATAATTAAGTAAACAAAGAACCAATCCTTTTAGAAGTACTGACTATAATAAGTATATGAATATTATGTCGGACTGTGTCAATTTCTATATAGTAATGGCAGTGGTTACGATAACACAAACAATTAGACCACCAGGTCTGTTAGAAAGAACTATCTCAAAGTTACTGGACAACATAAGTCACCCAACACAGTAGGTGTGTACCCACCTTCTGAATTGATAGAAACATCTGTTTTCCCAAATACATACGGTCTGTTCATAACAGCTGACAGTGTTGAGACAACCCATATCAATAAATGTAATACATCATCATCAGAACCCTTCTGAACTGCTTTATATATTACTTACTGCAAGCTTTTCTCTGACAAGGTGGTGGCCTGATGCCATAACACTACGCCCAGAAGCACAGACCATGTACGCAGTGGTCCAAGAAGGAAAGCCATTGTTCCATATGCGAGCCAGAAAAAATATGCAAAATCCAGCTGCACAGTAAGAACAACAACAAAGGGCACATGTTGACACAGACGATCCAACAAGGATGAAGATTTTCCTGTAAGGTGGGACCTACACCTGCCAAAGAAGATATAACTTTACGTACTAGTGCCATGTTTTGAAATACATTTGTAACATTATGATGAAAGTAATTCATATAAATTCTTAACAGCAGCCAGAAAATTAAGATTAAAGTGATAATTTAAGATGTATTACACTGAACAGAACTGTCTTCCACAATGTGATGCCATGTAATCTGGTAGATAGACAACATTTAAGAGGAATGTGCTGCCTTCAACTTCAAGGATACTTAAGACCAAGGTGAGATCTTCCTCAGATATGCTGGCACCTACCTACCAAACTACAAGCTGTCACATGCATTTTTTGACAGAAAAAGCAGTAAAAATTGCTGATGCAGATACACACAGTTGTGATGTGACTAGAAGCAGATGGTATCAACTCATACAACAGTGTCCATACAGGATACAAAATACACACACATACATACTGGCACAGTTTTGATTTGATAAAAGTTAAAACCCCTAATAAGTTGTACAATACAGAGTATAGTTAGATATTTAAATGAGCTCATGTATTGTGTCTGACAGTATATTAATCTATATTGTACATATATTTTTTAAATGACTCAAATGTGTCTTGGTGGTCAGATTTTGACATTCAGGACAGTTCAGTCATGTTGCAGTTGGTTCAGATACTGGAGGGGGGGAATTTGGAACCATTAGTGATAATAAATGGTAATAAAACTGGATGGAACAAAGGGGATAAGGGAAAAAACTGAAACATTTTACAGTAACAAAAATATTTTGTTCCAAATACAGTGACAGATTTTTATCATCATGTAACATATTATGTGCATTAACTGTCTTTTAAGAATCAACACTGTGCAGTTTGGTAGTTCAGTTCCTCCAAAATGTTGGTACTTATCCACCGAATGACATGCAGCTTTACATCACATTCCAGAAGACTGTGATGTGTGTAGAACATAAATCTGACAACACAATGTTTACCTCATATCCACACTGTGTGCGAGGATCAGGGTCATTGGAAGTTGAAATGTACACATCTGAAAAAGGCAAGAAAACCGAAATGAAATTCATTCTGAAATATATTACAGTTCTAAAGTTGAACATCTCGTTGTGTTTCAACCAGTAATAATGCAGTGACAGTCAACATAACTAAGCATGTATTTATTTTGTTCATGCAACATGTTTCGACCTAAGAGTAGGTCATCTTCAGGCACTACAAATTGTATAAAATATAAAGAGGATACATAAAAATTGCCTTATCAGAAGTGTGATCTCAATTTTACAGTTTTTTATCATGTTGCGTTACAGGTATGGTTTTATACAAACAGTAGTTAAAATACTTAAAAGAGGTGATATAGATTTGGTGT
>Ga0123355_10018312_pt1 | contig 11101 bp, 15 predicted proteins | sample TergutEmb28metaG_3_FD_89872 | JGI IMG/M metagenome (GOLD analysis project Ga0123355, IMG submission 89872) | Embiratermes neotenicus P1 segment gut microbial communities from Petit-Saut dam, French Guiana - Emb289 P1 | ecosystem: Host-associated > Arthropoda: Insects > Digestive system > Gut ...
ATCCGTGACCGTATCCCGCACAAGATCCGAGTATTCTCCGTTTGGATCGAATACGAAAAGACGGGGTTCGTAGCGAGCGATTTCTTTCGCAACTGTGGTCTTGCCGGCCCCACGGCGACCCGTGATCAGACCTACCCGATTTTGCATTTAGAGCCTCGCTTTGGGAATCCACTCGTGTATGTGGACAGATTCCCCTATCGCTTCCCTGCATGAGCTAAGAGAATCACTTGCACCCTTCGATAGCAATTTGAAAAGCAGCACGGCCCCCAATGCTATCGCTGCAACAGTCAAGAAAAGCCCGTTCGTTAAAGCTGCCGCAGATGGCACGCCCATCGCCTCCAGGTCGATCGGCGCGCGATATGCGATCGGTTCGTGTAGCGGGATCCCATCCCACACCTGCCCATCGAAATCTCGCAAGATTGGTTGATATGGTTCTTGAGCTGGGCGCGACTCAGGCGGATACGCAACCGCGGCGTTTGCGACTGAAGAGTGCCGCGCACGCTGCGCTCGCCACTTGCGACGCGCCCGGTTGTAATCCTCACGATTGGCGTATGGCATTTTTACTAACCTCGCACGGCTGTCGTGTGCAGAATGTGTGCAATTGGAAACGACAATACCGAATTTCACCACCCTACAGCGACTGTAAACACTTGATTCTTCGTAGACCAAAGGTATTCAAACAGCCTCCGGAGCTGTAGGTCGGGAGTTCGAATCTCTCCGGGCGCGCCAGTTTTCAAAAAAAAATTCGACTTTACCCACCCGCAATTTTCCAGCGTAAACAGAATGTGACCAATTAGAAGCATTCTTACTGGATTCCACCTTTTGCGGGAGCGTCCGCGAGCGTCTCGTTCGCGTCGGGTCCGGCGACATCTTCATACATCCGATCGACCATTCCATACGCCGAATCCGGAATCTCTTTGAAGTAGTACAACGAGCGTGGTCTCGGGTGTGCCGCAATTGCGTCTGCACATCCTTAAGTGTTCCCTTGCGCTCGCCAACCGCGAGAGTCGAAAACGTTCTCCGCAAGATCTGGAAGTTGAGCTTTTCGAGTCTAATTGAATCCTGGGTCGAGCACCTTGGCCTCGAAGTTTTCAGAGCCGGGGAACCTGCCGCGTGAATTCGGAAACCTCCTCGGCCCCGGGCATCGCCGTCCGCCCTCGCCCCTCGACGAGTTCCGCGGCAAGGCGTTTCGGCAAGGGCACGTAGGCTTTACTTGCCCCGGTCTTAGCCCATAGTCTCAGCTTCGATTTGTCGATTGTTTCCGTGACGCAAGAGGCACGGCGTCCATTGGGAAGTGGTTCGCGGCTCCGCCAGCCAAACGCGAATAACTCGCCGGGCCCGAACCGCGGTTCCGGAACCAACCTTGAGGGCAAGCTTGTCCCGTTGCGTCTGCACGGCATCGATGACGGCCTGGTACTGCGGCCACGCATGAATCGTCTCCTCCCGGGCGGCTTGGTTTGCTTTGGCCGTTCTAGTTTTCGGCTTGGGACCTCGAAGACGATTGGAACGATCTGCCGCGGGTCCTGGCGCGGGAAGTCGAGGATTTGGCGGCGGGGAAAACACGCCGGACACATACCGCACCAGTTGGAAGAGCACGAAGCGGCTTTGCGAAACTCCAACCAAGCTTGGATGAATGGATGCGCGCACGTCGGAGCATGGGAACTGCCGACTCGACCCAGCCGACAAATAAGAGTTGAATCAACAGGAAGCCGAGCGTCGGCGACTGAAGCAGGCAGGAGACGAGAATCGCGAGCTGGAACATGGGGTAGCGGCCAAAGACGCGAAATCCCAATCACGGCGCCCTGAACTTGAAGCCGTGTTCCGCCGCATGGAGAAACTGATACGCCCGACGAGCTTCCCGGCCTTACAGGCGAATTGCACACGATTTTCGCCCACTGCAAGCTGAAACGATCGCGTCCGGACGTAAACGGTGTTCGTCCGCACGAACAGCAAACTGGCGTCAAAGAAGCAGCGCAGCGACTGGGAGTAACTGCGGATTATCTCTATCGACGTCACAAGAAATATGTCTTCGTCCAGCGCAAAGGCCGGAAGCCCCTGTTTTCTTTCAAACGGCATCAATCCATACACCGCCCGCAAGCGGTGAGAGCGTCGCCGTCCCCGCTTGCATCGAAGGGTCCTTCAATCTGGACCGCGCTCTGTACTGGCCGCATATCTCAAGTCCGGACGGAGCGCCGTCGTTGAAGCGCCTTTCTTCCTCCTTCCGGCGAGCGGCATAGCTAGCGGGTACAGAAACTATGCAGGCCTTTGCAGACCAGCAAAGCAAACGTGGACTGGCGACCGCTGCTAAGTTGCTTGTTTTGATTATCAACAAAACGTCGCCCGGTTTGGTAACTCAACTGCACTGAGAGTAGCGTGTTTTGCGGAAAGAAGACCGCCAAAGCGTAGGACTGGGCCCACGGACCAATAGAGTCTTCACCGCTTGCGCAATTGCCAACGACCGTCATGCAAGCAGTTCCATTCCCCATTGAATCAATTAAAAGCACAAGAGGTTAAACAACTATGAGACGAATAGTGTTGTTGGGGCTCTTAGCCCTAGCTTTGCCCACGGCGACGCTGGCAAACACCATCAATCGTGCAGATTTCAGCGTGTTGGGAACAAGTAGGTCCTCCCCCCCCCTACAGCCGTTTCACGCACCCTGGACACTTACACTAAATGGACTCACCAATGGACACAGCGATACCATCAGACTTGACATCATGTCGTTAACCGGATGCGGGACGCCGAATACAGAATGCCGCTTCACCGGCGACGTGACAGCCTCGGGGCCAGGCATCAGTGGAACGTTTAGTGACACCCTCAGCGGGTCGATACACAGGGGAGCAAATACCGTCCCCCCCCACGACCGGGTATCAGCCGTCCGGATCACTTCCCTCGTGGCAACCTTCGCAGAGAACAACCTGATTCTACCCGGTAGTCACTTGACGCTGAGTAACATTGTGATTTGTACCGATACCCACGGTAGTACTGGTCCTTGCCTCAATGGCCATGGGCATATCCCTGGCCAAATACTTTCTGGGCACGCCACACTCGATGCTACTGAGATCCCGGAACCGGGTACGCTTGGGCTGCTTGGAACCGGCCTGATTGGTCTCGCTGGGATGGCTCGACGCAGGCTCGCACTCTGGACATAAGTAACCGGAGCTAGCCGACAGACCAACAACAGTCATTGAAAACCGTCCACCCGGAAACAGACCTTGGCCAATAACCTCGCGCTTTGCCAGCAACCGGTTGGAATAATCTAACCAACGAACGAGGCCCTGCCTGAGAGGGTGGGGCTTCGCCCATGGCGTCTTTCACTCGCACGCGCTAGTGGCGACGAACATCCGCTCGCTGCAAACCAAAGCCTGTGATCTTGCCGCCAGTCGGGGCACTTTACCTCTTGTCCTGGATCCAGGCAATTGTCGGAACTGGAAACACCGACGGACCTACGATAGGGAACTGGAGTCGTAGGTCAATTGTGCATCCTGCGATTGCCAATCTCTCGAGATTTCGTTTCCAACCGCCGTGGAGGGTGGGGTTACTCCAGAAGTCGCAAACAAGGGATCCCGAGAGGTCGTGCTTGGTCGCGGAATCGGGGCTGTGCGATCAGGCAGGGGAATGGCTTCCAAATCCATACTCGCTTCGCGGCAGGCTGCCAGCCGGACTCGCCGTTCCGGGTGAGGTAAGAGATGAAGATGGATGCGCACGCCAGCGCGACTGGCAGTTACGCCTGTGCTTCAGGAGCATGCTGCGGGTAATAGAACGCGTGTATTCCTTTGATTTCTCCGTCTATAATGTGGATCCGATCAAAGACGTGATCCACGCCGTTCACCGTCTCCATGTCGAAAACAGTTGCGACGTAATCTCCTTCGACGATGTGCTGCTTCAGCTTGATCCCCTTGACCTTCGGCAGGATACTCGTTAGAAATCCGAGTATTATTTGTCGACCGGCCAATTTTGGCATGCGCGGACCTTCAAACGTTACGTCCTCTGCAAAGGGCACTTTGGACACGTCCTTCGTCGCAAAACAGTCCAGGTATGCCTCTACCGCTGCAATTTTTTGCTCTCGTGACATGCCGTCTCCTCGCCCATATATTCGCAGGCGGGCCGGCATTATGTCAATATCGACATAATGAAGCTGAACCCCCTTCACTACGTCCTGCTGGCCGGGATCGATGCCGCGCCGAGTAGTGGCTACGACTTGACGCTATGGTTGACCAACCTCGGGCAGCATTTTTGGGCTGCCGAGCATAGCAGCATCTATCCCGCTCTGCACCAACTTGATACCGCAAGGCTCGTCACGCACCGTAAACAACTTGGGAAAAAGGGGCAGACTCGAAAAATCTACCGTCTTACGACGAGTGGTCGAGAAAGACTCAAGAAATGGGTCGATGAACCGTCTGCTGATGCTCAAGTTCGCGACGAACAGATGGTCAAAGTGTTGTGTTTTGACCTACTATCCCGAGAGCGAATCACCAAGCATCTTCAAAGGATCAGAGAACATCACGCCGCGAAGCTCTTCTATTATGAAGATTCGCTGCAACGGCATCGCCAGAACAGCCCTAAACAAGTGAGACTGGGACCGCTCCTCACCTTACACCGCGGCATTCTTGCCGCAAGAGCTTATGTTCAATGGTGCGACGAGGCTTTATTGCTCGTCGCAAGGACCGAACGTAGGCGTTGAGAGGTGGGAACAATGCTACGCGGATGTTACTGCCGTACGACCAGGATTGGGCAGCGAGCAATGCTGGCGATGAACTGGCATCAACAGCATGGCGTTTACCGGAGGGGCGAACTCTGTCGAAACGCAACTCGCTACGAACAGTAAGAAGCGGGGGGCGCGCTGTTTCCCCGGGTTGGCCGATTGCGCGAGCCGAACTTTCGGGCCGACACTGGAGCGTAGAGGTGACCCACAGATTCCTCCGACGAGGCAAAAGTCTGGTTCAGACGCGGACTTCGATATCGTCGGAACACACTCCTCGAGCCGAACGTGCAGAGTGTGTCCACCCGTTGCGGTACACTGACTTTCGGACTTTTCCTGCTTAGCTCTCGCGCGTCGTGTCCGGCCGCGCATGCCGCAATGGTTTTGGGCAGATCCTTGAGCGTTTGTGCTGCTCCTTCGTCAGGACCTATTCGCCATTTGCGATCGCTAAAAAGCTGCCCCTCGTACGAGCCCTTGGTTGAGTGCCGGCGTCACTCCCAGCGGCACTCGGCGGAACATAGCTCGGACTCGACATAGAATTTGAGCCGTATGATTCACGCAGGCAGGCGACCTTCGCGCGCTCTCGCCTTTTTCGCCGACGACCGTGCCGGTGAGTGCGATAGCGATTTCAACGGTTACGCAATCGCGCTCGCGATACGGGGCTCATTTGAGTGCGAAGTCTTTGTACCAACCAGTGAACCGCACGCGGATCATCCAGAAGATCAGCAAAGCCAGCGAGAGCAACTGAGGAACAAATAAGAGGATGAGCGGCACATGCACGGTCTTCGGTAGCAGCCGTGGCAGTCCGTTGGTAAATGCTGAACCAGCGGCAAACGTGAGCCCTGCACACATACGCCAAAGATGCCGCGCAATGCGCCGCGCGCCGGTGATGCCCCCGCCCCAGACTAACCTGAGGTCTCCAATTGCCGCCATGGCTACTAAGAACGTGAAGCTGTATATCGCCATACGGACAGGCCCTTCGAGGGGGACCGCGCTCTTGAAGGAAGGTCGCGCACCGGTCGCCAGCTGAAAGCTCAGAATCGCAAAAGGCACACAGACGCAGAGAATGACAACCAGCGCAATCTTCTCCGCGACCCCGGCAGATCCTTCTTTGCGCCGAACAGTCATCCAGGCCGTCGCCACAAGGTAGATTGTGAAGGTTGCGATGAACAGGTTTGGAATCTGTTCGGGAATCACTACGGCGAGATAGTCCGCGAAGCTCGCCATCACAAGCATCGATACGAAAAACACAGTTCCTGCCACGCGGTGCGGACGCGCTCCTTTGCGGGAGGACATAGCAACGATCCCTGCAAACAGTGCGACCGTGCCTGCCATCACGTGAACCAGGAGAGCCAACTTCGTCACTGGAGAAACGCCCTTGTGACCAGATTGCGACTTCGATTCGCTTCACATCGGAAGAGACGTTTCGTTCCGCTCCTTGCGCTTTGCCTTCCTTTTCCGGGAATTTCTTTGGACCCGCAGTTCGTGATGTTGTTCACCCCGCAATCTTCGGGCATCATCTCTCTTGCCATAAAGCCGGTACACTACGTCGCCCGTGCTGACTTGCCTCATTCGCATTCTGCCGCAACACTAAATCACTGACGTTCGACAAGGCGAAGGCGATTTCACTTCATTTCAGATCTCCTGACATGCCCACCAAACCCATGTGCATTGGGCTTGCGACGGCAATTCTCTCGACTCTTCGTGTCCGTGGTGACTTGCTTCTGGATTTTAGACCTGATGCCATAATCTGAAGTCGGAATTTTTAAAGAGAGCGATGGCTCAAGACCCGGCTGCTGCTTGGGATGGATGCGAAACAGGTGCGAAAAACCTGTCCGCTCTTTGATCTCTGACGTTCGAAAGTTGATGGCTGAAACCACTGAGAGCGATGAGCCACGAATTATTTCAGTCACGATGACTGGGAGCCCCAGCTGGGTTTGGAGTTGAGAGGAAGGGTGCGAGCCAGAACCTCTCCGCTTTTTCCGGTGCTCTTAAAGGCGGGGGAGTGTCGCTTCCAAGTGTTCCCAGCATCTAAGGGGCCGACTATGAAATCAAGGGTTCTGTTCAGCGCTCTCTGCCGACCGAGCGCTCTCGTTTCCATTCCGATCCACCGCCGTGAGTGCATAAAAATACTTGTGCCCGGACGTAATGTCCACATCATGGAATGAAATCATCGTGATAGGACGAGCATTCAGGCGTACAAACGGGCTGTCATCTTTCCGCCGATAGATGTTATACCCGGCGAGATCTTTTTCCCTGCTTGGCGGCCAGGTCAAATCGACAAACTTGTGCCCATGCATGGCAGACATGAGCGCCAGCAGGCTTTGAGGAACGGCCGGCGGGAAGACATCATGAGTCACAACATCTATCGGATCCGAGCTCTCTCCTTCGATTTCACCGAGCATCTCTCCCTGGGGCGAATAGACCTTTGTGATTGGAGTTACCCAGTAAACATAAGACTTTTCCCATTCGACGTTCATGTCGACTGCCGTCCGGCGTTCTCCGTCCATGGTGTGGATGATCGCGCGGGTATAGGGGATAGGAACTGCCTTGGAGGTTCCCTTCTCCTTGCGGTAGACGCGGTAGTCGAACTGCAAGAGCGGCGAACTGGCTTCAGGGTCGTCTTCCCAAATCAGGAACACACCTGCAACATCAAGTTCGGAATGCAACTGCTTGGAAGGAACGGTAATGGCTAACGGAATTGAAACCGCATTCGAGAAGCCTGCGGTATGTCCCTGCGCGTCGTGCAGTTCCAGGCTGTACTTGGCAAACTGGAGAGAAGCCGAGTTTTCGAGCTCTTCAGGCAGGATATCTGTAAACTCCAGCTGTCCATTCTTCGCGGACTTGGCCGCTCCATGCGCTCGAAGATCTATATTGCCAACGGATCGTGCACACGGTCTTGCCGATGGCGCCGGCGCTGGGGAATTCGAAATGGACTTGGAGATTTCGCGACATACGGTAATGCTTACGGGCTCTTGATCCGAAGGCCCACCGCGAGGCTGACTCCAACTCAAACTGACGTTCTGCCCTTTGCGGTTCGCCCGCAAGTTTTCCACCAGTTGACGATTTGGATGAAGCGGCTGCCCGGTCCCAGGTGTCTCTGGCCAGGCCAGGGACGCACAGCAAAAAACAATAGCGATCCAACCTCTATTCATAATGGAGACGCTCGAGGGAAACCTCAATAGTACTCGAAAATTCCCCTTTTTGACTGCCGGAACGGCGACCATCGTGGCGCAGGGCGTCGAAGATGTCCTTGTGTGTGATCCTATTCCAGGCGATGCTGCGGCGGCATCGAAGCCCCGGTGGTCACAGAGGAAGTGCGCCGGGACAAAAGGAGCAGCGATGGGCAACGAGGATGGACCGCCGAACTACACCTCGCCAGCGTCTCGGGCACACCCAATTGAAAGCCGCCTACTCGAGTGCGTGAGCGACGTTTTTCTCTCCGAACGGCGGCTTAATACGACAACTTGCCCGGCTGGTTTTTCCAAACCCGGAATGGTTCGAGGGCCTCGCGACCCATGATTTGAACCATGTTGATTTTGCGTTTCCCATGAGGCTGAAGGATTTCGGTGTAAATGAGCGAGTCGTCGAACCCGGCTTGAGCCGCGTCGGCCGCCGTGCTGCCAAAGTAAACGTGTTGAGGTCGCGTCCAGTAAATCGCGCCCAGACACATGGGGCAAGGCTCGCAAGAGGAAAAGATGTCGCAGCCGTGAAGTTCGAAAGTTGTCAGCGCGGCACAGGCTTTGCGGATGACGACTATCTCCGCATGCGCAGTGGGATCATTCGTGGCGGTAACGGAATTCGCTCCTTCAGCGATCACCTTATCGTCCTTCACCACCAGCGCGCCGAATGGCCCGCCGCGCCCGAGCCGGACATTTTCGATCGCGATCTCGATTGCACGCGCCATAAAGCGGTTATGCATGCACGGAGTATATACAGGAGAGCAGGGATCGCACCTTGAAATCAACGAAAGTTGTTACCGGTCTCGCCCATCGGGTTGACCTATTGTTTCACCCCGTTTTGCTGGAATGGCGGAATCGCCCCGATAACAAATATCAATGCCACCCTTATGGCGCGGCTTGGGCTTGCGGAAGCGCCGTTGCGGGCTTGGTAAACTTCGCGTCATCGATTTCGACGTTCTGTCTCACCTCTGCCACCTGGATGGTGAATTGGCCGGAAGGACGGGCAACGGTCCATTGATAGGCCACTTTGGCTCCCTCGACCGGTCGATAGTCACCATAGTCCACGCGTACCGGATTCAGGCCAAGGGGCGAATCGCTGTAGCGAACCATGCGCAGGAGAAGTCCGGTCTGCTTGTCAAAGTACAACCGGATTCGCGGCTGGCCGGCATTCTCGGATACAAGCTGATAGGTCTCACGGCCAGCAATGTTTTCCGGGCGTCCGGGTCGGAGATCGGGAAATATCTGTCGAATATGCAATGGAAACTGCAGATCCGCGTCGATCTTCGAGCCTTCGGCTTCAGAGCCTGGTATTTCCCGCGGAGGATGCCCGGGGGATCCTGTCCATCCCTGCTGACCGTCGAATACGGTAACGCTGTCGCCGTTCGGAAGGTGCATGAAAGAGGTTCGTTTTCCGGGAGCTTTGTCGTAAATGTCAATGCCAACCTCGCGCCCGGCAAAGCTTGTCGTGCCTTTTTGTGTTCGACTGAATATCCGCAGCAGCGCCTTTTCACCGCCTAACGCCGCGACGTATTTGCCGACGAGCTCCGTCGGCCCCGGAAGGGTCCGAAGGAACTGTTCGTCATCGAGAGACTCGATCTTCGGCCGGGATGGCTCCTCACTGATCAGGGGCACTGCCGCCGGAACGAGCGCACCGCGGTGGCAGGTGTTGCAGGTAACTTGCCGGCGTCCATCGAAACCGTCTTGATTGATCTCCTTCGTCATAAGGATCATTTTGCGAGCGGTCACTTTGGGTTTTTTGTCGTCTTGATCAAAATGATTTTCAACATGGCAGAATCCGCACTCCACTCCAAGCGAAGCAGAAATAAATTGCATGGATGGAATGAGCGCGTCAGACGGAATGTCCTTAAGAACCTGAATGTTCTTGAACGTGTGCCCGGCAATGGCTTGGGTGGAGGGGTGTGCCTCGGCCAGCTGGCTTTGTGCAACCCCCGCTGGAGAAACCAGGGCGGCAGCCGCGCAGAACGCGAATAGACACGGATTGCTGAGAAAACTCGACCTGTGCTTGTTCATAAGCTAAAGTTTCGGACACTCCCCCTTAAGACGGTCCTGCTTCCGCCTGCAAGGCTCGCCTCTACCAGCCATCCATTGCAGTCAACGGTCCTTTTGGGGCCTGCGCGGAACGAGGTGCCCCAAGTGTTCCACTTGGCACAGCAGGTCTCCGAATGCGGCATCAAGCCACAATTTCACGCGCTTGATTCTCGCAAACCCTTCCAGACCAATCAATATACAACAGGCGCTTGCTTCGATCACCAACGGTCGACTGCCCTTGCGATGACTGCAGCAGACGGCACCTCGAGTTCCAAGCTGAACGGCTCCCCGCCGCGGTGGTGTCAGATTCCGTTATGAAATGAGAACTAAGCCGGTTCTATGACGCTGCGCCTGGGTTCCCAACTCCCACCCAATCTGCACTTTGTTTTCGTCACCGGCGCTCTCTCCGGTTCACGAGCACCGACGACGAATCCATGACGCCGACAAACGATGACGGGCCCACTCCCCGAGAACGGCAACTCCGCCTCCCCCGCCTTTCCCTCGTCGTGCTGCCTGAAGTCGTCGTCGAGCCGGGCCAGTACATCGAGGTCGCCTTTGTCGAGGATGGCTTTGTTGGCGCAGACCCGATTCTTGAAGGCCTGCAGGATCTTGAGCCCCCGTTCCAGCTTTTCGAGCGGGAGGAATGCAGTCGACTTGAGGTTCGCCGACGGCGCGGCCGTCGGGCGATGCCTCATAAACTCGTCATTTCTCCCTTACTGCAATGGCTGAGATCTCGACGCGGGCGTGATTCACGAGGGCGCCTGCCTGTATGGTGGTGCGCGCAGGCTTCGGGTCGGGCATAAACGCCTTGTAAACCTTGTTCATCTCGCCGAATTCGTCGATATCGGCCAAGTAGACATTCACCGACACGATATCGTTCAGTTCAAAGCCGGCCGCTTTCAGTACTTTTTCAAGCGTCTCGAGCGTGGTTTTGGTCTCGGCTCCAATGCCGCCGGCAACCAGCTTCCCGGACGCATCGAGTCCCTGCTGCCCTGCAAGGTAGAGAGTATTGCCTGCCAGAATGCCGTCGCTGAATGGAAGGTTATTCGCGCTCGATAAGTTCACTGCCTTGTGGGGTTGAGCGTAGCTGCACTGCCACGCTGGAGCGGCGATCAATACGATGGTGAGCAACAGGACTTGTGGTTTCATTGCTTTCTCCTTCTTGAG
>Ga0123355_10018314_pt1 | contig 11101 bp, 7 predicted proteins | sample TergutEmb28metaG_3_FD_89872 | JGI IMG/M metagenome (GOLD analysis project Ga0123355, IMG submission 89872) | Embiratermes neotenicus P1 segment gut microbial communities from Petit-Saut dam, French Guiana - Emb289 P1 | ecosystem: Host-associated > Arthropoda: Insects > Digestive system > Gut ...
GTGAAGCTAGGACAGGCTGGGTTTGGGGACTTCTTAGTGGACATTGGTGTGACCAGGTTGAAGGGGAAGCGTGCCGGTAATAAAGAGGTGTATTTTGTTGATACAATTTGTAACAGTGCCGGGCACAAATAAATTGATTGTGAATATTAAAGTATACAAATTTAAGTGACTTTGAGAATAAAACTAAAGAGGCCTAACCACAAATATCCTTCTTGTCATCTAGTCGGTAGACACTTAAATTTTCCTGTGAACACCACGCGTTATATTCCCTGGGTGGAGTTCGTGTTCCCGTCTTTGAGATTTGGCCGGTTATAGCACGATAGAAGTGATGCTGTGTATTTGTTTCCTAAGATTCTTACGACAAACAGAAATTATTTTCCTTATAGCATAAAATGCATTTTCTTCATAAAAAAAGAGTGATATTCACTTTCAGCTAGGGATTGAGTTTTAAAATTTGTGTTATACGAAGAGCGTGCTTCGAGAGGTTACATGAATACTATCCTCTGATTAAAATCACAAACAATTTGGATAATCCTAGGCTTTCGGTGACAGTAATATTCGAGTTATTGAGTTGACGTTAGCGAAAAATAATTTCACAGGAGCAAGAGACAATGAGAGTTTACTTGGTCCAGATTTATTAGATATATCAGACTGTAGCCGCAATACCTTTTGTTGAATTATGACGCTCGCCGTTCCTATACTGACAGCAGCTCCTTCTTGTATAATGATGCAATTCTTCATTTCCTGCAGCTACGGGATCCTCCGCCCAATGAAACCCATTAGTTAGAACAATGTTTCTACGGTAATTAAGTATTAAATTTCATCACATAACAAAGAATGGGCATACACGGGAGACGTACCTATCCAATCAAATGAAACCTTAGCACAAAATAATGTTATTCAAGCAAATTCAGCCCTGCATGCCTCACAGAACTTTCTTCCTTTTATTTCCTATTACGTATACCTAATAATACCTAGCATTTACTTAGCGTGGCAACACGTGAAACAATAGGGGCTTTGCGATGGCTTATTCAAGGGACGAGCGTGGCTTCTTACTCAAGGAAATAGCACTAATGAAATAAACAAGACAAAAAAGTGGAACCCTATTTCTCGTAACGTAAAATAATGCAAGTGAGCTTTCTATTGTCAGTTTAAGGAACCTGAAGGACATGTCAGTGGGTTCTACTTGTGACGTGACTCAAACGCTCTAATAACCTGGTCACATTTTAAGTTAGGGGAAGGAAAAATTTAAAATTGCACAGATCCTTAATTCAGCATCACGTTGTGAGGGTCTGTGTGGGTGGGGTGGGTGGTATAGCAGCACACATTACGAATAACGTTATTGTATTGCCTATATTCGGTTTCATTCCCTGGCATATTGACTCGTGAGGAAGACGGTCGTATTGCCAATGGTATAGTAAACAAATGGGCTTTAGCACTTGTTTGGTTACACCATAAAAGATTTCTTGCTCCTGCCGAGTACCGTGTGAATATCATCTAGTCTATAGCCTGCTCGGTATACCGACCGTGTTATTCTGCCTCTATTGCAGCTCAATGCATAGCTTCGTTACCTTTGAGAGGAAAAGAATTCAGTCAGGACTCATCGAATTCTCTTCCATAATTGAGAACTTGTTAATAAAATAATAGTTATACATGAAGACTGACTTTCTCTTACATTTCAGCAGAACATGAAAAGGAGAAATGCATCGTCCTCTGAGCAAAAACAATAAACTTGTGTCGTACTTTTAAAAGTTAGCCCTTCCTTAGTTCCCTCCTGAGTCTAGCTCTGTTTCTAGGCAAGCAGAACAAAAGAACTATTCTTATTGGGACGTGGAGAAACACTTATATTAAAAGAATTAATATGTATTTGTCAAATTTCTTTACCCGAAAGCGAAACTGTTACATGCCTGACTACACATGGAATTGCAAACATAGAATTCGAGGTGCTCTGCTCTGTCGTACGCTCGTAACTGCTTTATTTAGGCTAGCTCCAACTCGTTTTGTTTATAAGGCCTAGTGCAGTCAAATGGAGTCACAGTGTTAAAACACAGTGGAATAGCACCCGCAGAGATCCATAAGTTAGTGTGTGCCCATTCTGTTCATCTGGTCTCTAGACAGGGCTAGGAAACATGAACATACAAGCAGCAACAACAGGAATAGGGAAGAGTTGGGTATTTGCAGGCACTTGGTTTTGAACTGTTATAAAAAATTATTTATCGAGATTTTCAAATTCCAAAACAGTGTTTTTCGAAGAAAATTTTACTGACGCTATTGTGGTAGGAGCATCGAGGTTATAACCTTTAGTTAGAAAAATGAAATTTTTGGAAAATCAAAAATATGTACAGCGTACCGTTGCCCAAATGTATCAGGTAAAAACACAAAATATTATGAATGAAATATTATTAAATATTTCAAAATTGAAGAACAGAAGGAAAGTCATTTATCTGACGAACACAACAGATGTGTTACGTTATGTTTATTGATTAGTAAGTTTAAGCACATATGTCAAAGAGTGAAAAGCGTCAATAAAGGTGCTATTGCAGGGAATACAAATTCTCGACATGCTAACCTGAATTCTTGCTTCATATACAAAATATTAACCGCAATCATCCAAAATGATGCCATTAAATTTAGGCACAAATGTAATATCTGTACTTTTCTGCAGACTGTACCGAAATGCATTCGCTGGGAATCCATTCAAAACATGACTATTAGGGTCATAACTCCCTCTAGTGAACAAATAACCGACAGAAAAAGAAATGTGATTTGTATTGTTCTGCTGAGCAAGACGTTGTGACGTCCCGAACTGTATTCGAACAGACATACTTGAGGTTTATCAACAGTTTCCTTGTCTAAGAAAAATGAATACTTGAGCGACAACATTTTTCTTCGAATTCCCCTTATTTCACTCCTTGGTCTTTCTTGCTTTCTAAATTATCCACACACCAATTCTTATTGTTTCTTGTTTTCACTTCCTAATCAGCGTAGTATAAACGTCCTGGGAATCAACCGGAAGATCTCAGAATGCAGTTGCTGCTTTAATATTTTCTGAATCTGCCAAATATTAGTGGCCACAAGTGATAAAATTATTCGTAAAACAGTTCCAATGCTGTTAACAGCTCTGATGGAGGCAAGTCCTTTATTTTCATGCCTGACGCCAGTTCTTTCGGTGCCGAGACCAGGTTCATCGATTTACGTTGTCGCAATTATTGCAATTGATCTTTTGCAAGAATGAAATACACTTCCCTGAAGAAACCAGCATTCAGAAAATAAATTCGTGTCTTTGCAAACACTGACATTTACTGCCATTTTGACAATGTTTTAGACACATATTTTTTAAAATAAAGAAGGCTTACCATCCGGATCCATTTATGAGGATGATTTCGCAAGCATGATGCACCTTTTCTGTTGAGAGATTTGAGAAGCTGAAGAAAAGAAAAGTCCACTGGTTGTAATTTTCGGAAACCACATCTATGACATTTTCCTTGCAGGGACTGTAACTTGATAGGACTATGTTAATGGAGATCCGATCCAGGTGGCTATGAAGGATAAGATGTTGGTCTGGGGCTGCTCGATTTCTCGGAGCGCAGTTTCGAATCCCGCTGAGAGTATGGATGTTGGTCTTTTGTGTTTATTGTGTTTTGTGTGGATAGCGGCATATGCGGCGAGATGATTGCTCGTTCAGCAGAGTCCTATCGGCTGGGCGTGTCTTACTGTGAGTAATCTAGGAACCTCAAAGACGAGGCGGCCTAGACCCGATTTGGAATGTTGAGTCACAGAGGAAAACGTTTCTGGCGTGTTTTTTTTTTTAATTAGAACCACGGGTTCTGAAATGAGGACTAAAATTTTCAGACTACACATTTCAGGAGGAGCATGAACAGACTTCCTTTCATCACTTCACAGGGGTGACATCGACGGCTGGTTCGTAATGTCATTCGCAGACGGGGTACGAAAAAGCCAACTGGCGTACATGCACAACGGACAGCAACATTTGAGATATTCTCAAAGTTTATGGCTCTATTTACCTTGAGGACTAATAAATAAGGTAGACTTTTGACCTCTCAACATTACTTCGTTGCAATTACGTCAAAAATATACACGTCACGAACATCGATTGATTCAAGAAGAGAGGCAATGTAGGTGTAAGGCAATATTGAGGCGCCGTCGTGCAACCACTGTTACTATAGAAAAGCAATAAGTATTAAATATTTTTAGTGTGTGTTTGTAGCCTTAGATATCCCGCATGCACAGCGCATGCGCCATATTGTCATTTGTAACCTGTCCGACTTTACATTATTATTGCACTTTCTCATCAAAGAAGATTTTCGAAAATAAAAGATTTATAAATAAGAAATGTGTGTTTTGAATATCTGAACAACATTTGTCTGAAAAATTGCTCATTCTAAACAGAAATGAGCGGGATATGATCAAAAATGTATATTGATCTCCATGTAAAGTATCCAGTATTTTTTTTTCAGATTTTAATGAAGGTTGAATTCTCTCGACAGGTTTTCAAAAATAATCAAATATCAAGTTTAACGAAAATTCGTCCAGTGGGAGCCGAGTTGTTCCATGCGGACGGTCGGACGGACGGACAAACATGACAAAGTCAATAGTCACTTTTCACAATTTGGCGAAAGCGACTAAAATGCATTATCAATTTCGTAAATTCAACACGACGTTTACTGCAATATGTTCCGGATTCTAATACGAATACTTAGTTTTCTATTGTTTCTCAGATAACTTGGCGGCAAATAGTTTCCTACTAATTTTGTCTAGTGATTAAAACTATGATTCAGACTCCTTCAGATGTAAATGCCTAAACTGTGCGTCGTAGCTCAAAAAGCAAACCTCATATAAGTTTAAACCGTGAGAAAAATGTGTTAGGGCTTTCCTTCCTGCTCTCAGGTAAAATCGTCCTCTTTCAATTTTCAGATCAACGACTACATTGAATCTGAACCCTTCCTTGATGCAGCTTCGTGAATGTCGTATTTCCAGGCTATTTAACTTATTTTCTGCACCTCTAGTAACAACAAAGGCAGCTTCGATTTAGTGCCCAGTCCAAGATGACTCATATTTTGTTCACTTCTATATACAACGCATCTGCAAAGGAAGTATTACTTAAATATTACGCATAAACTTTACAAGCATTAAAAGATAGTCGTGTTTATTGTTGCTGGTCACAATTGAATTCATTCAACCAAACCGTATTGCCGATTAATTACGAAAGCAAAGCACTCAGCGTAAAAAGGTCATTGTAATGCCATTAAATATTTCCAGACTCTCAGTATCTACATATTTTATTTAAAAACTAAAAATGAGTTACATAAAATCTCCCATTCGGGCGAATTGAAACAGACCGCTACTGACACCCACTTTTTGTGCATAAAAAATTTAGATATACAAGAGGTGAACTTTGCAAATTGGTAATTGTAAGCCTCTCATTAACTGACCGCTGTTTAAGCTATATTGTCGATTTTAGTATTTTATACTACTTTTGTGTTCTAAATGTTACAACATTTTCCACTATGTCTCTGTCCATAAAGTAGAAAAGGAAGATGATAAGCTTAGAGAAAGAAATCAGGTCATCCGAAACCGGAGTGAGTCTGCCATAGGAGTGTTTATAATTAAGGGATCTCTTTTGGTCAACTTTGGCGCAAGGGGTCCATAATAACATCTGTGCAGCATTCTAGACTGTGAATGTGAAAAACTTCAAATATGGGTGGAATGTGTTTAATCCGCAGGGAGTCTGTGTTGATGAAACCGATTGAAAGGCACAATCAAAAGCACACTGTGGCTGTATGATGAATATTAAGGTCATGTAACACTCACAAGCCACAGTAACTGTTAATGATTTCCTGGATTTTTCTGCAAATAAGCTCTAATTTGGCAGGTTTCATTAAGGTCGTTACGACGAACCTGCAAGTGCAGAACAAATTGCAGATTTGCTAAATATCATTGCAGCGGATACGCCACTTAGCCAAGAAACACCGACAAAACGGCCTTCATTGTAATTTGATGTAATAAAGGCCTACATTTCGAAGGAGGGAGGAATCTCCATGGTTTGAAGGACAGCCTGGTCCTAGATTTCTGTGTCAAAGTAACTGGCGATTTAAAGTATAAGCCAAAAACAGAAGCTTGAAAAGCATCCGCTAGAATAATCTAATTATGCACTGGAGGTGCAACAATCGACTGTGGATGACAGGAAAATATTCCGTAACTCTTTCAAGGACTTTTGTCCATTGTTATTTGCTACCACAGAAGGAAAAACATTGCATACAAGGAAATGCTATTGGTTAAAACACCCCAAGCCACTTTCCACATAAAAGCCAATTCCATCAAAACGTTAATGCATATTCAGAATTACAACACCACCTGTAGGACACAACCAGAGTACCGGGGAATCATCTCCATATGTGAGAGCCTCTAACTGTGCTGTTAATGCGATGTCTTCTGACGTGGAGAATCTTGAACTGGACTGGACTGCCATTATTAACACTTAGACTGCATGGGCTGATACGAGTTGTAACAAATCTAATAAGAATTCCTTTCGGTCTCTCAGGAGAAGGGAAATCTATTATCAGTTGTCCATCAAATGTTGTTGGCGTGATGAAAAGAAATTGAGAGCCATAATTTTGGAGTTCTGTTAACAGTTCCACAATACTTTTTCAATTTTGTGGATTGTCAACTTTTTCTGAAAATAACCCAAACAATCATCCAGGTTCTTCAGGCAATAGACACAATTACTGACCCCTCTAAAATGATTAATTATGCCTGTGGGGTTTTCTATGATTTTTAGAACTTCCATTTTTAATGCATATTTAACAAAAGTTAGCTCAGGCCTCGTAAAATTTGCGTTTTAAATTTTGGTTTGCATCGCCTTACATATTTTACAATAATATTTTGCACAAAATATTACGTGTCTCTTTAGACGACCTTGGAACTTAGGGCGTTGTTTCTTAGAGTTCCGTAAATTACGCTCCAGCAAATTTTATGTGCGAAAGGCATCTGGAGAAGGGAACCTTCGCGGCCATGGGTCCTACTACATTTGACTTGGTAGCCCTAACACATGATCTCTAATTTAATCGGAAAGTACTCCTCTGGAATTCACGTTGTGGGGGTTAGTTACGAATTATGTGCCTCCGATGGTAAATAGTTTTGAAGAAGGGAAGATCCAGATTTCACAACCTATTTTGGAATGTACTAAGAGCTGGTGGACAGGCTATACGAAGAATTAAAATGTTATTCTAAAATCTGTCGTTTTACAATAGGAGTGCTCTTGTAGTACTTGTAAACCCATGTAAAATAACTTAAGAATGACTTCCTTGCAATGTATGTCTCTCACTTTCCTACTTAAAAGTCAAACTGAGCTACGAATTTTAAGTTTGTTAAACGAAGTTTTAATTACTCTGAATATTTCTAGCTTCGACCGTGAAATACGAAATACGGGTAAAAGTAGTTATTTTACCCGTAACTGCTCTTCTATGATCCATACTAAACTACATATTATAGGTCTCTTTGTTATTAGTTTCAAACAAAACGTCTCTAAAGGCGAATATGAATAACTTCATATTTGTCTCTCTCTCCATCTGCCTTCTTGCGTGGAAAACTAAGCTTCCACTGGACATAAACGTATTTTCATGAAATTTTATAAAGAGAACGTTTATTCACTTTCGTAAGCGAAATGCAAATTTTTCTGTAATGGGATAGAAATGACAAACACTGGACAAGAGGAATTACCTAAATTGACCTTCATTCCTTGCCGTTTGTGAGGTAAGATTACGAAGTACGTCATCTCTCCATTTCTAAGACATGTATAGGTCACAGTCAGAGATGTCGAATTACATGTATTAGTTGGCGTACTGAGTGCAATATAGCGCCAAGTGGATGAGACTTACATGTCGTGAAATCATGACATAATTCGAGTGACTCAATGCAACGTCAAGTCTTACATACTTTTCCAGTTTTATTTGGCTCTACGTCCATCTTCCTAAACTCAGTATGCTACAGTGCAATTTGTGTGCAGTTTGTTCTCAAAAATGGGCGCCTGTCTGTTTTTATTCGTGATGTGGATCAGTGCATTGTTTTTCTTTCTTTCCTGTTTATCAAGTCTTCATTTTGTCACCTTAACCTCACTTATACAGTTTTCTTACGTGCGAGGGGATGCTGATAAGTCCTTAGCCCGACCTACTTCCCGATGTCATAGGACGGAATCGATAGTGTCTTTGGAAAGAGGGGTCTGTTCATGTGCTGAATTGCAAGTCTTTTCTTGTTACAGTGGCTGAAAGGAAGCATGTCAGGCGACGCGCGCGATTTCAACAACATGGAGACGCGAGCTCTCATCAAGTATTTTTCGTGCAAGGCAAAGCGCAGAAAAAAATTCACGCCATTCTGACAGAAACATTAGGAGAACATGCACTATCTTATGTCACCATCAAAAACTGGGTGGCCCAGTTTAAACGTGGTGATTTTTCCACCTGTGATGCGCCTCGTCCTGGGCGACCCAAACAGGTGACCACCCCGGAGATTATCGATCAAATTCACGAGCTAATCTTGGAAGACCTCCAGATTTCGGCTAAACCAATAGCTGAGCAACTGGGCATCTCACGTGATCGGTTAGAATCCATCATTCATGAAGATTTGGAGATGCGGAAGGTCTCCGCGAAGTGGGTCCCGAAATGCCTGAACGCGGATCAAAAACGTCAACGGTGCCTGTCGTCTGAGCAATATTTGGAATTTTTTCGGCGCGATACAAATGAAATGAAAAAATCTAGTTCATTTCAACCTTGAAATAGGATGCGAGCTCTGAATGCCTGGAGGAGTCAAAAGTTTAACGATGTGTTTTATGTGTTATAAACTATAATGATGTAGGTAATTTGGGATTCGAAGGGGCAGGAAGAGGATAAAGTACGTAACTTATTAAGCAGAAATATCTAACATTTCCTCATAAGCCAGTCAATTTTATTTTATGGAAGATGTGTGTTTGGGCAGGAATTTCAATACGTTAACAGTCTACAGAAGTTTCTTCCTCCTCGACCACGGCTTCTGTAACACAAAGTTAGCTTCACGAATCCGTGCATTAGCATCCAAATAAATTGGATTTAACTTGCTTTGCCTTTTACTTTAAATGGCTCGTTTTTGCGGCGAACTCTAAGACTGGATATTTTCGCGGAGTTGAGAGTTCAATTCATGGTAGTCTAGGTTTTGCCAATGTCTTGTCGAAATGACACTGATGATCCAAACTGCATATTCTTCCAGTTAAGAAGTTCATTTCTACGTAGGTCGTATTTGTTGTCTTAACCGCAGATATCTTAATCTGCATTATACATTTTGTGTGCGGGTAAAACCATTGAAAGGAGATAGGAAAACTTGTACTATCTTGTTCACAGGGTATTTCTATACTTAAAAACCCCTTCTTGATAACCTAAACACTAATCAAAGATTGTGTATCCTGAAGTCATATAAAAAAACACAGAAATGAAGTTTCTTCTAAAATCGTTGGTGAATGTTTCTTGCCCCAATGTTTGCTGCTATACGTTATTGCGCTAATTACCATATGTTCGTGTGCATTTACGAAACTGACTTCGTCTAAATTTTGTTATGAAAGCGCACTGCCGTCGTGATCATTGTGACCACACAGTGTGTAAGTTTTGATGTACTGTGTGGTTGGGGTTTAATCTGCGATGTTTTCAGGAATAACCAGAATTGCAAATTACTTTTCGCAGATTTTTTAATGATAATGACTCTTCTAATGAAAGCACTTCGTTCTATTTTCGTCGCTTAGCAACATATTGTTATTATTCACGTGGTTGTTTGTTATTCTTTGAACTTTGCTAAAATTGTTATTGTAATAACTCGTTTCTCCCTCTGACATATAGCTTACACACATTGGCCAACATGCAGTAGAACACTTTTTTCCCTCCATTTCTGTTATTTTTTGCTCTAGCTTTTCGCATTTTGAAGTTCGGACGGTTTCATACATACAGATAAATAACTGTGTACTGAACACAATGGTATTAAATATGGAATCCTTCATATCGCGTCCGACCCTTTTTTGTTTTTCAAATAAGACAAATAACTGACGTAGAACTGACCGTATTACGGTGGTTTATTTCCTTTAGTGATATTGCTGTTTTGGTACAGGGCGACTCAAAACATGCGATTCTGATCAAGTCAGTCACAGAGAGAGAAATATTTGTTTGAAACCGAAATATAAGGTACTTCTGATAAAAGGGGAAAAATTAGTTAAAGAACGTACATCGTCCGTGCAAAAGAAGTCAGTCTGTACAGAACGCCGGCGATTAAGCTCGTGGGTCTAGAATATTAGAACACATAGCGTTCTGTAAGTTAATGTACATATTATAATACATAGCACTCTGTAAGTTAAAGTACATATTATAATACATAGCGCTCTGTAAGTTAATGTACATATTATAACATATAGCGTTCTGTAAGTTAATGTACATATTATAATACATAGCACTCTGTAAGTTAAAGTACATATTATAAAACATAGCGCTCTGTAAGTTAATGTACATATTATAACACATAGCGTTCTGTAAGTTAATGTACATATTATAACACATAGCGTTCTATAAGTTAATGTACATATTATAACACATAGCGTTCTGTAAGTTAAAGTACATATTATAAAACATAGCGCTCTGTAAGTTAATGTACAAATTATAACACATAGCACTCTGTAAGTTAAAGTACATGTTATAACACATAGCGTTCTGTAAGTTAATGTACATATTATAACACATAGCGTTTTGTAAGTTAATGTACATATTATAACACATAGCAATCTGTAAGTTAAAGTACATATTATTAAACATAGCGCTCTGTAAGTTAATGTACATAGTATAAGACATAACACTCTCTAAGTTAAAGTACATATTATAAAACATAGCGCTCTGTAAGTTAATGTACATATTATAACACATAGCGTTCTGTAAGTTAATGTACATATTATAACACATAGCGCTCTGTAAGTTAATGTACATATTATAACACATAGCGTTCTGTAAGTTAATGTACATATTATAACACATAGCGTTCTGTAAGTTAATGTACATATTATAACACATAGCACTCTGTA
>Ga0123355_10018316_pt1 | contig 11100 bp, 6 predicted proteins | sample TergutEmb28metaG_3_FD_89872 | JGI IMG/M metagenome (GOLD analysis project Ga0123355, IMG submission 89872) | Embiratermes neotenicus P1 segment gut microbial communities from Petit-Saut dam, French Guiana - Emb289 P1 | ecosystem: Host-associated > Arthropoda: Insects > Digestive system > Gut ...
CGGTCTATCAGGCAGTAGTCCTGTTCATATTCCTTAACTCCAGGTCTATCAGGTAGCAGTCCTGTTCATATTCCTTAACTCCCGGTCTATCAGGCAGCAGTCCTGTTCATATTCCTTAACCCCAGGTCTATCAGGCAGCAGTCCTGTTCATATTCCTTAACCCCAGGTCTATCAGGTAGCAATCCTGTTCATATTCCTTAACTCCCGGTCTATCAGGCAGCAGTCCTGTTCATATTCCTTAACCCCAGGTCTATCAGGTAGCCCCCAGGTCTATCACGTAGCAATCCTGTTCATATTCCTTAACTCCCTGTCTATCAGGCAGCAATCCTGTTCATATTCCTTAACTCCCGGTCTATCAGGCAGTAGTCCTGTTCATATTCCTTAACTCCAGGTCTATCAGGTAGCAGTCCTGTTCATATTCCTTAACTCCCGGTCTATCAGGCAGTAGTCCTGTTCATATTCCTTAACTCCAGGTATATCAGGTAGCAGTCATGTTCATATTCCTTAACTCCCGGTCTATCAGGCAGCAGTCCTGTTCATATTCCTTAACTCCCGGTCTATCAGGCAGTAGTCCTGTTCATATTCCTTAACTCCAGGTCTATCAGGCAGCAGTCCTGTTCATATTCCTTAACTCCCGGTCTATCAGGCAGCAGTGCTGTTCATATTCCTTAACTAACGGTCTATCAGGCAGTAGTCCTGTTCATATTCCTTAACTCCAGGTCTATCAGGTAGCAGTCCTGTTCATATTCCTTAACTCCCGGTCTATCAGGCAGCAGTCCTGTTCATATTCCTTAACTCCCGGTCTATCAGGTAGCAATCCTGTTCATATTCCTTAACTCCAGGTCTATCAGGCAGCAGTCCTGTCCATATTCCTTAACTCCCGGTCTATCAGGCAGCAGTCCTGTTCATATTCCTTAACTCCCGGTCTATCAGGGAGCAGTCCTGTTCATATTCCTTAACTCCCTTTCTATCAGGCAGCAGTCCCGTTCATATTCCTTAACTCCCGGTCTATCAGTTAGCAGTCCTGTTCATATTCCTTAACTTCCGGTCTATCAGGCAACAGTGCTGTTCATATTCCTTAACTCCCGGTCTATCAGGCAGTAGTCATGTTCACATTCCTTAACCCCAGGTCTATCAGGTAGCAGTCCTGTTCATATTCCTTAACTCCAGGTCTATCAGGCAGCAGTACTGTTCATATTCCTTAACTCCCGGTCTATCAGGCAGTAGTCCTGTTCATATTCCTTAACCCCAGGTCTATCAGGTAGCAGTCCTGTTCATATTCCTTAACTCCCGGTCTATCAGCAGTTCTGTTCGTATTCCTTAACTGCCGGTCTATCAGGAAGCAGTCCTGTTCGTTTACGTTTCATTCCGGGTTCAAATATAGACCCACTGACCGGTTATCTTATTTCGTCGTGGTTTTTCTCTGTGCCTTCCCTTCCTTCCACATCGTTTCTACTTCATCCTTCACTAACCAGTAATTCCAACTACACAGAACGCTGTTAATTAGACTGCAAGACACATCAAACTTCCACACTTGATACAGCAGCCTTGTCACCAATACAACACTCTGTGCTACGCATTCGACGTTAAGACGTATAGGGTACATGGAGGTAAAACCACTAATTCTTCACGCCAGATTCACACTCCACCTAGTAGAGTCCGAGGGAACTTCCGAAACGTCCAGCAGCAGAACATGATACCATTCCGCGGATCGCGCTTGCGTTTGAGTGGATGCTGTATACCGGTGAAATTCTATTTCGAGCCACGAGGTGCGCTGAAATCAATACGCGGGCCAACCATTTGATGTGAGCTGGTGGCGGCAGGTCACACAACTTTCACGGGGAACACCCTGTTGTCTAGTGCCAAGTAGCAAGGACGTTGGTTTCTAAGCTTGAATTTTATGTGCTGTATTTTACGTTGAGGCAATTAACCAATCTGTTGCAGCAAGTCCCCTTTAAGAAGCTGACAGTAGCTCAGAGAGTCAATAAACTACACGCCCTTCGTGAAGCCCAGAATTTCACTGCCATGTTCACGCGGCCCGCCTCTGTTACTGTCCTGCACAAATCCCATACCATATTTACCTAATGTACATTTTAATATCATCATATATTCCCTTGATTATCAGGCTGGTAACCACACAACATATTCTTCTAACGTCCACGGTAATAGAAATTCTTTGTATATCAAGAACCACAAACAGCTTCACCCCATAAGACAGGCTGTTTTTTGTATCTGGCAACTATCGGTTTCCACTTCCTGTCGACTCGTTTGTCGTATTAACGTAGCCCAATCAGCATACCGCCCACACACGGTGGAGTAATGTCGGGAAGTGACAAACGATAGCTGTCAGCTAAAACAAGGATCTTGTACTTCCCAACGAAAATTTCGCACATATTCTTTGTTTCTCTCCTGCGCGTTACCTGTGTCCACGCTCTACCAACATTGCACGAACAGTCCAGCACAATACAGCTGTCGTTAATTTCTTACGGTCGATCCTTTCCGTAGAACATTCCTTAGATTGTGCTCGACACCTCATAGCCCAGTTCCTGTTGAACAGCGCTACGGATACACTTGCTGCCTCCGTATTCAGGGGTGTTGCTTGCCATCTGCATGTCTAGTGTCTCTTCTGTCACTACCCTTAGGTGCATCGAGATGTGGTGGTTAGCTCAGAATACACGTCGTAAAGCCGCTTTACCACCAGTGCCATACCTAACAAACATGTCACTTTTGCATACATGCCACGTCATGGGAACGGTGTACTTGTACATGTACTTGTCAACTGTCCGTTTACCACCGACTGTCACTAAATGTGACACAAGTCGAGACTTGCCGTGTTCCCACGATTCTTTTATACTTGCCAAGCAGACAAGGTACTTGTGTGTGGAAACAGTATCTTTCGGCGACACCTCGAGTGGCGGCAACGCGATCACAGTGACCAGGCAAGCAATTGGCAAGTGTTTCTGTGCACCAATGTTTGCCGAATGATCCAGTCGTTGAAACAGTACGACAATTATTCACTTGGCTGCTTGTACAGTGCACAGTTACTAGCGCATGTTTCAAACACATCGACTCCCAGCTACACCACAAATAAATAAATAAGTAAATATATGCAAGCCTAACGTTTGAAGTTACGTAGTCACCTGCAATTGATTGAAGTTCAGTTACGCAGCTGGAAGTAGCTATGAATAGAAGCAGAAGACGGCACAGTGGCACGTACTGTGCCCACCAGTCGATATGGCAGTGTTATCTTTGCCGAAATAATTGCCGTCCAGATAGCAGCACCAGCTGTTCCTCAGGTCTGTCGCAATACAAAGGATATTTCTATACACAGTTTCAACTCATTAAATTCAGGGATTCTTACAATTTTCTTTTTTTATTCTCTCATTAAAAATTTACCCGTTCAAACGTCAATGCTTGTACGTCAGTACAACCTCCACGCAGACAACACGACCTTTCCTCGCCCAGCGTTATCGCTGGCGTCACGGGTCAGAGGCGACAGTAACAGCGAGTAACGGCTTGCTAGCAACAAATTGAACGACTGCCCACTCGTTTGTCAACTGACAGCACTTTTTGACTGAAAAGGTTACATGGACTGGGGGTACATCACTCGGTATAGCGACTGGCGATTGGCTCCCTGCATGTGCAACGGGCTCTCTGTCTCCACTGCCACCCAGCCTGTATCACGGTGTAAATCACAAAGGCAAATTTTTATTTGCTGGCCACGTTCCCGTGCTTTGGACGGCTTGACCCTGAAGAAGGAGTCACTAAGACCTTTCGAAACGTCGGGAAATACTCGCCCAACGACTCAGCGCCAGTCCCAGCCTGTGATGTTACTACCAACTTACAGCTCGACCAGATTTCTGCGTCTGACGATTCGGTACGAAATTCTTCGCATGCTGACATTTGGGCTCCTAAAGTTTCGGGTCTGCCGGAATGTGACGCCGCTCTTCCGAAACGCCGGCACCTGTTTACCGAAGTTCGCGGCGTCATATCCGGAATGTTCGTAATCTTAATTATGCGCAGGTGCACATCAAGTGAAATGCGTTCTACAACTCTGATACCAAGTTTCATCCAGATCTGCCGTCAATTCCGCGGACAGACAGACAGACAGACAGACAGACAGCAGCCTGACAGCCTGCATTCTCTGTCGCTCTCCCGCAGTTCTTTCCTTTCTGTCTTTCTCCCTGTCTGTCCGTCTGTCAGCAAGTGCAGCCCACTTCCCAAAGTCACAGTACAGACTAGCACACAACGTCAATTGACGAATAACGGTCGATCAGTCCGTCTCACTGTCCATTCGCTGCTGCTGCTGCCCACTACCCGCCCGGTCCCTGTCTGCTGCACATTGAGCACACGGCACTGCCAGTCCGAGGAGCCGGGATAGCTCAGTCGGTACAGCGACTCGCTACGAGCTGGACGGTCCAGGGATCGAATCCCGGTAGGGGCGAGATTTTCCGCACCCGTCCAGACCGGTTCGGAGGCCCACCCAGCCTCCTCTACGATGCGTAACGGGTCCTTCCCGGGGATAAAAGCGGCCGGGGCGTGGCGTTGACCACCAACACAATCTAGCACCAAGGTTAAAGAAAGAGTAGAGCTATACGTCCACTCCCCATCTGGGCTTTCGTGGCCTGTTCTAGGGTGAACTTTACTTCTACCTTTACATTTACCACTGCCAGTCCAGACTGTACGGCAGCCCGTGTCAGTCTGTAACTTGCCTTCTGCTCTAACGACAGCTCGGTTGCTTGAATAACAGCTAGCTTCACCGCCGACAATTTACGCCTCTTACACTTTCTGTGCTGGGCTTCTCCTCATCCAATTTTGTGATTTCATTTTCATTCCACAGTACAACTGCAGCTTAGCGCCCGCACAGCCTTCTGACATATGCAGTAAACACAATGTACTTTGAAATTTCAAAGAAATCTACATTATATAAGTATAATCAGCCCGTACCTCACAGAGAACACGGGCCACGATAGCTCACTCGGTATAGCGACTCGCTACGGTCTGCGCGGTCCGAGGATGGAAGCCCGATGGGGGCGAGATTTTCCGCGCCCGTTCAGACCGACCCTGGGGCCCACCCAGCCTCCTGTACAATGGGTACCGGGTCTCTTTCTCGGGGTAAAGCGGCCGGGTTAAAGAAAGAGTACATCTCCCTTCCGGGCCTTCATGGCTTGTTATAGAGTGAACTTAATCTTTTACCTCTCAGAGAACACAGTCTTCATTAATTATAAAGACAAATCAGTAAAAGCTGTATACAGCAATAATGGAATTTTACTGCAAGGAGTACACGGAACACAACGTGTGCTCCAAATGTGGGCAGCGCTTCTAGTGTTGGGCACACAGCTGTGCTCTGCAGTACAGTGCAGCCCAATGTGACGGTCTGAAGTGCCTTCCAACACACCTGACTGACTCTAGAATTATAAAACTTTACAGTACTTTCTAATGGTTCAGACGCGACACACACAGAGGCAGACACTAGCTGCACATAAGGAGCTGCCGCTGTGCTATGCCGAAAATAATGGCTAAAAATGGGTATTTTTATAACGACAGCTATTCGAGACAGAAAAGGCGCATGAATACAAGATACAAGATACACACATCTGACAGCATGAAGGCGCACCATCCTCTGGGCGGTCCAGTAGTTGAGTAGCCGTGATACCGTTATAACTGCGATGAATTAATTAAGCAGCGTGAGTGGAAGCAGCGCCTGTCAGGCTTCCTGCCGCGATCCAGTTTATCCTCCTTACCGCACTCATAATCAGATGTGACACGACGGACAGTAGAGGCGTAATGCGGCGGTAGGGGTGAAGGTGCCTGCAGCCTGAAGCTGTCACGGAAGCGCGAATATTGACAAGAACAGAAATACCCTGATTCAACACTTCTAATACTAAGGCCCAACACTGGAAACGATCCTGAGCCAGTTCTATCCACCTCCCAACCTCAACCTATTTCCCTAAGATCCATATCACTAACTAACTCACTCTCCGGTAGCAGAACACAAGGGTTCAACACCACTAATATCAAAGCCCAGCCAGTTCTATCCACCTCCCATCCTCACAACCTATTTCCCTAAGATCCATCTCACTAATTAACTAACACTCCGGTAGCAGAACACAAAGGTTCAACACCGCTAATACCAAAGCCCAGCCAGTTCTATCCACCTCCAATCCTCACAACCTATTTCCCTAAGATCCAGCTCACTAATTAACTAACTCTCCGGTAGCAGAACACAAAGGTTCAACACCGCTAATACCCATCACATGCGACATGGAGGCAGTTGTATGTCTTCCAAATTACCAGTTACTTTCCTACCTGCTTTAATATTATCCTCCAATCTTCTTCATAATCTTCAAAGACATTTCCTCATTAATTGTTTCTCTTCACATTCCGATCTACACTTCCAGCCCATCGTACCGTTTTACGTTGCACCACGTGACTTGCACGAAATGTAAACGTCATGCAAGTTGATAAGACCTTCAAACACGTTCTGTAGAAATGGCTCAGCGTGTCCGGTTTTGAACTGGATGCGACGGCATTTCAGCCTTCTGTCCGGGACACAAGCTCAAAAAACACCGGGCACAAACACTTAAAAAAATTACCAGAAAATTTAATGTAGAGAGTTCAGTGAAACTGTTATTTTTCGACATACTTCCAGACCTGCCACAAACAGCACTTGCTGTGCCTACAGCTGCACAGCAGTGTCCCCACACACAGCGTATTTGCTGTGCCTACAGCTGCACAGTAGTGTCCCCACACACAGAGTACTTGATGTGCCTACAGCTGCACAGTAGTGTCCCCACGCAAAGAATACTTGCTGTGCCTACAGCTGCAGAGTAGTGTCCCCACAAACAGAGTACTTGCTGTGCCTACAGCTGCAGAGTAGTGTCCCCACACACAGAGTATTTGCTGTGCCTACAGCTGCACAGTAGTGTCCCCACACACAGTACTTGCTGTGCCTACAGCTGCACAGTAGTGTCCCCACACACTATAGTCGCTGTGCCTACAGCTGCACAGTAGTTTCCCCAAACGCAGTACTCGCTGTGCCTATAGCTGCACAGCAGTGTCCCCACACGCAGTACTTGCTGTGCCTAAAGCTGCACAGAAGTTTCCCCACACGCAGTACTTGCTGCGCCTACAGCTGCACAGTAGTGTCCCCACACGCTGTACTTGCTGTGCCTACAGCTGCACAGTAGTGTCCCCACACGCTGTACTTGCTGTACCTACAGCTGCACAGTAGTGTCCCCACACGCTGTACTTGCTGTGCCTACAGCTGCACAGTAGTTTCCCCACACGCAGTATTTGCTGTGCCTACAGCTTCACAGTAGTGGCCCAACACACTCTATTGCTGCGCCTACAGCTGAACAGTAGTGTCCCCACGCGCAGTACTTGCTGTGCCTACAGCTGAACAGTAGTGTCCCCACGCGCAGTACTTGCTGTGCCTACAGCTGCAGTGGGGTTCCCACACGCAGTACTTGCTGTGCCTACAGCTGCACAGTAGTTTCCCCACACGCAGTAATTGCTGTGCCTACAGCTTCACAGTAGTGTCCCAACAAACTCTATTGCTGCGCCTACAGCTGCACAGTATTGTCCTCACGCGCAGTACTTGCTGTGCCTACAGCTGCACAGTAGTGTCCCCACACAGAGTAGTTGCTGTGCCTACAGCTGCACAGTAGTGTCCCCACGCGCAGTACTTGCTGTGCCTACAGCTGCACAGTAGTGTCCCCACACACAGAGTATTTGCTGTGCCTACAGCTGCACAGTAGTGTCCCCACACACAGTGTACTTGATGTGCCTACAGCTGCACAGTAGTGTCCCCACACAGAGCACTTGCTGCGTCTACAGCTGCAGAGTAGTGTCCCCACACACAGAGTACTTGCTGTGCCTACAGCTACACAGTAGTGTCCCCACACACGCTGTACTTGCTGTGTCTACAGCTGCACAGTGGTGTCCCCACACGCTGTACTTGCTGTGCCTACAGCTGCACAGTAGTGTCCCCACACAGAGCACTTGCTGTGCCTACAGCTGCACAGTAGTGTCCCTACACACAGTACTTGCTGTGCCTACAGCTGAACAGTAGTGCCCCCACACACAGAGTACTTGTTGTGCCTACAGCTGCACACTAGTGTCCCCACGCGCAGTACTTGCTGTGCCTACAGCTGCACAATAATGTCCCCACACGCAGTATTTGCTGTGCTTACAGCTGCACAGTAGTGTCCCCACACACAGAGTACTTGCTGTGCCTACAGCTGCACAGCAGTGTCCCCACACACAGAGTACTTGATGTGCCTACAGCTGCACAGTAGTGTCCCCACACACAGAGTACTTGATGTGCCTACAGCTGCACAGTAGTGTCCCCACACACAGAGTACTTGATGTGCCTACAGCTGCACAGTAGTGTCCCCACACGCTGTACTTGCTGTGCCTACAGGTGCACAGTAGTGTCCCCACACAGAGCACTTGCTGCGTCTACAGCTGCAGAGTAGTGTCCCCACACACAGAGTACTTGCTGTGCCTACAGCTGCACAGTAGTGTCCCCACACACAGAGTATTTGATGTGCCTTCAGCTGCACAGTAGTGTCCCCACACAGAGCACCTGCTGTGCCTACAGCTGCACAGTAGTGTCCCCACACACAGTACTTGCTGTGTCTACAGCTGCACACTAGGGTCTCCATATACACAGTATTTGCTGTGCCTACAGCTGCACAGTAGTGTCCCCACGCGCAGTACTTGCTGTGCCTACAGCTGCACAGTAGTGTCCCCACACACTACTTGCTGTGCCTACAGCTGCACAGTAGTGTCCCCACACTACAGTACTTGCTGAGCCTACAGCTGCACACTAGTGTCTCCATATACACAATATTTGCTGTGCCTACAGCTGCACACAGCAGCACATTAGGGTCTCAAACCCCCCCCTACCCGGGGGCATTTTAAGTTTCTCATTTGACTCGTCTTCGTCTAATTCATTGTCGTCCCAACCATCTCGAAACTCTAGCCGTTTCGGATCCCCTTGGCGGTGTCATCATGAAACGCGATTATTTCGTGCTGTGAGACATCACTGCACCTCCCCAGCGCTGACAGCCAGCGCGGTACACAAACATGCGTGTGGGGCACAGCACGCAGCACGACACTTCAGAAGAAACCACAAGAAACTCAACACTGACAGCCCAACACAGTGTTCTGGAATATAACGCCGTGAAGTTTTGTAGAACCCTAATATTCAGAAGGAACTTCCTGCCTTCATCTTCAGTTGAGGAGATCTGCCTTGAAAGTGGAGGTGGCAGATGCATCCGAAACGCTGTTACCTCAAAGTACACGGCGTCTCGTCCCGGAACAGCGTCCCGTTGACATTCAACCGCCGTATAGAAGCTCAGATATCACAAGAATGGCCCCCACCTAGCAAGGACATGTCGGCAAATACGAGGAATTAGCACTGGAAATAACTACACGTACACAACCGCCTACAAATATCCCACACGATTCGCACTGTACAGAAATATGTACCTGTTGACACTTGTCATCACGCATGTTGCACCTTACCACAGTCGTGTGGGCCTTCCATAAACAGCAACGAACAGCTGATCGATTGCACAATTTTCAAAAGGAAAACTTGCAAGAATTCACGTCTTAGTTCCACCACATCTGCTGTCTGTCTGTCCGTCCGTCCGCCCCCAACAGCTCGACAACCGATGACTGATTTTCTTAAAATGTGATACTGGCGAGTCTTAATGAAATGTGTCCGTACATCCAAATTTTGGTCAGAATCGAACAAACCAGCGGGAACCCTACATACAGACCTACACGCTTTTCTGCGCGCAAACTATTACATATTTAGCGAAACCAAGTCCCTGGGGCACGATCCTTCTTGAGAAGCTAATAGTTTCTCACCTACTCTGAGAATTATCCACAATTAACGGTACCCGAACCTTCACTTCCGTGTTCACGAGAGCCTGCTACTTGGCCCTATCCTGAGCCAGATCAATCCAGTCCACGCCATCATATTTCTTTAAAATGTGCCATAATTTTATCATTCCGCCTACGCCCCAGACCTCCTAGTGATCTCTTGTCTTCAGGTTCCACCACCCCCTCCCGAAACCCTATGTGCAGTTCTCCCCCATACTTGCCACATTCCCTACCCTTCCCATTCTTCTTGATTTGATTACGTGAGTAATACTTCGTGAACACAATCATGTAGCACCTAATTATGTAACTTTCTCCAGTTCCCTGGCAGGTCAACATATGCCCCTCAGCACACCCTCAGCCTTCCCCAACGCTGTCCCGGCAGTGAACCACATTGTATACCTTCTGCACTTTCATTCAGCGTCGCATATCTTGGCACTAAGCAAAATGCAGCAAACAGGCTATAACTGTCTCCCTAACCCACCAAATTGTCCCGCTCGGCAAATTATGATGTGTGCCAAATTTGGAAGAAAAAAGACACTCCATTGTCGCCATAACAAATGAGACCCCCACATCATCGACATAACTCCAGTAAGCGTTCAGTCCCAAATTATTCATAGGTAGGACAGCATCTCGTCACGTGGTCCATCGCGACGTCAACAGGTGCGGGGAGCTGCCTATCGATTACAGCTGCGACCGTCGCAATGAACGGAGCAGAACAGAGGGGCGTCCGACTGCGACACCGCGACCGACTTCCGAGGTCGTCTGATTTTACTCAGTCCCTCCAGTGCCTAAACGCGGTCCACAACTGATGCCTCCCATATCCTTTCCGATTCATTATTCATCAACCATTTAAAGCCCAGCGGTCAACTATATATACCGCCAGTTTAACATTCAGCAATTCTACGTTCTGCCCACACAGTGTATTTATGTGTTGTGTGTGGATCTGAGAACAAACAGCGGTTATTTCCCTATACAGCGTTAACTGACTGGTTTTTATAACCGAGACGGAGTGTGTTTACTGCGCGGTACGGACTGGATCTTTATATACCGCCAGTTTAACATTCAGAAATCCTACGTTCTGCCCACACGGTGTAGTTGTGTGTTTTGTATGGATCTGAGAACAAACAGCGATTATTTCCCTATACAGCATTAACTGACTGGTTTTTATAACCGAGACGGAGTGTGTTTACTGCGCGGTACGGA
>Ga0123355_10018317_pt1 | contig 11100 bp, 4 predicted proteins | sample TergutEmb28metaG_3_FD_89872 | JGI IMG/M metagenome (GOLD analysis project Ga0123355, IMG submission 89872) | Embiratermes neotenicus P1 segment gut microbial communities from Petit-Saut dam, French Guiana - Emb289 P1 | ecosystem: Host-associated > Arthropoda: Insects > Digestive system > Gut ...
ACGAACAAATTTTCCGAACACAAAGCGTCTCGGATGACGTAATGTGTCTCGAGTTACGAACTCTGAAGCAGAGTCGAGTGGTACCAAGAGACAGAAGAAACAAAAATAATCCCCTTCCAAACAATAACATTTCACTTCCTCACCACCTTCCACTTACGCCGTCAACTCTCCTCCATACAGGTACGGTAAAACTAAATTAAGTTTTCGTCTATATTTGTTCTGCTTAGTGTTGTGTTTATCTTTTTTATGATAGATTTAATGGTTTCCATTGATTTTGTGTTAAGAACTTGTGCGTAAAGTACTGTTGTAAAAGTTTAAATAAGCAATCATCTGGGGTCCAGGAACGGATTATTCCATTTTACATTAATTCCTATGGGGAAAATAGTTTCGGTTTACGAACATTTCGATTTACGAACGACCTTCAGGAACGGGAAGTTCGTGAACCGAGGTTTGACTGTACTTTAATGTGAATTAATTAGCAACATGCTCTACTTCCCCGAATTTGATAACCTTACGTAACGGTGCGTTGGAGGAGATGAAGATCCATCCTGTTGCCATCCTTTTGTGTTCGGCAGGGACCGCGTGTTCGAACTTCAATTTAGAGACATGACGTTGGCTTTCCGCGAATACACTAATTGCGTTCAAGAAAATTCTCGTGTAAAGCCTGAAGTTATGAAACGACCACACCATATCACACGACGCCATAAACTGATCGGTGTTATGTGGAGTACAAATTAACAAATAAATTAATACCTTTGTACCGTTTAAAGATTCTCATCTCCAGAACTGAGATACTTTCCTCTTTGCTGCTGAAACTTCTAGTTCTTACGATGTGACGCCGTGTCGACTGGTAAATATTTAGGGCCTTTTCAAATCGTCGCAGTCGTCCCGCGGCTCAGGCAGTCGCCGACCTCTCACCGAGGAAACCTGTGCTCAATATCAGTCAACTGCCTTTGGAGTTTTCGGTGGGACAAGAAGAACTGGGACAGGTTTTCCTCCGACTACTTCGATATCATTCCACTTGTATTGCAGTGTCACATATTTATGGATAACCGAAGGTGTATAAACTCAGCAATTGACGGCGTTGTTAAATAAGGCATTTAAGCCGTTTTTTAAGGATTTATTGACTTCAAATTCAGGACCAACCCGTCCAAGGAAGTCTTTCGAAGCTAGAATAAAATTTTAATTCTTATAATAAAACCAACTAGATGCACTAATGTCTCAAATTTATTTTTGGAATAAAACTCTACATGTTTCGGACAGTTCCTCTGTGCATCATCAGGAGTTTTTCACTGTACACACAGCAATGGTATATGTCATACAGGTTTGCTGACAGCTTGCGAGCAGCTTCAGGACGGAGTTCCGTCCTGAACCTGCTCACAAGCTGTCAGCAAACTTGTATGACATATACCATTGCTGTGTTTACAGTGAAAAACTCCTGATGATGGACAGAGGAACTGTCCGAAATATATAGAGTTGTATTCTAAAAATAAATTTGAGGAATTAATGAATGTAGTTGGTTTTATTACAAGAATTTATCGCGATGCACGATGCACGGTCACCTGAACGTCAGAAAATTTTTCACTCGCCGATAGAGCTCAACATCGCAGGGGACTTGGATTTTTACACGCAAAGCGTTCGTCTGCTGTTCATCAGATTGTATTTTGGATTGGCGCGATTGAGGAAACAATAAACTCTTGCGTATATTTCATTGGACGACCTCATGAAAATAAGACAAATTTAGAGAAAATTGTTGTAGGTATGATGATATGGAACACAATTTGTCGTGACACTGAGGACACTATCAGTCGTAATTGAAGCAATATCTTAAAAAAAAACTGCTTAATCATAGTCACAAGAGCGTTGACGATCAGTCTATATTTCAAAATTCTCTCTTTTATAATTTTATATCGCCCGTTGTTCGATACGTTCTTGGTTACTACTAAGTAGAATTGTATTACTCAGATCTCCTAGTATTTAGCTGTGACGTCCCGCCGTGTTTCAGTGACGTAAATAAATGTAACGAATTTCAGTCTCTACACAAGTCTGTCAGTTGTGCTGAGGCTTATATACATTTCACTTATTTATATCGTTGACGCACAAAGGGATGTCACTCTTCAAGATTGTTAATGCCCATCAGGCATATTCTACCAACCGATTCAAAAGCATAAAGAGGATGATAATAAAATACAAAACGAATATATATATATATATATATTTAACTAACAATGTAACTTGAAATGATTGACACCAACCTGTGCTAAACTCCAAGTGACAAATATGTCACCAGTAACATTAATACAGTTATTCGTTACATCTATTTGTATCTTATCGCTTGGAATTCGGTACCAAATTTGTTCATGTGTTTACAGCTCTGTTGTTAGTTCATTGCAGATAAAATCTGCTGTGAGTAAAGCTAATTAATAGTAGGGATGGTATACAGACTAATAGAATAAATACGTGTTTTGATGCGCGTGATAAACCTCATCAATAATATAGTGTATTCTTACTTTTCTTCAAATTCATGCCACCATGAAAAATAATTCAAATTGAAGCTCCCGCCGTAATGACATTGCGTTTTGTTAAGTGGTACTTTTGGTCAAAAATTTTATTGTAAATTGTATTTCGCCTCTTTTGAAGCAAAACTTCGGAGAGTGAATAGGAAATGTAAATAAGTTTAAAATTGTTATCCCAACCATACGAATTTTAATCTGTGTCCAGGAATTCGTCATCATGATCCAGGGCTGTGGGACAATGAAGTTAATGGAGGCGCTTTGTCTTCTGCTCGAGACACAGGAAAGTTTCAGGTAATATGGAAAACCTTGATGCTACTCGCAATTTGAGAATTTTCCAGCCAGTTACAATAGGATTACATTTGTACGGCTTACGTCTCGGAGAGGGCTGAGGGTTTATTGAAGGATTGAGCTTCGGAAATTGAGTTTAGAGGGCATAAGGAAATAGCCCTGACTCAATTTTCTTTAGGATGTTCACAAGTGTCCCTTCCCAGACGTACTTCGAAGAAACACTGAACGCATTTGGATTCCGATATTCCTTAAACGTAAATTCATAAGGGGTATTCGTCCAGCTTCATTGAAGAATAGATTGAAATGTGAATTTGATGTTTGTTGGTCCGTGCATCATTGTGATAACTGAAGAATAAAAACGAACTAGATGCCACTTATTATTTTATTTTACTTCTTATAGGCTCAACATGTTTCGGGCATTACTATACCCATCATCAGGAGCTCGCGACTAAAATGTTGATTATCACATTGGTAAAAGCTAAAGCCTGCAGCCCAGAAACTACTCCAGCCTAACCGTACCTAACCTCCAACCTACAGCAAACCAAGAACGAAAGACCAATGTGGTAATCAACATTAAAGTCGCAAGCTCCTGATGGTGGGCATAGTAATGCCCGAAATATGTTTAGCCTATAAGAAGTACAATAAAATAATAAGTGGCATCTAGTTGGTTTTTATTCGTCATTTCTTCAGATTGAAATGTCTTTGCAACAAGTCTATCTGGTTTTGACTGGAGAATCGCTTTACTAGGCCAACAAATGTGGACAGATATGATACGACCTACAGAAGGTGTCAATAATTCAGCTGTGTACAAAGGGACAACTTATACTTAGACATTTTTCAAGGACTATTCACATTATACTTTAACCCTTTAAACGCCGAGTTAAATCCCATCTTCCATGTACTGGCATTATTAGGAGCTCACCATATTCTCCACGTTAGCAGAATAGGAGTTAAACTAAAGATGCGTTAAAGACGGCAGGGCGAATGTGTTACAACAAGGGCCGTTTGTTTTCGGAATTGCACCACACAGGCCGGGGTTCCACCACATGCCAACCATGTAGGATTTCTGGAGGATACAGTGGAATTGTGACGGATTCATCCTCACCTCAAGCCTCTCGAAGTACTTTAGTGTCCCTTCTGAATGTCATTCCACCATTGCTCTATGAACATTCATTCATCCATCCTTGTATAAATATGGGAGTTCACAGCTTCGTTAAATAACACGTTTATAATAGGCGAAACTCAGTCCAGATTGTAAATAGATCGGTCATCATTCGGGTTGGAGCGTCGGGTAAGGGTAACAAATCTGAAGGTAAACTAACGATCGTGCCGGGTAAAATTCTAAGTTCCAACGTACGTATAGTTTTGGAATGGAATTGCACTGACTATGAAACGAACAAACGGAAATGATCTCCTTATGAAGTGTTAATTTTTATGCACCAAATGCAAGTCCCTATCACCACGCCATGGTGCGCCCTTAGGTTGCAGATGGAGGAACGGCCTCCAGATATGGTGGGTTGCTGTCAGTATATTGAATAAGCAATCTTCGACAGCCGATAAGGAGTGGTCTTCCAGCTTGGAGGTTGGGTGAGGTGCTTGCTACTACTCACCGTCAAAACCTATAACGTTACAAAACATTTAACAAGATTCGGACTTGGACTGACTCTGTTGCACGACGTGAAGGAGGTATACAGGGATCTGGTGGAGAGACCTGAGGACAAGAGACCACTTGGAAGACCTAGATGTAGAGGGGAGATTAATATTAAAATGGATCTTCAGTAAGCGGGATGGAGGGCGTGGACTGGATTGATCTGACTCAAGATAGGGACATGTGGCGGGCACTTGTGAATGTGGTAATGAACTTCAGGGTTTAATAATATGTGGGGAATATCTTGGCCAGCTGAGAACCTGTTAGCTTCTCATGAATGACTCTGCTCCATGGATGTAGCTAGTTAAGTACAAATATGTACTAAGAAATAACAACGCCCACGTAAATATGTAGTTGATCCCAAGATCCTGACTGCAGAGTTTTTACTGCCTGGAAGAGAGCAGTTGATTCTGCAGGCTCCACGTCGTCTAGACATCAGCAGTCCATAAGGTCTCCCTGTCTCAGTGTCTCCCTGAGGCTTGACATGTCTGCAAATTGCTTCCTCAGGGACTCCCTAATGACGCTGCCTGGCAAGGGATGAAATTAGTCTGTTCTGTGGCGTACTGTCTCCTGACTGAACCCAGCCTGCCAGTAGACACTGGTCTTTCGAAAGATGAATGCTTTTTAATTTCACACAGACAACACATTAAGGCCCGGCGCTCGTGCGCGTTGATAAAGAAAAGTTTCACGTGTAATTTCAAAGTTTCCGTTTCGTCGTAACCGGAAGCCAAAACCGGGAACTGAGAAGTTAATTGGTTTTGCAGGGCGAATAATAGACTTCTGAACTAAGTTTTTTTTTAATATGTTATAAAATCAGGTGAGCTTTTAACCTTTTAAGGAGGGTACGTGTCTGTTGTGTACAAGAACTCAGTCCGTACCGCGCAGTAAACGCTCTCCACCTCGGTTATATAGAAAATCACTTATTTAGTGTTATATAAAGCAAAAGTCGCTGTAGTTTCCGAGATCCATACACAACACATAAACACAATGTGAGCACCATATAGAAATTTGAATGTTAAACTTGGTGGTGCATAAAGTATGGGTGTGCAACTTGGTCGCTGACAATAAGGGAGGAAAGAAGGCCGAGGATGTTTGAGAATAGGGTGTTGAGGAGAATATTTGGACCTAAGAGGGACGAGGTAACAGGGGAGTGGGCAAAAACTACATAATGAGGAGCTTAATGATCTGTACTCCTCACCAAATATTTTGCGGGTGATAAAATCTAGAAAAATGAGATGGGCCGGGCATGTAGCGCGTTAAGGTAGGGGAGGGGCATGTACAGGCTTTTGGTGGGGAAGCCTAAGGAAAGGAGACCGCTGGAGAGACCCAGATGTAGATGGGAGGATAATATTAAGATTTATCTCCAGGAAGTGGAGGTAGGGGTTGGATTGAGCTGGCTAAGGATAGGGACAGGTGGCAGGCACTTGTGAATAAGGTAATGAACCTTCGGGTTTCATAAAATGCGGGGAATTTCTTGACTAGCTGCAAACCGGTTAGCTACTCAAGAAGGACTCTGCTCCATGGATTAAGTTCGTAAGTAAGTAAGTAATTAAGTAAGTAAGGTGCATAAAGTAACCGTCGTGCTTTAAAAGGTTACGGGAAAATAATACCGCACGAGTTAAGCAATGACAGTACGGATTGTGTGAAAGTAAATGGCAGGATCTTCACGGCTTCTAAGATTCAGGTAGTGAAGTTGCCAATAGTGAGTGCAGGTAAGAGATAACGTTCATGTTTCGCCCATATTTTCTCTGGGAAAACTTACGATACAGAATTAATAGAAAGGCTAGCAAGTTCAAGTGGAATTCTCAGTGTACAGACGGTAAAAAATCCTGACGATCCGGGCCTAGAAATCCGATTTTATAAATAAAATTTTGAAATGTAACAAATATGTATTAAAAGCTGATACGATTTCGGATTATGTAGTTGAAAAAGTCGCTAATTTTATTAAGATTAATTGCCATGAATTGAATCCACGTATCTTACGATATAATACAAAATTTCTTGTTTATAAACTAAGAGTGTCCCAGGTGGTCAAGAAATTTTTCTTATAAAAAACCGTAGGTCCACAACCGTGTGTACGTGGTTCTTACACTGAAGTAGATTATTCCAATTTGCAGACGGTATTCTATTCATTTTGGAATGATTTATTTGTTTTTATTCCATCTACATCTAGGTTAGACAAGCAATGTAATTTCTTACGGTTTTCCAATGAAATAGGACTAAGGTACATTTCGAATCATTATATTGAATTCAATAATTCAATATAATAATTTAAAGTATGTCAAAATCCCTCTAGGCCTTCATGGCCTTTTCCAGGGTGAGCGTTACATTTTTATATTGAATTTAATAAAGAAGACTTTAAATCTATAACTTCAGCATATTTGACTTTTTAAAGACTACTTGTTACGTGATGCACCAACAGTTTAACATTCAACAATCGTACGCTCTGTCCACACTGCATTTATTTGTTTTGTATTTATCTGAGAACAAACAGGGACTTGTGCCACTTACAGCATAAACTGATTGGTTTTTTTGATGTATGGTTGACCGTGCATCGTAGTTCAATATGGAATAAGAAACCAACTAGATGTCACTTAGTATATGTTTATTTCTACTTATCAGTTGCTCATGGTGGCCCGAAACATGTTGAGCAACTGATAAGTAGAAATAAACATATACTAAGTGACATCTAGTTGGTTTCTTATTCCATATTGATTGGCTTTTATAACCGAGATGAAAAGTGTTTACAGCGCGGTACGGACTGGGTCGTTAAATAAAGCAGTCTGCGCTTCGTCTTTAAAAGGTTAAAATGATTTCACACGTTACCTGTCAAATACACAAGAATATAATTAAGCACTGCGCTCTTCAGGGTTATTACCCAGCGAATAGTGGTAATTCCATACCGACGTTTCGTGACAACCTGTTGGCCCCATCTTCAATGTTGTACCGAAACGTTTATAAGGAATTACAACTCCTTGCTGCGTAGTAACCAAGAAGAGTAAAAGCAGTCCCGTTACAGACCCAGAGGGTTCCAGGAAGTTAAGGTTGCCAGATTTCATGATAACGGCACAGGATGGTGGTAAGGTGGTCAGCCTTACGCACCGGCCGCTTTTACCACCAGGAAATACTCCTGGTACTCATTCCTGTTAGACGCTGTGTCGACCCCAGGGACATAGTGCGATCGGAAGGATTTTATGCCAATGAAAAATTCCAATGCTACCAGCTGGGATCGAACCAGCGACCTTCCGATTTGTAGCACAACAACTTAAACACTGTGCTGCCGCGGTCCCCTAACCAAGAGGAGTGCAGTTCTCAAATACTTCGCAGCGGAAGCCTGGAATCACGCAAGAATAGGAACGAGATGACCTCCTTTGAATTTCAACTGACATTTCAAATACAACAAACGCTACGGTCTTATGACTGGGTTAATTTTTACATTTGCTGTAAGGAATAATTTTCTGTAGCTGCGATATGTTTAATTCAACTGGCTTGTGAAATGTTTTCGCGCGGTTCCTGAACCTTCCCATACAGTAAGGAGAGGTGTTACTCGCAGACACTTGTCGCTTTCGGACCATATTACGGTGACTCGGTGGGGATCTAATAGAGTAATTTGGGACTCAAGAATCCCCAAACCCCCTAATTACACATTTTCTTCTTAGCACGAGCGATATACTCTCTGGGGAACAATGACGAAACAAAATAAAAAAGAGAAAGAATTGGGAAAAAAAAGTACAGCAAGAGAAACACACGCACTTGATGGACATTTTGGACATTACGTCTGCCATTCGATGTCTCCCAAGTGGATACTGGCATTTGAAAGACCTTCGTAAAGGAGGCTGGAGTTACAAGAACAACAGAAATTTCATGGTCTTGTGTAAGACATAAAACGAAGCGTAACTGTGTCAAGTGCTTGTGTTTAAGGAAGTATGATGCAAATGCTTAAAGTTCCAGACAATTGGCTCTCTGAAAGGGGGTCAAAATTTTTGGTTTGCGGCAATATTGGCACAGTCATTCTAATTCCTTCTTTAAGGTCACTCGGGTGAAAGAACCTTACGTACTTTCTCGTTTCGGTTAAGAAGTGTGATTCATCTAGGGTAACACTGCACTGGTACAAAGTCCACAAACCTAGAGCTTCATTCTGAAAATATTTAGATTATTTTTTCTAGAAAAGTCCAAAATCTAAAAATTTGATAATTGATAGTATTTAAATGACAAAATGCTATGTTAAGCCTAAAAGTATTAAAATATTTAAGCATTTATTTATTATATTTACTCCAAAGTTTAGCCAGTAATTAAAACTATATATTAATTATATTTTTTAATTTCTCAACTAGTTTCTTATTTGAAACATTATGCATTTCCTACTGAATATAAGGCTCGAAAATTTTATGCCTTTTAAATTTGGTCGCTGACCTCGAATTAACAACTGTATCAAATCGAAGTTTTCCCCTAAGGAGAGCTAAAACGAAAAAAGACGAAGGAAATCCCATAGTTCTGCCATCTTACTTACTTATTTGGGTGTTGTCCATCATGTTAGGTTCATCACATTGCACTGTTTTGTAACAGTCCCCCCAGATTAGAATGTTTCTCCCCCCTTTTATCAACATGAACAAGAAATCGTAACCTATTTTTGAAATCTTACCGTATTATAATGGCTTGAAACTAAATGGTACATATCAGCTTCTGGCTTATGCCAATGATGTCAATATACTGGGAGGAAGCATACATACTCTGAAGGAAAATGCGGAAGCTTTAGTAGCTGCTACTAGGGAGACTGGACTGTAAGTGCTGATAAATCTAAGTACATGGTCATGTCTCGAGATCAGAATGCAGGACGAATTCACAGTGTGAGGTTTGATAATAGTACCTTCGAGAGGGTGGAAGAGTTTAAATATTTGGGAACAACTTTAACACATCAAAATTCTATTTCGGAAGAAATTAAGAACAGATTGAGGTCAGGAAATGCTTGCTGTCATTCGGTGCAGAATCTTTTGTCTTCCAGGTTGCTATCCAAAAATTTAAAGATCAGGATATATAAAGTATAATTTTGCCTGTTGTTTTGTATGGGTGTGAAACTTGGTCGTTGACACTGCGGGAGGAAAGGAAGCTGAGGGTGTTTGAGAACATGGTGTTGAGGAGAATATTTGGAACTAGGAGGGACGAGGTAACGGAGGAATGGAGGAGATTGCATAACGAGTAGCTAAATGATTTGCACTCCTCACCCTACATTGTGCGGGTGATAAAATCGAGAAGAATGAGATGGGCTGGGCATGTGGCGCGTATGGGTGAGGAGAGGGGGTGTATAGGTTCTTGATGGGGAAACCGGAGGGAAGGAGACCACTGGGGAGACCTAGGCGTAGATGTGTGGATAATATTAGAATGGATCTCCAGGAGGTGGGATGTGTGTATATGGACTGGATTGGGATGGCCCAGGATAGAGACAGGTAGCGGAAGCTTGTGAGTGCGGTAATGAACCTTCGGGTTCCGTGAAATGCGGGGAGTTTCTTGACTAGCTGCAAACCAATTAGCTTCTCAAGAAGAACTCTGCACCATGGAGTAAGTGAGTAAATACCGTATTATAAAGTGCAGAGTATCCAAAATGCCCATACAACTTTTTTATATTATCGTTATACAAAATCTTCACAATCTTTTTCACTCGACTGCATAACTGTAGGCTTCACAATTACAATTCCTCCTCGAGTAGCCGTAGGAGAGTTAAATAGGCGAATTTAAGAGCTTCGGAGGATGCAGTTGACATTGGGATAAACTAGAAGTATACAGGTTGTTGGTACAATATCTTATGGGAAGAACACTTGCATAGATGGAAGGGTAGCATTCAGATGTGTCTTAAGAGACAAAAATGCTGTAACTAAAATTAAACTTATCTTATGTTAACAGCTATACGCTTTCGGTGTCATAAGACCCAAGCTGCTCTCCTTAACCACAATGAAATCAAGTTTTGAAAATAATATTTTTAAACTAATTCATTCTTACATTCAATCTTTCATTCATTCATTTAACATTGAATTTAAGGTATCGAGCGATAATTTCAGATCGTATGTCATAGAGTTCATACGTTCCATTAACCCTTCCAATCCTAGTAGTTACTGTGTGTAACACCAGGTTTATCCTTCGAAAATTACACATTATATCCACATAGTGCATTTACAATCATGTCTTGTGTATGATTCTTGCAACAATTAGGGATCATTGCATATATGGCATTAAATTTTGGGTTTTACAACAGAGAAGTTGTTTGTTTACTGTGTGGTATGGACTCAGCCTTTAAATATAATTAAGATTAAATTCAGCACTGAAAGTTTTGAGCAAGTAAGTTAGACGTGACCTTTAGCCCATGCAGGTAACATTCCGCACAGCTTGAGTCATAACGTTTTTACTGTAGCTGTTAATATCTTATACTTTCCGAAACACCTAGTTCAACACATATGGTAGATAATTTTTTTAAAATTTATATTTCTGTTAATAGCATTAGACGTGTGATATTGATAGTGCCTGCTCGTACTTGTCAATATATTTTAATAAAGGTAAGGGTAAAGTGATCCCATTACAGGCCCAGTGTGGCCCAGAGGGTGGGTAGAGGTATAGCTCTACTCTTCCATGACCGCGGCGCTAGAAGGTGGTGAGTGG
>Ga0123355_10018318_pt1 | contig 11100 bp, 9 predicted proteins | sample TergutEmb28metaG_3_FD_89872 | JGI IMG/M metagenome (GOLD analysis project Ga0123355, IMG submission 89872) | Embiratermes neotenicus P1 segment gut microbial communities from Petit-Saut dam, French Guiana - Emb289 P1 | ecosystem: Host-associated > Arthropoda: Insects > Digestive system > Gut ...
CCCCTTCTATTAGGTGGGGGTGGGGGTGTTTTCGGGGAAAAAAGCGCGGGGGGCGGGGGGGGAACACCCCCCCCCCCCCCCCCCATCTAGCTGTCTCTGGGCCTTCGTAGCCTGTTGTAGGGAGACCTTTACCTTTACCGTGGTACCCAGAGTTGTGTCCTGTAATTGTAGGTGGATTATGGTGTTAACTACTGACAATGCGTACTGTGGTGTGGAAGGCAGCATGTGAAGGGCAGCTTCAACTGTACCTGTGAACTGATTTGGTCCTCTTCTACTGCGATATTGTATTTGAGGAGACTATATGTACGTTATCGATTATTGGCCTTTAGGAAGTTAAACAAAGCGATGTTTGCGGGGTTCGTACAGCTGCACTGCTGGAGATTCGTGGCTGCAATAGCTCTGTCGTTATAGCGACTCCTACGGGCTGGACGGTCTTCGATCCCCAGTGCGGGCGAGGGTTACTGTTCGCCAGAACCTGTTCAGACCGGCCCTTGGGCCATCCATCTTCTGTCTAGTGGGTAGCGGGGCTAATCCCGTGGAGTCGAAGGGGCAGAATAATCGATATTTTAAATGAAACAAATTGATTTTCTGCACTCAACAGATTTTATATCATCATCATATATCTGTCATGCAGTTAGGCCACTCCTTGACCCGTTCCGGTCTCACGTATCCAGAAGTCTCCTCAAAGGTCTACCATGATTCCTTCTGCCAGTCGGACAGTAGTGTTTCATTACCCTGGGTAATCTATTTCAAGGCATTCTATTTACATGTTATATCCTTCTTCTCTTGTATTCCAGTAATTTGTCCAAAATTGGTGTTATTTTTAAGTCCTTTGCAATTTGTGCATTTGTTTTGTAATCTGTCCAAGTGTATCCTGCTGTTCTTCTCATGTATTTCATCACTGCTGCTGTTATTCTTCTGGCGTCCTTTGCTGTAACAGTCCACGTTTCGCTGCCATATAACAATACTGGAAGGGCCAGTGTATTGTATAGTTTTATTCTTGTTTTGTTAAGGGTTTTTTTTGGTGGTCTAAACACCTTATTTAAAACGCCTGTAATTTTCAAAAAGTTATTTAATTTGCTATCAATGTCCAATTCTCCGTCATAAGATATCACATTTCCTAAACAGTTAAACAAATTTACTTGTTCTATAATTTTATTATCTATTACAATTTTAGTTCTCACTGGATCTCGCCCTTTCAATGCCATCCATTTTGGTTTCTGTACAGATATAGTTAAATTTTATATTTAGATATAGGTAAATTTTATATTTTTAGATTCTATATTATATGGAGAAAAATGTAAGGAAATTCAATAATATGTTGTGAGTTTTTTTAAGTTCGTAATTTCCTTCAAGGCAGCAGCCACTGTTCTTGCTGGCCGCTCCACTGAGAAGAGCTATACCAGTGCTTCTTGCTTTGCCTTCATGGCGCATTGTACGAAGAAGTATACCTTTTTTTACTGCCGACGATTCAAGTCTCGTGGTTTCCGCCGTGTCGATTGGCAGCCACCGACCTTTCAAAGTATCATACTGCAATCTTCCATTTGTAAAATCCCCGCCCATTCTGCACCCCACCACGTATCAGCACTGGCTACAACGGCATAAACCAAGCCTCAGTGAGACTGTCTGTTGCTGAGGACCCTCGTCGTGAATAGAAGATAACCCACTGACCTTGTGGCATACAAGAGATACAAAGAGTGCAGCGTATACACTTCAGTAATATTGAAAAGTAAAGTAAAGCAGATCGTAAATTTAGTTTTGTTTACTTTTTAGGTCTTCCAGTGAACGCTCGAAGGCCGACGTCCCTTTGAAACCAGTGTTAGCGATGTGTCCGAACGACAACAGTGCCTGTACAAAGCCCTTGTTACCAAGAAGGTAAGTGCTGAAGGATTACAGAAATAGTAACGTAGGTCACTAATTGGCGTGGATGGAAACTCGGGGGTGTTAGGGGTATGTGGGTAGGCGATCTGGAAGGGTGGAGTGGGGTGGGGGTAGGGAGTTGAACAGATAGATTGACGCATTACTTACCGTCTGCCCCTTTTGGTGCAATCGTTATTTTTGCCAGTCTTTAATACAAATATCACAGAGTTGTGAGTTCTGCATTAGGCGTTGAGGATCTCATGGCTAACAATTTTCGTGAACTCAATATTAACCCTTTAAACGCCGAGTTAAATCCCATTTGCCATCTGCTGTCTTTATTAGGAGCTCACCATATTTTCCACGTTAGCAGGTTAAGCGTTAAAGAAATTTAAAGCTTAAACGTGCTCGTTTTAGTTACACTTGCTAACCGGTTAACTGAATTTCGAGTCATTGTCTGTTGCAAAAACACTCGTTTATCACTTTATGTCAGAAAATTGCTGATGGGTAGTGAGGGGTAACAAAGTGTGCCTATCGGTGTCATGGCGTAACCCATAAGGACAGTGTAGGTAAAGCTCTGGGAATTCTTCATTATTACAGTAGAGGTGAGTGGCCAGCTTCAGATTTAGGGCATATTTCTCTAGGGAAACTGCTGAGGGTAAGTGAAGTACCATAGCCCATGGAACTTGATGGCTGTAGTCTCTCCGATCCGTGGTCAAGGGAGAGCATATTTGCGAAGTCAGGTCCTCGCGAATACGATCGAACACACCAGAATAGAACAAACCCGTATGAAAGTATTCGCGCGACATCTCTTGGCTGTTAGGTTATGTTAGGTTAGGTTGTTGTCTTTTCCATCGAATGAACGCTTTGTTCAAATTTGCGCTGGGATTTATTCATTCTAAGCGACTGTGAATGTGTCAGGTGTCATACGGTAATATTCATAAAATGTTCCAGGATGGGCAGTTTCGAATATTCACCGTCTTTGCGTTGAACTGTAACGTTCATCCAGTAGTCCCCATTGTTTCTTTTAAAAGTGAAGCTAAAAAAAAAAAATTACAAGTCCAAGGCACAATCCGTGATGACACTAGCAGCACCTTTTTTATTCGCGGGATGTATCCCAAACCAGGAACGCGCGGGATGTTTTGTGATAATGGTAGTCTTCGTTTTAAAATTTCTTAGGTGTAAATTATTGAACTTCTTAGAGCTTGTGTGGGGACCGTGGTATCACAGTGGTTAAGGTGCTGTGCTACAAATCGGAAGGTCGTTGGTTCGATTCCAGATGGTGTCATTGGAATTTTTCATTGACATAATCCTTCCGATCGCACTATGGCCCTGGGGTCGACTCAGCCTCCAACAGAACTGAGTACCAGGAGTATTTCGTGGAGGTAAAAAGTGGCCGGTGCTTAAGGCTGACAACCTTACCACCATCCTGGGCCATTGTTATGTAATCTGGGAACCTTAACTTCCTGGAACCCTATGGGCACCTTGGGCCTGTAATGGGACCGATATACCTTATTTACCTTAGAGCTTGTGTGTTGAATTTCGTTCTGTTACAAACTGCTGGCATGTTAAATCAAAGATCATTTTGCAGTACTTGAAGACTTGAATTGTGTTCTCATCCATTCTGTTTCTGTCAGGTGACCACACACTATTCATGGCTGAAAATACATGTGTCTGCTGGTGCTAATGTTCTGAGCAAAGGAAGACAAATCAGCAATTGTAACAAGATTGGCGGTTGAATTGCCAGTTCTAATTTGCATCATGTTATTTACTGTTTTGACAGAGGTTTTTCTGGGCTTCCTTCAACCTCTTCATGCAAGTTAGTGCTAGTACTGTCAAACAAAGCTGTCTAATTGCAAACCAGTACTTACCATTTATCATTTTGTCCTGTTGAATGAAATAACGCGTGATTCAGGAGGAACGGTGAATATGAGACGAGTAGCTGTCTTGCATTTTGGATGCTGCTGCCCGCATAAAGAAACGAACAACATGCAATCTTCGCACATGAAGTGTTTTGAGGTTGATGGGTTTTCAGGCACTTACTGTGAACTGCAACATATTCGTCATTTAAATATTGAATTAAAATTGCAACAAATTAACAGTAATTTCTCCTCATTATCTTTAACATCTTGCAGACAGCCATTTAAAGAAATGAATATTCTCATCCTGGTTTCACTATATATAATGGAAGTTATATGTTATATAAGAAAACACCACCAGTTTGTAGATCTAAATTCAAATATCCATGCTCATAATACACAAAGAAAGATGGATATCCACATCCAGTCATACAATACTGATTTATATAAGAGAAGTGTAATAGATATGGGGAATGAATTGTATAACAAACTTGCCAGTACATAAAACAAATAGATAGTTATAAGACCTTTAAGAAGGAATTGAAATCACTTCTTCTGCATTCCTTGTACTCAATGGAAGAATCTGTAGCTTTGTAACTGTGTAACTGCATTAGCTGTGTATCTAATTTAAGCTTCATTACACTATATATAAGCTGTTCTGAAATCATTTGCAGAATACTGTGTTATGTTGCTATTGGACTTATGTCACTTCATGTATATTGCTAGAAATTGACAAGTCCACAATCATATGTATGATATTTTGGATTAATAAACTAAACTAAACTAAACTAACATTCTTTTATAGTTGTAGATAGATTTAAAAACTGCTGTGTCTCAGTAACCTTTCAGAATTAACCCTTATCCTGTTAACGTGGAGAATATGGTGAGCTCCTAATAATGCTAGCAAATGGCAGATGGGATTTAACTTGGTGTTTAAAGGGTTAAACATGTGTTCATATCAATTTTTGTTTCTCACAAAGACCTATACTCTTACCTGCCAAAATATTGATCCTTCCTCCTGAATCACCGTGCATAATGTATGCAAATTAAAGTAACCAAAGCATCAACAGAGTGAACCATTCAATGCACATTAGCATCAACACAGTGAGCCCAACAATCTATGTGTTTTGGAGTTGTAAACTCCCCCTTGAAGTCCAACTTGCTTTTCTGGATTAACATAATGAAGAATACTGTTTTATGGGGTATGACACCGTGCAGTCTGTCAGAAAGTTAATGTGTTTTCTGGTGTCTAATGATGGGGCAGTAGGATCTTGCAAAATGTTTGGAGGTTTCTACCAGACTACCCAGTGTCATGTCCCAGGTGGCATTCATCACAGTAAGTGCTGTGGGAAGTTTGCAGGTCACATTCATTTAGTTACATTACTTTAGGAATGTCCCTTCCTGTTCGTGGTGGCTTCCACCAGTGGTGTGTCCCCTCATACTTACTGTACAGTCATTTTTATGGAGTAACCCATGTGTTCTGTCTGCTCAGGTGGAACTCTATGGAATAACCCGTGTGTTCTCTCTGCTCAGGTGGAACTTTTTTTATGGAATAACCCGTGTGTTCTGTCTGCTCAGGTGGAACTCTATAGAATAACCCATGTGTTCTGTCTGCTCAGGTGGAACTCTCTCTTTGACAGTGAGGCTGGCAGTGATGTCATCTTTCTTGTGGGGCCTGAACAGTGGCGTTTCCCTGGTAATAGGGCTGTCCTCGCAGATGCTAATTCAGTGTTTCGGGCAATGTTGCATGGTCCCATGGCCTCACAAGACACCACCATTCCCATTGAGGATGTTGATGGCCGAGCCTTTGACAATCTCCTGCGGTAAGTAGTAAACACATTTCTATAATCAGTAGTGTAGCGCAGGATTGGATGTTTAAAACAGTTAACAGTTGATAGGTATGGTGAGGCAGCGAGTCACAGGTACAGATGAGGATTGCTAAGTGTTTTGAGTTCAGCATTTGACAGATTGATACAAGAGGAACGGTACACAAATTTGCCATCAAAGAATATGCTTGTGATATGTGAGAGTCTCACAGGTGTGCTGATGAAAAATCAAATCATGTGCGTTGTTACACCATGTCAGCTGGTAAACAGTTACCAGTGTCATTGACTCACATTTTCAGGATCTGTCAGTCTGAGAGAAGTAGACATGCCACAACAATACTGTGGGCATATTATGTAGGTATAGAAGAGTGAGGTAAGTCAGCCAGTGGGATTTGATTGATTGATTGATTGATTGATTGATTGATTTGCAGTTGGGTTTGAGACCTTACGGTCCCGATGCACCTAGGTCTTAATTGACGAGCCCTTTGTGTCCCATCAGCCAGTGGGGATAGCATAGCATAGCATAGCACAGCATAGCATACTATATCATGACTACTCTCATTGGCATATTATAGTAAGTCAGTTGTCCATATCTGTAATATAGCAGTATTTTCCAGCAGCACTATTCTCTATGGAGGCAGCACACTGCTTCATGGTAACTGTTGTCCAGTTAGCATGGCATACATATTCCGGGAGATCTGAATAAGAACATGCCAATTCTGTAGTTAAATGCCATATGTTGAATGTCTGGACAGTAGTAGTGACTACATGTTCCATTTCAGAGATTTATTAATTGGTGAAGGTATGCCACTTTTTATGGTTTTATTAGAAAGATCACTTCTGTGTGTCTCTTTATACCCAGAGCAGAGCAAGTACTAGATAGTGATAGGTGAGGAGCCAGCTGCGTAGGGTGCAGCGCAAACGGACAGTTTATCCGTTTTAAGCCCTTTGTATTTTGAATGTTATAAAATTGATCTGTTTGTGGTAGATATTTATTCTGTGTCCTGGGGCCCACCCAGCCTCCTGTAAAATGGGTACCAGGTCTTTCCCGGGGGTAAAGTGCGGTCAGGGTGTGCTGCTGACCACTCACCCCCTTCTAGTGCCGTGGTCATGGAAGAGTAGAGCTATACCTCTACCCATCCTATGGGCCACACTGGGCCAATAATGGGATCACTTTACCTTTTTTATTTATTCTGTGTAAACACTGTGTTTGAAAAACACTTTTGCTTGGGGAGGGTGTAATATTCTTCAGGCTTGCCTGGGACAGCACTGTCCCTAGGACTGTTCTGTTATTACATTTGATATTGAATAAGAATGGGAAGGAGATATTTTGGCTCTTGTGTCAACAAAATATGTCAGACTACAAACTGTCTCTGGATAATGTACAGGGTTGCTATAAAAGAAATAGACACTTTCAATGTTGTATTGAAATGAAATTATTAATGATTTAGCCAAAATACTACTTACATGGTTTTGTAGTACATGTTTTGAAGTTTATATGGCGAATCACTTTATCACACCAACTAATGCACTTACATAACATTTAACATTAAAAACATTTAAAATCGCTCCAACATGTTTCGATCCTAAGATCATCCTCAGGGAGCTACGTTGTTCCTTGCTAAAGTCATTCTAAAAGCACTTGTTAATTTGTTTATATTGATACGGTGCTGTGGCAGCATGTCGTGTTGTGTAAGGGTACGTTGTTGAGAATGCGCCGGACTGTAGGTGTGCATAGTGTGTTACGTTGCGAGAGACTGGCTCTCTATGTAAGTGCATTAGTTGGTGTGATAATTAAAGTGATTCTACAAAATGCACGGTGCAACAATAAAGATTATATGATGAAGTTACAAATGCTCTATGTGTGAGCCTTTTGTCACACGACAGATATCAATATGATAGTCTAATTCTGTCCAAACAGACCTGAGCATATACCACAGTAGCAGCCATTTTACTTCAGTGATGTCAAGGGCGCCGATGTGGTGCTGACGTCACAAAAGAATGCCTGGAAAAAAAAAATTTCGTCTTTCTTGTACGCTACTACGCAAATTGTGTCTCCACTACACTAACGGCTTTGATACTACATAACGTTGAAAGTGTCTGTCTGTTTTATAGTAACCCTGTATTATTGTTTGTTCATTTACTGTGATATTTACCGTATTGGAAAGGCAGTCAGCAGCCCTGAGGAGAAAAACCACAATTCTGATAATTAAAATGAGTAAAGCAAATTCTGTAGTTTGAGAGTGAAAATGTATTTGAATTTCAGTTGAAAATAAAATTTGCTTATTTCAGATAGAATGGGTGGCAAATGTTTAATTACTTAGAAACCATTATTGTACTATTATTAGTATTAGAATTAGTAATGCTTAAGTGAATGTTATTAGGGTAATGAAATGAATGAGGATGAGATGGACAGGGTGTGTGACTCACAGTGTGGGAGAATAAAAATGCATATAGGGTTTTTGGTGGGGAAACCTGAAGGAAAGAAACCACTTGGAAGGACCGGTGTAAATGGAAGGAAAACATTACAATGGACTTGAAGGGAATATGGAAGTTTAGGCACTGGGTTCATGTGGCATGGATAGTGGTAACACTTTTTTTTTTTAATGTTTTGCTGACCATGCATCTCAGTATAATCTTAGTAATTGACCAAATTAATGCACTAATTCTTGTTTTATAATAAGTTTATTATAAAACAAGAATTTACTTAGAGGTAACACATTTGTTGTAAACACAAAATTGAATCTTCCGGTTCCATAAAAGGTGGGGAATTTTGTTACTCGCTGTGGATCTGTTATCTTTCCAGAAGGATTTTGCCATTTGATTTAAGTTGGTTAGCATTACTGCAGTACATGTACAACTTACATCACAAATGTTTGTTAAATTTGTGTTTCCAGGTACTTGTATAAGGAAGCAGTTCAGTTGCAGTCTGTCCCAACAGCCCTGCACACACTGTATGCCGCTGTTAAGTACCAGTGTGGTGGTCTGGTGAAGATGTGTGTTCTTTACCTTGATTCTAAACTGGACAGCTCATCAGTACTTGAGGTTTACAGAGACCTCCGTATGTATTGCAACTCTACACGTCCACCACAAATAACCATTCAAGACGACCATTCTTCATCACAACAGCCATCTCGCAGTCCGTCAGCTCCTATTATGGAACGTCCTTTTCACAGGGACCAAATCCCAACAGTCACAGATGGAGATTCCTATTTTCTGCCCACAAACAGTGAAGCCATCACTGATGGACTGTTATACTGCAATGCTCTTCAACATAACTGTATGCAATATATTGACCTACATACTAAAGAAGTTTTGGAACAAGAAGAGTTGGAGGATTTGGACCATGAAGTACTTAGACTGATCGCTCTCAGGGAAACATTAACTGTACCCTCTGAGAGTGTCCTCTTTGATGCATTGGTCAGGTGGTGTAACTGCGAGTGTAAGAGGAGGAGACTAGAGCTATCAGCAGAGAACAAACGAGCTGTTCTTGGCGAAGACACTTTGTATGCTGTACGATATTTGCTTATGAGTTCAGAAGAATTCTTGGCAGGCCCAGTGCAAAGTGGACTACTAAACCCTAGTGAGATTAGTGAGTTTCTGGGATATATTCTTCATCATCCAGTTCCTGAAAACCCACGTCTAGCAAGAGTCATTCTTCGAATGCAGACCCCAAGAAGTGGGCCTCGAGGTCGACCAGTTCCTCTCAGCCAAAGATCAAACCTTGAAATTTCTGATATGGCAACGTCACATGCACTTGGTTCACAGTCAGGGAGCACAAGACTGTGGGGTGGAAAGAAATATGGCAAGAGAGATACAAAGAAGCAAAAGAAGGAGAAGAGCAAAAGCAGTTCTCCAGAGAGAGATGGTCTTGGGAGAGAGAAACGGAGTTTTTGTTCTTGCTTTGTAGAATTTTTTTTCAGTGCACTGTCATGTTTGTTTGACTGACAGCTTTTATTCTTTATTGTATTACTTAATTTATTCATCTCATAGATGTAAACTTATAAATGTTACTAAGAACGCTTGTTGCGGTTATGTTCAATATGCTACATTGTGCTGTTGTATGGGCTTGCAGGTCCTCAGTTCTGTGGCCACGAGGGATACAGTGTTCACACTATTTTACATTGGCATTTTGCCAGTTGCAAAGTACTTTTTAACAATATGATACTTGAATTTTACTTGAGAGATTGCAGATTTGATGTGTTGTCATTTTATGTGAGTGAACATCTGTACTTACCTTGTTGCCCTGCCTATTTTCAGTGTTCACCATCACAGTAGAGGTAAAGATTAGACTATTTATCATCATGTTGTGCTGTGATTAATCCATAATTTACAGAGAATGTTGTTATAAAGTGGTTAAATTAATCTATGTTACCATAATTTTTTTGAAAGTGGAAACAGTTTATTGTATGTTAAGTAATATTTGTTAGGACCTGAGGTTGAAAGCTATGAGCAATTGATGGATCTTTAATTCTGATCAGTGCATGAAACTCATCACGTAGTTTACTAGCTGTCCATCGGAAGAATGGCATGATATACTTGTTATGCATACTCACAGGTACATGTAGTAAACGTGTCTCAACTCTTTAAATCTTGGCAGATTCGTTATTTAAGATAAAGGTAAAGGTGTCCCTGTGCTTATTCAAGTGCCATACCATGAGAGCAAAATGGGGGGAGGGGGGTTGAAGGTAGAGCTCCCCACATTTTTAACCCTTTAAATGCAGAATTAAATCCCATTTGCCATCAGCTTGCATTATTAGGAGCTCACCATATTCTCCACGTTAGCAGTGTAAGGGTTAAACGTGGCACTAGATGTAGGTGAGTGGTCATGTTCTTGCCCCTCCTGCTTTTACCCACAGCAGAGGAGTCCTGGTATCCATTCAGCAGGAGGACAGGTGGAATCCCGAACAGATCCAGACACTTCAGAGTTGAAAAAAATCCATTGTCCCTGCCAGGAGTAAAACCATGCCTGATTCCTTGGGTGGCCAACCTGTAACTTAGTCACTACACCAACTGAGCTATCCTGGCTTCTTCCTTACACAGCATTAACCATTCGGTCTTTTACATTTATGTGACGTAGGAAGTGAAATTTTTATATGGATTTCAGTGTGTGTGATTAATGGTCAGACATTCCCTTTCACTTTACAGTTTTGCCAATAGGTTATAGTGTGATATAACTGAAGTACTGAAACATTTGTGTGGTGGTATATACTGGCTGGCATATTCAAATTGTGTTGGCAACACTGACTTAAAATCTTAGAGTATCAATAGTGCATGTGGTTACGTACACGTTGATGTCTTTCGTACTTATTTCCATAGACCAGACATTCGTGTCATCACTAGCATCCAAGAACATAGTTACCTTCAGTGGCTTTCCAAAATCGTGCCAAACTCAACCCGACTGTGAAAACTGTTAAAAATTGCTGATTTAGGATGCCAACACCCCAAGATGTTTGGAAAAAAGGCAGTAAAATTCTAAAACTACCGTCGGTTCGCAGTTGTTTTACATTAGCAATGACAAATAAATTGGTTGTCATCATAAATAGTCTTAAAGTACC
>Ga0123355_10018319_pt1 | contig 11100 bp, 10 predicted proteins | sample TergutEmb28metaG_3_FD_89872 | JGI IMG/M metagenome (GOLD analysis project Ga0123355, IMG submission 89872) | Embiratermes neotenicus P1 segment gut microbial communities from Petit-Saut dam, French Guiana - Emb289 P1 | ecosystem: Host-associated > Arthropoda: Insects > Digestive system > Gut ...
CCCCCTCTCCTCACCCATACGCGCCACATGCCCAGCCCATCTCATTCTTCTCGATTTTATCACCCGCACAATATCGGGTGAGGAGTACAAATCATTTAGCTCCTAATTATGCAATCTCTTCCATTTCCCCGTTACCTCGTCCCTCCTAGGTCCAGATGTTCTCCTCAACACCATGTTCTCAAACACCCTCAGCTTCCTTTCCTCCCGCAGTGTCAACGACCACGTTTCAGACCCATACAAAACAACAGGCAAAATTATAGTTCTATATATCTTGATCTTTAAATTTTTGGATAGCAATCTAGAACACAAAAGATTCTGCACCGAATGATAGCAAGCATTTCCTGACCTCAATCTGCTCTTAATTTCTTCCGCAATAGAATTTTGATTTGTTAAAGTTGATCCCAAATATTTAAACTATTCCAGCCTCTCGAAGGTACTATTATCGATCCTCACACTGTGAATTCGTTCTGAATTCTGATCTCGAGACAACATTAATACATTGGTCACAATAAATGATTGAATATACTATATTCTAACATCCTAATGAAGGGATAATGTTCATAAACCCAAGTACGTTACCCTCAACTGTAACTTCTGATCACTGTGTGATGGAGGGTAACTGGTAGGCTCTGTTGCGTTGTGAATAGCGTCATGATGAGGTGGTTGTAGCAATAACCTCAGTGCCTTCAGTCTATAGCCAGAGTGAGGTTTTTCCAGTTGTGGGTGGTGTGTTTGTTGGGCTCTTTCCTTGTGGAAAAGGGGGGAGCATATGTCAAGTTGCCCTTCTATCATCTATTATTGTAAAGTTGTGGCCGTATGGTTCAGTTATGTGTAGGTGGGTCTGCTGGTTGGTGCATGAAACCGTTGTATGTACGTCATCGTAATGTCAGTAATCACAAACACTTTAACTAGCTAAATAGACCTTATGTAGAAGGCTGTTGTGCCTAGTCCAGCTAACACTGAATACTAACCCACTTGAACTGTAGAAAAGCTAATGGCATATGTAGAATTAACTATACTAGAGTGGATATGCGTGGGAATGCTTGTGGGCTTAATGTACCGCTTGTTGCTAATATAGTTGTGTTTTGACTGTATGTCTAATTACGTATTCTATGATTGCATGATTGCATGAACACAACGGGGATGACTCACCTCAAAGTTACGCGGAATCGTGTTGTTTATACATTAAAATATGGCAAAAATTTCAGTTAAAGGTCATGACCGTTCAGGTCGACCGTCGACATTCTAAAGATTCGCAAATCTGGTTGATTTTATTGGGCTGCATTCCAACACACACTGCATATCGCATTATGGGAATGCATTCTAACAGAGACCGCAGACCTTATAATCGGACTACATTCTAACAGAGGCTACAGATGTTATTATGGGACTGCATTCCAACACGCTCTGATTTACAGATGCTGTAATGAGGCTGCCATGCCATCTTACCACGACACGGTGCGCCCTCAGTTTGCGGCAGCCTCCAAATTTAGAAGGCAACTACAAATATATTGCACGAGTAGTCGCGGACAGCCGACAGGGGTGGTTCTCCAGCTTCGTGTTTGGACGAGTGGCTGAGTAAACGCTTAACATCTTAAGACAATTTTGACAAAACCTCGGTCTTCGACATGTTCTCTGTAACGACCTAAGCAACGGAAAATGGAATTAATGGTTGTAACTTGGAGTTTGAGGGTGTCTGTATAAGTCTGGGACACTGAAGACGGATTCAGAAATAATTAGTGAGTTTAGGAAGAATTAAGGCAGTCAGATGGTAAAAAATACGCACTGGACCAGCATAGGTTTTTATGTGGAAGAATAATAGAAAACATCAGCTGTAGATAGGTTTTTTATGCAATAAATTATTAACTGTTAAAAGAGCAGAGTTTGTTAGTGATAGGATGCCATGTACAGTGCTGAGAGGTCGCTTGTGTGATGTCATCATTCTGAATATACATGCGCTAACTGATGCTAACTGACAGATTCTGTGGGGATTTTGTATCACTTCCGTAAGCGCCATATGGAAAGATCTTGAGGAGAATTCAGCGCAAAATTGAGAAGAGAAGATATGTTTGAAATCGACTATTAGGAATGAGATCATAAGGTTCGTCATCCCCGTTGTGTTTAGGAATGAGAGTTTACACGAAAATGTCAATGAACATTGTGCGCGGGTTGTTAGTTTCACCACGTAGAGAAACGTATTTGCCAAAAACATATCCAAAATCTCACAACTGTACCGTGAAGTCTCCTGATGTGAAGAAACAATCAGCCCCATAAGTTGTGTTACAACGCAGATTTGTAACTACAGATGTTGTGCCCGAAAACAATATATCTACAGGTGCTACAATCAGGCAGAAATTCAAAATAAAATATGCGTACCTACAGGTATCTTTACTACCCCTGTGTCAAAATTGAGTTTCATGTACATATGTCAGTATCAGGACTGTGCTATTTACTTTGACAATTTTCGAGCATGGAATTTTTATACAAAATTTGGGTTTCGCTGATTACCTTCTCACTTTCAAGGCTTATACTGTCGCCACACCATCAAATATTGGGATACGGGAATTGTGACTCGAGGTATAAATGGTTTATGTCCGTTTGATTGTGGGCCTATTTCGCAAATGAACGCTATTACGCCTGAAGTGCGGTACAAGTCCTCTGTGAGATTTGTAGCTTTGAAAGTGTAATGTAAATTGAAACGGGCCGGATTACCCAATTCATATACTTCAATATGAAAGAAAATTTGTCTTCATACAGTTTATTTCAATTACCCAGAAAGCTAATTTTTGTCATAACTTCAGTGCACTAACTCTATCAGTGAATTCAGTGTTTCTGTCATACATTTCAGGTCAGAAAATTTTCTCAGTTTATGTGGCAAATGGTTTAAAATGAAGACGAGAGACAAACACCATTCAGTTAAGACGGTTAGTTAAAACTCGTATCACAATAAGCATATTTGTCTGCATGACTAAGAAAAATCATGAAAATCTCAGTCTTGTACAGAATGCGGCAGTTCTATAAAAATATTTTGTGATTTTGTGCCAGTAATGGCTGTATTCTAGGGAAGTTATAATTAGACACAAATGTTGTGTTGCATGTCTGCTACTTGTTAGGAAGACTGGCCTTTGTGTGATGACCAGTGGGTCACTGTCAACTTCTCTACACACAAGGCTTATAGCAGAACGGACTTGAGACAATGCTGTAAATCGAAAAGTAACCGATCCCTCAGACCATGCATGGTAGCGTGTTGCTTCGAATTCCCGGATTTTTAGGCAAATCAATCCCATTACAGGCCTGGACAGGCCCTGAGGGTTCCAGGAGGTTGAGGTTCCCAGATTTAAAGACAATCGGCAGATGAAGGTGGTAAGGTTGTCAGCCCTACGCACCGGTCGCCTTTACTCCCCAGGAAATATTCCTGGTACTCATTTCTGTTAGAGACTGAGTCAACCCCAGAGCCATAGTGCGACCGGAAAGATTATGTCTATGAAAAATTCCAATGACACTATTGGGAATCGAACCCGCGACATTCCAACTTATAGCGCAGTGCCTCAACCAAATGCGCCACCGCGTGCCCCGGATTTTTGGGTGCGTTCGCAAAATTGCGAAAAGCGACTTTTAGCTTCGTCATGCCTGTCCCTTCGTCTGTCCGTCCCTCCGCATTGAACAATTCGGGCCCCACTGCACGAATTTTCATGAAATTTGATATTTTAGTATTTTTCGAAAATCTGTTAAGAAAATTCATGTCTCATTAAAATCTGACAATAATAACGGGTACTTTACATGAAGACCGATATACGATTTTGATCATATCTCGTTCATTTATTCTTAGAATGAGAAATTCTTCAGGCAAAAATTGTAAGGAAATCAAAACACACATTTTGTGTTCAATAACCTTTTTCTTGAAAATCGTGCCCTTTATGACATAAGGTGGAAAAATGTTGTTGAGTCGGGCAGGCTAAAGATGATAATATGGCTCATGTGTACTGCATGCTTGATACCAAAGGCTGCAAACACACTCTCAGAATATGTAATACTTATTGTTTTCCAAATACAACAAGAGTTGCACGATTTCGCCTCAGTGTTACGTTGTATGTACATTGCCTGTCTTATGTTACTGTTTAGGTTGTTTGACTATAATATGCTTATTTGCCGTTTATCAGCACCTTCAACTCCATATCTGAGTGTTACGTACAGCCTGTTGTAATATGAAAACACTGTACCTTCTGTACAGTCTGTACCTTCCCCAGACTCTATGTTTTTGTTTGTTATTGTTCTCGCAAGACAGACTATTATTTTCTTAAACAGACAGAAGGACTATGTTCTGTGTGCGGTAGAACATTAATTTAAAAAATTTGGAAGACTTTGAATCTGCGAAGACCGTGCTGTGGCTCAGAAGTAGTCGCTGTTGTCCTCCCGTGCAGTCCGAGTTCAAACCCTGGCCTGTGATGGACAAGGTGGCACTGGGACAGGTTTTTCACCGAGTACTACTTCCACATCTGTCAGCACGACCCTGGCGCCAAAAATCCATACTCATTTGCACGTCGGAACCTCTCTTAACAGGTAGACCAGCTGGGCGAAGCTCTGCCGAATGTCGGGGAACGTTCGACAGAAGAACTCTCACATTCGGTGCCAGGTGTCAGGCCGTAGGTGGTGGGGCTGCGGCCCGGGCTCGATCACTGGTCACTCCAGGTAAGGTTTGTGGTTCAGAAAGTGACACTGGGACCTGTTTTCCGAATATTTTGGAAACTCTTCTCAGTATTATTCCACCTATGATCCTTTAACATTTTCATTTCGAAATCTACGCTTAATACTGACAATGTACGAAGCATGGGAACATAAATATATCGATGCTATTGGAAATCGGTAAGTACGAACATGGAACAGTACTTAGGTCATTTTGTGAGTTTCCATGAAATTAATAAATTACGTTTTCCGTGTGCGAACAATGTGTCTCTCGGAGATACGAGCGGAGTAGGTTACACAAAATTCAGCTACCCTACATGTAACGCTGTCTCACTCATAGGAGTCCTACCGACTGTGGTGCGTCGTTTTGTGTGATCTAGAAACCTCGTGAATGAGGAGGCCCTGGCCCACTGGGGGCTGTGGCGCCAAAAACAAACAAACAAACAAACAAACATATAAACTATATATACCGCTTTCCCTAATTATTGCGGCATTTCAAGTCCACTTGAATCCGAGCTTTGATCGTGGCATGCATTACCTTCGAAAATGGAAAGGAAGCTTGAACGGGAGAAGAATGGGGCGAAAGAAGGAGGTAAGAAAAGTATAAAGAAAGAAACGACGCAGTATTTCCGCTCTAAGATAGGCAGGGATAAGAGAGGGAAATAAAGGTGGTAGGTAAAAGGCAATGGTATGAAGAGAGAAGGGAAGCGAAAGGAACACAAGTAGAGAAAGAGAAAAGAAGGAATGTTAAAGAAAGCGTGGAAATAAGGAAAGAAGGCTTAAAATACCCAAGAAAATTAACAGTGACGACAGGAACTTGCATGAACGAGAGACAGGGTTAAAACCGCCCGCAAGCAATCGCGAAATGCGTCAGAGGCTGGTCACGGTTGTTATGTTGACAACGGTGCACTTATGTCCGTATCGCGCGCAAACGTCTTGGCACGGCTGTAGTACTACGAGACTCTAGTACGCTGGTGGCGCCTGCGCCCGGAGGGTGTACCGTCGTGAGGAATAGCGAAAGCAGTAGTGTGCAGAGCACTGTGGAAGGCAGCGCGTCTGAACCCTCTTCCGCGCACCACGTCAGCCGCAGGGAGGGTGCAGAGTTGGTCACTTCGGGCGTTGAAGACAGCTGTGATACGCGTTTTCGCCACTCCTTTGTTACCCACAAGTATTTATTATTATTATCATCATCATCATAATCATCAACATCGTCATCTTCGTTCCTTCTTCCAAGCTGGTGGTGTGCTAACAGTGATTTATTTACAAGAGTAAGAAAAACTACAAACTGAACCTCCACGCGTGATGCACTCCTTAAAGAAATACACAGAAATAATATTTATGAATAACAAGATATATGTACCAGAAGTTTCGACGAATGCATTGCAAACTTCAATGCCTATTTTCTAAATACATACATGAATAAGTTATAGCAACAAGTGATGATTTTTCATAAAGATAAACTACTTTGTTAAAGCATTTAAGCTATGCGCGGAGCTGGTCTTCGGGCAAGCAAAAAAGGTATTTAAAACAGAGTTGCAAAGATACGACGCGGAATCAGAGAAAATTCCATCACGGAATGCTGTTATTTCCCTGACATAATACATATCAATTTCAGTGTGATATATCTTCAGTACATATCCGATAAACCTCAGTACCTACATGGAACTTTCATTTTGAATAGTTTCCATAACTATTTCGCCACTATGCTCCTTGCTCAGTAACATATCAATTTGAGAGTGATAAAGTAGCATGTAAGGATTACATATAAATTTATCTTTACTTAAAAAGAGGAAATTTTATTTTATAAGAACTATAGAACCTTTCGACATGGGAATTCAGAGCCTTTTTCGTGGCCTGCTGCTCTGTGGTTCAGTGTGGTGTGTCAGCGCTATCGGTGCCGGTTCTAAACCACACCTTAACAGTTCTTCCTCCGCGTCATCCGCCAATTCCGTTACGGTTTCCTCCTCAGCCGGCACGGTCAATATTAACAACCGGGACTATCACAATGACCCTCTGGTTATAGAAACCCAGAGCGGCTTGGTCAGAGGATTCTCCAGACTGGTTATGAATAAGGAGGTTCACATCTTTACAGGAATACCGTTCGCAAAGCCCCCTGTGGGGCCACTTCGCTTCCGACGTCCAGTTCCCGTCGATCCTTGGCATGGGGTGCTGGACGCCACAACTTTACCTAACAGCTGCTACCAGGAAAGGTACGAATACTTCCCAGGATTTGAAGGTGAGGAAATGTGGAACCCCAATACTAACGTCTCTGAGGACTGTTTGTACCTCAATATTTGGGTTCCCCAACGAATCCGAATACGGCACTCTGGTGAGAGACCCAAAGTGCCGATACTTGTCTGGATATACGGTGGAGGGTATATGAGCGGTACATCGACGCTTGATGTCTATGATGCCGACATTGTGTCAGCTACAAGTGTCGTCATTGTCGCATCAATGCAGTACAGAGTTGGTTCATTTGGTTTTCTGTACCTCACTCCATTTTTGGGGGTGGACAATGAAGAGGCGCCTGGAAACATGGGTCTTTGGGACCAAGCACTCGCCATCCGATGGCTGCGTGACAATGCGGCCGCATTTGGAGGAGACCCAGACTTGATAACCCTATTCGGAGAGTCTGCAGGAGGAGGCTCGGTAAGTCTACACCTGTTGTCACCGGTTACCAGAGGCCTCGTCAGAAGAGGCATTATGCAGTCGGGGACGTTGAACGCTCCTTGGAGTTACATGACTGCAGAAAAGGCTGCAGATATAGGACGAGTCTTGGTGGAAGACGTCGGGTGTAATTCATCTCAACTAACAGAGTCGCCCAGCAAGGTGATGGCGTGTCTGAGGCTGGTGGATTCAAAGACCATTTCGATGCAGCAGTGGAATTCCTACTGGGGCATACTCGGCTTCCCTTCAGCGCCAACCATCGACGGCTTCTTCCTTCCCAAACACCCAGTGGATCTAATCAGAGATGGAGACTTCGAAGATACGGAGATCATCATCGGAAGTAACCAGGACGAAGGTGAGCTACCGCACACTTAATTAACCAAAATGTATGCCCTTCAGTTTTCTTTTATATCATAATTTATTTTTCGTTTTGTTATTCTTTGGCGTGACATACAAGTATACTTACGTATTCTCTGGTGGTTGGGGCCAAAAGTGGCAATGAAGGTGAATTAATTGGGCATCTTTATGGCCATCAGAGCTTAATAAGAAATATACCAGAATTCTTACAGCTGAGCCCAGCGTTTTAACGCCGTTAATAACCTTTGCTATTGCTATTCATAGCCGAAATGTCAAATTTCATGTACTCACAACTCCTGCGAGGAATTTAAAGTGGACACTGTCAAAGAGATTTCCCCACCAAATATTTTGCATTCGCTCGAATTATTCATTATCTGAGCACAGTACCCATTACGTCAAAGCGTTCATGGACAGCCGACATCAGCGATCCGCCATTTTCGGGGTAGGGTAAAGATTAACCATCCTCCATATCGAAAAAAAGACTCTGTTTTGTGAAACGTCTGCAACGACTTTGAAATGGGAAGTGTATTATAATAAAATCCGTATGGTAAATGATAGAGGTAAAAAATGTCCTTGAAACTTTCACCGGATAGTAGACGGATCTTGCTGTATATTTCTTCTGAACTTGTGAGTTTATTCAGTCAGTTAATTGCACTCAAACTAAATCCACATCAAATTGGTTAACACTACACGTCTTTGTGAACATTTCTTACCTACTTACTTACTTACTTACTTACTTACTTACTCACTCGCTCCATAGAGCAGATTCCTACTTGACAAGCGAACCGATTTTCAGTTAGTCAATAAATTTCCCGCATTTTATGGAACCCGAAGTTTTATTACTGCATTCCCAAGTGCCCGCCACTTGTCCCTATCCTGAGCCAACCCGATCAAGTCCATACCCCCCCCCATCTCCTTTCCAGAAGATCAATTTAGGTATAATCCTCCCATCTATGCTTGGATCTCCCGAGTGGTCTTTTTGCTAATATCAAACATAAATGTGACGGTACGTGAAGGTAGTATGGAGAATTTTTAATTGCCTGTGTTTGCTTCCCATCAGAAACGGACTGACTTAAAATTAACTTTAATTCCTTTGGCATACGCACTGTACTTTATATTTCTTGTACAATGCTGAACATTCTTACAGCTCATCTCATACAATTTCCCGGAATTAGACATTTCTTTCTCGTTTTGAAAGCTCTTCTGTTACGTAGCCGATGCCTGTGGCCGCTCCCTTGCTGGGATTGTGGGTTCGAATCCCGCCGGGGCATGATGTTTTTCTCTTGTGAGCGTTGTGTGTTGTCAGGTAGAGGTCTCTGCGACAGGCTGATCACTCGTCAGTAGGAGTCCTACAGACTGTGGTGCGTCGTTGTGTGTGATCTTGAATCCTAGATAATGGGTAGGCCTTGGCCCACTGGGGGCTGTTGCACCATGGTAAAAAATTTACAAAATTTGGAAGTATGCGAATTACAGAGAAAAGATTTTTAAAAATCATAAACATAGTTAAGACCGTAAAAATTTTATTTCCCAAGGCCTTCCTACCCATGTTATATAAAGTATACCCACATAAAAATACTAGTTTTGAGACTTTCCGATATATGTGAAGTCGCAGATTTGTAGTTACGTAACAAACGAACGAACGAACGAACGCTAGACTACTGCCACCCCGCTGTCTCTCCATCGATCTGCGTCCGCTCCAATTTCAAGGTCCGCCCCCCTGCAACATGCTCGTACGCTTTAAAGCGCAGTGTTGGAATGCTGAACCCTATACTTTGTTCCAGCTCGAGTTTGTTTACTTCTACGTTATGTACACAAATCGACGTTGTCTTTTGTTTTACGTTATACATTTTAATGTTTTGAATGTTACTGCAGATAAGAACTCTTACTGACACTATGTGCTTGCTATGCTAATCTACAGCGGCAAGATACGTCTAAACTTATCAGTTCTGTGGACTTTTCCCTTCTTTACATGTTTTAAAATTTGTACGGCACTACTTTTTCTGGGACACGATCAGCTTCCGTCTTCAGGCTTCTGCAGTGTTATGCTGGTGCAAAGGATTGCGTATTCCGTGCCACACGAACTGTAGTCAGTTCAGTGGACACGTCACGTTCCAGTGACAGTTTGTAAACTATGCCAAGGCAAATCTTAAGGGGGGAAAAAAAACCTGCCACACATTATTCGTCGCGGGCCCAACAGGTTTTCGGAATATAATTATCACTAATTTAAAGAAGGACATCCAATTGTATCTACAGAATGTATAAAATAAACGTATATTTTCCCCCGTAGAAAGCCAACGCCCATTTTCTTTATTTTAACGTAGCTACATGTTTCGGCAGATAGAGAACATCGTCGGGCTAGCAATACAAAACCTCAAAGTAAAGTAAAATATAATGCAGGTGTATTCACTGTATGGGATCCCATTAGTTTACAATAGTTATTACATTATAAATTGTATAATAACGTATAATTTATTAAATATTAGTTGTAGACTGATACAGCTAAAAATATTTGTTTTTGCCCATATATATCTAGAAAACATACAGCCACCACCCGTTATTTTTGGCGTACTTTAATAAAATTTGAATTTTATCCATAGATTTTCGAAAAATGCTCAAATATAACATTCCATGAAAATCCTTCCAGTGGGAACCGAGTTGTTCCTTGCGGACGGACAGACATGTCGAATCTAGCAGCTTCTCGCAGTTTTGCGTAAGTGCCTAAAATCGAACAGGAATTATATTTAAAGAAGCTCGTACTGCTCAGTAAACGCCCTCGCAGTTACAACACCATTCAGTTAATGCTGTATTGTGAAATAATAGCTGTTTGTACTGAAATCCATATAAAACACATAATCACGCTGTGTAGACAGAACGTATAGTTTCCGAATATTAATTCTGGTGGTACATATAGTTACCACTGGGCTGTAGAAGCTCAGTTCACTACATTAGTTTCAATCTCATTGGACTGTTTGGCCGTTCATAATGGGACAGAGATGTTTTCCCGAAACGTCGGTAACTACCAATCTACACTGCGTAACATCTCAGAAGAACGAAGATTTATTTTTGGTCTTCAGTATTTTAGCGCGTGGGCCCGGTAGCTCCGTCGGTATAGCGACTGACTACGGGATGGACGGTCCGGGATCGAATCCTGCAACGTGCTGTGCTGCGAGTCAGTCGCTCGGAGCAGAAGTAGCGAAAGGAAAAAGTGTGTGTGCAAATTCATCTCTAGTATAATAACCCTAGTGAGTGAGTTGTGACGACGTAAGTACAATATTAAAGAGCAATGTCTGACAGACAAAATACAATAGTATGTTCCTTTGACGTGCGTAGTCCAAAAATAAACGCGTTCCAAATCCATGAATGGCTGTACGAAACAGTCCGTCTAAATGAGGA
>Ga0123355_10018320_pt1 | contig 11099 bp, 14 predicted proteins | sample TergutEmb28metaG_3_FD_89872 | JGI IMG/M metagenome (GOLD analysis project Ga0123355, IMG submission 89872) | Embiratermes neotenicus P1 segment gut microbial communities from Petit-Saut dam, French Guiana - Emb289 P1 | ecosystem: Host-associated > Arthropoda: Insects > Digestive system > Gut ...
CGAATCGCATCCTGCTTTTCCCTTTGCGGAATACTCCTTGCATTGCCATACTTCTTTATCGCCGGATTTATAACGATAGATTGCACGGTAATATGGTAGCTTATGTTCAGCACAGTAAATTTTACCGCTATACGTGTATTTATTTTGGTAGCTGGTCTTGTCCTCAGCAGACTGCTTTTCGCTCCTGTATCTTAATATTGCATTAGCCTTGTCCCATATTTCTTCAGAAACAATAGGTGGCACATTTTCTTCATCCTTGTACATGACCCATTCACATGCATCTAAGTATTTTACATCTTTTAACTTGTAGTCGTATTTGCTGGTTTTATTACCACAGTAATAGCCTTTATATTTTGGGTTGACGAGAATCCCACGAATTGTCGAGAAGGAAAACTGGTTGCTTTTATTGTTTTTCAATCCTTGTTCGTTAAGCCAAGTGCAGATGGCTCGTATGCCCTTGTTTTCGGTGGCATACATATGAAAAATTGCTCTAACTATTTCTGCCTGTTCTTCGTCAATCACCAATTTGCCGTTATTTTTACGATACCCCCAAATGTTACTCGACCCAAGCACAGTACCTTTTTCGATTGCACGTTTGAATCCAAACTTGACTCGCTCGGAAATTTTCCGAACTTCGTCTTGAGCAATACTTGACATAATAGTAAGTCGCAATTCTGAGTCGGGCATGAGTGTATTTATGTTGTCAGATTGGAACAGCACTCCAACACCTGCCACCAGCAGTTCCTGTGTGAACTTTATACTATCAAGCGTATTGCGTGAAAATCGAGAAATTTCCTTTGTTATAATGAAATCGAATTTACCCAACTTTGCATCATCTATCATTTTTAAGAATGATTCACGCTTACCTACGCTTGTCCCACTCAAAGCCTCGTCAATGTAACCGTCTACATACGTCCAACCGGATATACCTTCTATGAAGTCGGAGTAATAATTGATTTGGTTTTTTAGCGAGTGGGTCTGTTCGTCCGTTCCCGTAGAAACCCTTGCGTAAAACGCAACCCGCAAAGGTAGGTCATAAATTGACTTTCCTTTATTCAACTCGTTACGAGCGTAATAAATGTCCATTACTCGCCATCTCCTTTACATTTGCGTAACTTCTGTGCGTTCCATGCTATTATACGATATGCGGCAACGACATACAAGAGTTATCGCTAATTTTCTCTATAGTTTTCGCAAAGGGTATGTATGACGCATTTCACCTTTCAATATCATGTCTTTGGCACGAGTGTACATTTCTTCCGTTATTAGGCCTTTTTCATATAACCGTTGGTTCACACTCATTTTTATTGCGATGATTGCTGATGCTACCTCATTGCTTGTTATTGTTCTTTCAACAGTTACCGCTTGCATATGCGCCCTCCTCACACGTTGACTTTATAAATTATATGAGAGGGCAAGCCTATATAGACATGACAATTAAAGGCTTGCCCTCGATTTTTGTTGACTAAAACCCCAATAATACGCAGAAAGCAGATTTTCATTTATATATTAAGTAGCATTAAACGCTCAATAATGCGTAGGGATTAATGTCAAATTTATTTGACTGTAAAAGGCATAGTATCCCTACGCATGATGAACATTTAAGTTTGTATCAGTCATATTTGCCACGCAATCCCTGACTGTATGGGAGTCTCTTAAACTACTGCTGGTAAGTGCAGTACATGCATAGCCAACCAGTCTACAAATTGTAAGTTTATAGATATGGATCGCCGCTCCGCCCAGGGTCGTACTAATAATCACTGGGGGCGGCCCGGTATTTCTTTACCGGACGGAAGTTTCAATTCCAACTATGTGTCATCGCCAGGTAATACCAAGTACCTGTTGGGATTTGATGGGTTATCGCTATCGCTACTATTGCTTCACGGTCACGGCGGCATCATCCCTAGCTGCCCTCGTCGGACATAGCTGGGTGTGTATTTAAGAAACTGTATATGACCAGCTATATTGCACTGGTGTTTGTAATCTTGCTAATTGGGACGTGGGTCTGTGATATGGTTGAAGTATTTATACCAATATACAGTCATAATCCCGATAAGACGCGAAGGACTTGAACCTCCGTGCCTGCCTGTCGTCCTGATAAAGAGTTTTTTATTTTGAGTAGCTCTATCCCTTCACAATTTTATGGGATTTTGCTATGATGTTACCGATTCTTCTTTTTGTAGGGGAAGATGTCTGATACTTTTACGCCTAGAGCTTTAGCCAGTAGCTGGGCGGTAGTTACACTTGGGGTGCGTTCACCAGATTCATAATATTTGTAGCTTCGTATCGCAACCTTTGCATTTTCGGCTAACACTTCTTGTGTTATGCCTTTTTCTTGACGTGTTTTTTTTAACGCAGTTATCTTCACCCTCTCCTTTTATTTTAGGTGCAGGATTGTGCCCCTTTTGAATTAATAATAGTGCATAATTATGCCCCTGTCAACACTTAAATAAAGAATAGTTTGAGGTGGCTTGTATTATGCAAAATCATGGCGAAAGACTTAAAATATTGAGGTTAGAACGTAACCTTTTACAGAAAGATGTTGCTGAGGGATGTGGCATAGCAATACGTTCAATTAAATATTACGAGGCTAGTGAACGTGAATTATCCTCGTCCGTCATCATAAAACTCTGTCTTTACTTCAATGTATCCGCAGACTATTTGCTAGGGTTGTCGAATGAACCACGGCCATTACGTATGGAGTAATAGATAAGATCGTTATTTGTTATTCTTGAGTAGCTTTATCCCTTCACAATCAATTGGGATTTTGCTATGATATTGATGTATCTTTCCTTGACAGAGGAAAGATATCTGATATATCTACGCCTAGGGTTTTGGCCAACATCTGGGCGGTGTTTACATCTGGAATGCGTTTGCCAGATTCATACCGTTGGTATGTCCTTACTAGCAATTGTGTTTTCTGGGCTAAATTTTCTTGAGTTAAGCCCTTGTTTTTTCGTATCTTTTTTAGTTCAGTTATTTTCACCCTCTCCTTCAGATTGGCACGTGCATATGGTCGTGTTTTGTAATTATGTTATCACGCGCACTTGGTCGTGTCAATGCTCTTTAAAAATATTTTTGGAGGCTTTGACATGTATGTTTTCAATGAAAGATTAAAATTGCTTCGCAAAGAAAACAATATTACTCAAAAACAACTTGCTGTTGATATTGAAGCAAGCGAACGTGGGATACAACATTATGAACTAGGTGAGCGTAAGCCTTCGTATGAATTAATCATTAGGCTCTGCCTTTACTTCAATGTGTCCGCAGACTATTTGCTAGGGTTGTCGGATGAACCAAGACCTTTGCGCACGGAGTAGTAGAGAAAATAACTATCTGTTATATAAGTGCTTTATGTGATATTTGGTTATGGATTATTTGTAGTATACATCAAACTGAGTTGACTGTAAAGGCATTTTTTGATTCTGACAATGCGTCAACTTGCTTGTTATATTTTTTTCATATCCGCTATAATTTAGGACATGAGGGAGTGTTCTTTTATGTTCTGTAATGATAGGTTGATTGCACTAAGAAAAATAAAAAAGCTACTACAAAAGGAAATGGCACAAATTCTACAGATGGAAAAAAGTACCTACGCAAAATACGAAACAGGTGCCAACCAACCACCTCTGGATATAGTTGTTAAGTTATCGAAATTTTTCGAGGTTTCAACTGATTATCTTTTGGGTACTAGTGATATTATGAATTCCAATGGCGTTCAAGATAAGGACTATGATAAAATTTTATTAAATATAGAGAATAAGAAGAAATTAGCAGGAGATAGGAAGAGTCTAGAAAAATTTCTGGCTCAATACAAAGTAACGAAAAGAGAACATATTCAAATGGTTGCAAAACAAATTGAATTGATGGCAAAAGTCGAATTCTCGGACGAACTTGCGGAGGGGACGTATGGGAATCTTTTTAAACAAAAAGAAGATATGCAATTAGACTGAGTCATGTCAATTAAAAAGCAGGTTATATAAATAGCCGTAGACTATGGTATATGCCTGTGCTGATTTCAACTTTGGATTTTTTGAACTACAGCCGATCAAAGCTACTACTTCTTTTTTAAATTTTTTATACCATGTACATTTAGCTATATGATTTGATTTATTACAGATTTGTTTAGAGTGCGCAATTATACTACTTTCAAGCAGTAATAGTTCATCACTAAATACTGCATACATACAGAAGTCTTCACGTGTAATTTTATTAAGCATTTGTGTACCTCCTCGTGTGATAGAGATTTCCATGGTGCGAACGTATGTTCTGCTGTAAAATCTTATTTTGTGTAAGCAATTATGAAAATATATGTTAAGCCGAAACATTAAGTAAGTATTAAATACTCAATAATGGCTTGAACCTTTGGGCTTGCCTGTTGTCCTGATTTGTTATGATAAAGCTGGTGAAACACTTAATAAGTCATCTATGGTACAATCATAAAGAGTTATCACAGCTAGAAGCTGCTTTGTTTGGGGAGTGAATAGGAGTTTGGGAACATAGGCATAAACTTATATCCCTTCAATTTCCACTTAGGACTTGGGTTCGTCAGGGAAAAGTAGCTGCCAGTCAAAATCTAGCTCATGCGCTATTTTTTTAGCTGTATCTACTGATGGCATTGCGCCATTTTCAATTGCGCTAATCATCTGTCTTGTTATGCCCACTTTGTTAGCCAGTTCTTGTTGCGTTTTATTTTTAGATCTTCTTAAGATTCCCAGCACCATTTTACACCCCTAGTGCAAATTTCATTTGCCAATGAATTTATTATAGCAAAAATAAATTGCATGTCAAGCATTTTTGCAAATTAAATTTGCATTTATTTTTTCCAAACAATCAAAAAGCAATAATTAATTGCCATGCTTGAAATGCAAATTAAATTTGCTATTATATTAAGAAGGGTGATGTTAATGACACATGAATATTTGATAGGGCAGCATTTAAAAGAATTACGTGCAGTAAAAAATGTAACGCAAGATGATGTATCTGCAATGTTAAACGTGAAACGTCAAACATACAGTGCATATGAGCGTGGGGTGAGCGTTCCCGATGCGCTAACTCTGAAAAAGCTGGCTGACTATTTTGGAGTTTCCACCGACTATCTTTTAAATAACTCAGACAACAATATAATCACTAATACTTCAAATGATGATCTTTGGGACCTTCGTAAAAATATGGCTGAGCGTCCTGAAATGAAGACTTTGTTTAGCCTTGCAAAAACTGCCTCAACAGACGATATAAATTTTGCAAATGACCTGCTAAAGAAGTTTAGAGGAGAAAGTGGATATACTGACGAATAAAAAAGCTCGTCAAATTAAGAGTTTGTAAAGCACTTAGGGGTAGATGTAATGAACGACATAATTGTTAGACAGATAGACATGCCTACTTCCGTAAAAGGTATGACTGTATTAGATGAAGATGGCAACTACAATATCTACATTAATGATCGTTTATCTCATGCAGCGCGTATGGAGGTTTACGAGCATGAAATGATGCATATTCAAAGAAATGACCACTATCGCACTGCAAGCATTCAAGAAAAAGAAAATATTAATATGACGGTTACAACACCACCTTCCTCATGTGAGAAAGTAGGATCGTGTATTACAGAACCAGAACAACGGCTCTTACGAGCAGAGAAAAATTATAAACGGATAAGAAAGCATTTATATGATGAAATTCGCAAGCATGAAAAAAAGCCGAGAAAAAGGCGACTCACTGACAATGAGTTTCTGGCGCTTATTGGGAAGAACTGAATAAAAATTACCCATAGCAGAAAATGCTAAATGGGATTTTCATATAAAACAGTGGAAACATGCTATTATGTACAAAAAAACAGGCAAAGTATCGTTATTCGATACATTGCCTGTTTTGCCGCTAGGATACTGTTTTGCGGATAGCTTCTTCTACATATTGAGATAGTTATTAGAGTTCATACCTATTGTGCTACTTTTTTACGATGGTTATCTCAACAAGTAGCACTCCCTCACTCCCTATTTGATATGGATTAATTTTTTCTCAACCTGAGAAAAAATTAATCAGTCGTGTGTATTTACGGCACTAATCGCCTGTACTCGGTCTAGCACCTTGTTCAGTATGCTTATAGATAATACTTCTATATGTTTGAGATTTCTTGTTGATATATCCAAAACTTTAACTTGTTCGCACATAATGAAACCTGTGGTCTCTGTTCGATTATCCAACTCAATATGAAATACATTATTTCTTTTAGTGTTTGTAATTGGGCAAATCATAGCAAGTTTACTGTTTGTCACTAAATGAAAGTCATTATTACTTACAACGACTACAGGCCTACGTCCTTTTTGCTCATGCCCGGATTGTGGATCTAGGTCAAGCCACGCAATATCGCCTTGATTAATCATATTTCTTCACTCCCAGCTCGACCAAACTCAATATAATCTGAATTGTCGTAGGGGTGCGTTTGTACATATTCTTCCAATTCTAATCCTGTTTCTGCTATGACAATTTCACGAATACTGCGCACTTTTATTGGTTTTTCTATCGTAATTACGTTTCCACGCACTCCAAATTTTACAGTATCATTTTCTTCAATGCCTAATTTCTGTAAATAAAATTTAGGAATCCTAACAGCTAAGGAATTACCCCATTTTGATACAGCAGCTTCCATTGAAATCACTCCCATGCTTTATATGTATGATACATTGTATATCAAGTATATCATCATGTCAAATTTTTGTTTTTTTAATTATCTGATTAATTATCTGATTTTAAATTAGATATAGAATTAATATAAAGATTAGATAATAAGAAAAGATAGTATTTCGCAAGAAATACGCCTAATTCCCTATTTTGCGTGAGGTTGAACACATCTATGCATGAAGAAAAATGGAAGGAATACGCTGGGAATCTGTGTGGAATTGGAATGGTATGGACACAAAAATGGTTTTAGAGATGTATATTTTTGGAGCAGGGGTAAGGAACTTCTTTTATAAAATCAAGTTATCAACAAAGATTTAAGGATTATTAACATGTTATCCACAGAGTTTTCCACAAAAATTCCGCAAATATTTCTTTTTGCCCCTTTCCTTCCAAAAATCTGCACATATACCTTTTATAAAGATCGTGCAAATCCTCAAAAAGCCTTGATTGCTAAGCTACGCCAGGTTAAATTCGGGACTCTCTCCTTTATGAGCTAGACCTAGTACCTCGCGACATTTTTTATTTATATAGGAAGGTATAAGTGCAGCAAAACTCTTTACACAGTCTGTAATTATGTCTTTTACAGAAGCTACTAACATTTTCATTCCAGATATACCTCTATATTGCTCGTCAAATAATGTTAAGGTATTCTGCATATCTTCCGGTGTAGAAGAAATTCCCTTTTGTTTAAGTACGGTGTATATTGTCCTACGGTTGGTAGTGTCCGCGATGCTGTCGGTATCCGCATCCGGGATGTCTGCATGTATGTGGCATTCCAACAATGGGTAATGCATATCATCCAATGCCCAATGTAGCGTGAAGTTACCATCTTGTGTTATAGGTAAAAGGTTAGAAGAAATGATATCTTCAAAATATCGCTTCATTTTACGCCTTACTACGGCACCTTTTCTACCACTATGCCATTCAAATCCGCACAGATCCGCTCCACCCTCAAGTGTAAGTATTAGATCGTATGACTTAATACCTGGATGGCCGTAAAGTGCTATGGTACCTTGATGTCTCCACATAAAGTTTAAGACTACTTTTTTTGCGTCTGCTTTAAGTCCACGGAACGTATTAGTATTTATGAGGCTATACTCTTTTAAGTTAAGGTAAGGGCCACAGCCTTTAATGTACTCTTGCAAATCTATTTGGGAGACAATACCTCCTGTGGTTTGTGGTTTTTCTGGTGCAGAAGGTACTATTATTTGTATTGTGTGTAAGCCCCTGTAGTTCTTGTGCCCATTGGGGCAAATATTGCTTGTTGTTATAAATCCCTTAGCTTCCAAACCACTTACACAGTTGTAAAATGATTGTGCGACCATATGGATTTTTGTAGCAATTTCATTCCAATGTACATTCACGATGGTGCCAAAGTCATCCTGAACCTGCAGAAGAAAAAGAAGAGTATCCAATTCTTTTTTTGTTAAGTTGGTCTTATAAATTTGTTCCAAGATTGATTTATACAGTTTCATTGCTAATTCTCCTCGTAATTTTATTTGTGAAGTACCTATAAGTTAATGCTAATCCGCAATGCAGTTTTTACTTTGGCCATCATCTCATCATCAAAGCTGCCGATTTTTTTACGCAACCGTGTCTTATCAATGGTTCGTATATGTTCCATCATAACAATTGACTTCCTTGCCAATGAGAATTTGTCGCAATCAATATAAACATGGGTAGGCATGCCAGCTTTCTTATTTTTTGTATATGTTGCTATAGCTACGCAGATTGTAGTTTTACTATAGAGATTGCCTGTATCATTTTGTATAATAAGAACAGGTCTGACGCCAGCTTGCTCGGATCCAATTACCGGATTTAGATCTGCATAAAAAACATCACCATAGCTAACTTCCATTGGATAATTCTGTTTATCTAAAACTTTTCTAGTTTTTTTCATGTGCATCTCTCTTCCTAATTTTTTAAGTAAAAGAAAATGCTCCTAATGGAATTGCTAATGATTAGGAGCATTTTTATTGTTTTGCTGATGGATGATTGCTTCGGTTACATGACTACTTGCAGATTTAGCAATTTCAAACCCTTCAATGGTCTCATCTATATCATTTAACATTGCAAGAACGTCTTCTTTGGCATCGGATATATGTTCATAGTTGTTTTTGAGTTTGCGATAATCTTCTTTGGTTTGTATCTTGTTTGCTTCCAGGAAAAATAATTGATGTAGATATTTAACAAAATGATAGTCGTTAAAAAGTCCGTAAGGGCTACTTAGGTCAAACTTTTTTGATTCTTTAAAAGCGTTGTTAATAATAAGCCTAAACAAAATTTCTAACGTCGAAAGATATTGCAGCATCAAAACCGAATTGCTGGCCATATACTTTGGCTTCCTTTTTGATGAAAACTCCAAAAAGGCTATTTTTGATAATTTACTGTGACGTGTACTTTCTTCTTTTGCGAAAATGGCATGCTTATCCGGATCTGCTATCCGATCTCGGATTCTATCTTCCGTGTAATTTTCACCAAGAGACTTTGTCCGGGTAAACCTATCTTTGTTTTTTTGTGCTATAGCAAAATATTTTCTGCCATTCGGTTCGCTACCTTTAGTTTTATATCCCCTCTCGTCAAGCCGGATTAAAAAATCTTCAAAGTTGTTTGAAGAAACAATTGCACGGTCAATATCTAGCCGCACTTTATCATGCCAAGAATTATGACGTTGTCGAGTTGGTTTTTTGTCAGGATTATTTCTTGACCAAGTTTTATAATGCTGAGAGTTAGATTTTTTTGTAAATTTATCTTTAGGTGGAATAATTGATAGGCCATACTTATTACATATAATGTCTGAAGTATTTCGTAGTCTTTGTAATGGATTTTTCCCCATTGTAATTTTATTGCCATTAAGATTAACACTATTTACAAGTATGTGGTTATGAAGGTGGTCTTGGTCTGTATGGGTGGCAACAATAATTTGAGCATCAGCGCCGAAGTATTTATAAGCTGTTTCCAATCCTATTTTATGAATTTGTTCAGGTGTTCCTTCTCCTGGTTTGAAAGATTGTATAAAATGATGTGCCTTTACTTCTCGCTTACCTTTTTGATAATTAGCAGCTTTGCGATTTTTCAGCTTTTGTATGTTTTCAAAATCCTTTGCGGCTGTTATAACAGAACAATTTTGCGTGGAGACATATTTTTTATGATTATCCTTGTCTTCGGTTTTGCTTTCATCTATTACGTAGTCAAAAATAACTTTATTGCTGCCAGCTATTTCTCTTTTAGCATTTTGGATTATTTTAGCGGTAAGATTTTTATGTCCAACGCCATCAACAAAAACCTTTATGTTATCGTTATATTCAGGAGTGATCTCCTTTACAACAAGCTTACCTTCTTGAGTAATATAAACGATAGTTTGTTGCGGATGTTCGTATACGGATATTGATTTTATATATGCCATGGTGTTACTTCTTTGGCTTTTTTAATTGTAGGATTTTAATTAACCGATCCTGGCTTCCATCTGCAACTAAGTTATCTACAATAAGTGTTAACAGTTCAGAATGCTGCACTTGCAATTCTTGAAGTGCAACTGGCGAAACAGTTCTGCTTTCGTTACAAACTTTAGCTACCTGGTTTATGTTTGTACCAATGCGATTCATGGCTTTCACAAGCTCTAATAGAATGCCATTATCGTATTGAAACGCGAAACCGTGAAGTCCCATTCTGCGAAGATACTCGCTAACGGAGAGATTCAACTGCTTTGCGTTTTCATCAATTTGCAATTTTTCTTCAGGAGTCGCTCTAAACTTCACATAGGTCCCCATGCTGAAGCCTCCAATCTTAGTAATATTTTGCTGATGAGTAGCATCCTCATAAAAACTACTTTTTACTATAAAAGGTTTTTTGGCAAAGCATAGATTGTGTGGCCACAATCGGAATTCTAAAACAGGGTTGCACCCTGACCCGCCGAAAAGCCTTTTTAGTGAAAAGTGAATCGGGAGGTCAAAAATTACTTAACTACATTTTTTTGTAAATACAGTTTTGAACACAACTTTCTGCTAAATCGAAACCTTAATTTTTTAAAATCTCAGCTAATTTTTCAAAATCGTTATCAATAATAAGTTTCAAAAGCTCTATTGGATTAGCGTTTATATTTGCAAGACCATCCATCACTTTTGTGAAATCGTTGGTGTTAGTAGTTTTCAAAAGCAAAGCAGAAATTTCTTTTTGTACCGCAGATACCTCATCATCAATTTTTTTATTTGTATCCTTTAGGGCTGTAATTTCTTTTTTGTGCTTTTCGATAGTTGCATTGTTTTTGCTTTTCGTACCTAGCAATGCTTTTATTTTTTTTCGTCCGGCAGATGTTGGATTGGTTTTTCTTGTACCTTTCGATTTTAAATCCTTAGTACCGTTTTCGTTTGCGCTGATAGTTGCAGCATCGGCACTAGGTTGGTGGAGGTGATTATTATTTA
>Ga0123355_10018321_pt1 | contig 11099 bp, 6 predicted proteins | sample TergutEmb28metaG_3_FD_89872 | JGI IMG/M metagenome (GOLD analysis project Ga0123355, IMG submission 89872) | Embiratermes neotenicus P1 segment gut microbial communities from Petit-Saut dam, French Guiana - Emb289 P1 | ecosystem: Host-associated > Arthropoda: Insects > Digestive system > Gut ...
GCTTGTGTGACCACTGCTTTAGCCTTGTGTTTAAACATGTCAAGTGATACTGATGCTGCTTGTGTGACCACTGCTTTAGCCTTGTGTTTAAACATGTCAAGTGATACTGATGCTGCTTGTGTGGCCACTGCTTTATCCTTGTGATTAAGCATGTCAAGTGATACTGATGCTGCTTGTGGGGCCACTGCTTTAGCCCTGTGTATATACATATCAAGTGATACCGATGCTGCTTGTGTGGCCACTGCTTTATCCTTGTGATTAAGCATGTCAAGTGATACTGATGCTGCTTGTGGGGCCACTGCTTTAGCCCTGTGTATATACATACCAAGTGATACTGATGCTGCTTTTGTGACAAATAATTGCTGCTATTAATTTAACGACAGCATTTCCTCGATTCTAAGCCGCAAATTTTTACACTTTAAAATTCATTAAATCGTGGTTCGTCTTACATTTGATGGTGTCTATAACGCAATGTATGGAAGTCACTTCGACCCTTAATGCAGAAGGCAGAGATGCGCGTGCTGCTACCGGAGCAAGCTAGTATAAACCCGACATAAAATACCTGTCATCCTTGGTGCAGTACTAAAATATGTTTACTTGCTTTCCTTTTGTTTAATGCAGGCTGTTATAACAACAACCATCACAGGTCCATTTCTATTGTTTATAGAACACAATAATTATTATTAGATCGCCTATTTTCATTCAACAAAGACTTATTATTAGTGATTAAAACAAGCTTCCAGCAATATTTGCATTAATTTTAATCCCTCCATTTTGTATTCTTTAATAGCAAAACAAAATGAATGCCGGTACATGTAACTATGAACTGAAACAAACATAAAAATCAATACATCTTTAAATTACGCACAAACTTGCTATTCTTTCCTCATTACACTCGCGCAGCAGTTACTAATGCTCTCTCTCGCCATATAGGCCTACCGTTGTGGTTGTAAATAACGTAATTTGTAAAATATCTTTCAGATATTATGTTCTCTCTCGTTTTACAAATAATTTTTACAATAAAAGCGATATGCGTGTAATAATTACAAACCATTCAATGTCATTTTACTTATTTCCTGGGTTATTTCTTTTTGAACAGGGAACAGGGAACAGCGCAGCCCCAGTGCCACATTTTCTCCCTTATCGCATTCCTCGAGGTGGTCTTTATTATAAATATAATACTATAATACTTAACACTACGCATTAATCATACAATATTCATTCATTCATTAGTATTCAGCCTTGAAGGCCGGATTTGGCAGGAACCAGAGCCCAGTCATGTGACTGGTATGGCCCTGCATCCTGGGCAAGTTCTTGGGGGTAGTTTCCCATTGCTTTCCCCCGCCTTTAGAAGTTCCCACTTTAGCCGCCAGGTAAAGGTGGAAATGTGGGCGAGAAAGATGTCCGGTAGTAATTTTGCCTAAATCCGACTTCCACGTAAATTTAGGGACCTTTTACATGCCGTAAATCTACGACATGGGACCGACGGCTTTACTTCCCCTCCGAGGGAAGGAACCCGCAAACTTGGGTACTAAAGGCCAGCACGCTACCCCTAGACCACCGAAGCCGTCAATAATAGAATCACACAATATGTGCATTAATAATGCAATAATTAATAACTATGGAAAACTCCACAGCCTTATTTCTTCGAAATTTACAGACAATTTGGGCAGACGCCCTCAGAAATGTACGCCACCCCTGGCCTACGGGCACGTTAAGATTCAACCGCAGGTGCGCCGTCCTCGTCGGCTGGTCTCTCACTCCGACACACATTTCGCGAGTTGCACAGAAATCCAAAATTACCGGTTTTTTACTGTGTACCGTCAAACAAAAGTGTGTGACCAACACACTGCAGTTGCACCGCCATATAGACGTCACAAGAACACGCACACAGATGGATGCACGCGAATGTGTCTCAAACTTAAGCAGGATCTCGAATATTAGTTTCTTCTGGCATTTGACGACGTGTAGTCTTTACTGACGTTTCGGCGTAACCTGCTGGCTGCATCATCTGCTACCTTTCCATGAACAAGTACCATTCATGCAGTCAGTTTCACCCGCCACCTGTCGTGTATCTGGTCCACATCACGGCGAAGGATATCTTTGAGATGGTGGATACAGCAGCTCCGTCATCGCAGTGAAAACCTCAAATCTTGTAATACATTTTCCAAAGTAGGCAGAGTGAGAATGAAGTTATACACGTGCAACCACTGACGGCCCGTGGGGGGAGTGGACTTCCAGCTCCACTCATTCGTAGTCTCGACACTTATATCTGCCGGTATCCACTGAATAGGAGGCTTCGTGGCCCACACAGCCGGCCTGGACGGTTTACAAAACAGCACAATGTTTTTCCCTTCTCTGCAATCGAACCACGTCCGGTCCGCAGCCTTGTCACCACAACAGTTACGCCATCAATTTTCCGAAGCAGACCATACAAATTTTAAGCTCATGGTTCCGTGCATCATAATTCAATGTTAATAAAAATCCAACTAGATGCAACAGAATGTAGATATTTATTTACTGCAAAGTCACTCTACATGTTTTGGGTGTCACAGCACCCATCATCAGGAGTACTAAAAACTGTAACTGCTGCCTCCGGTATATGTCATAGTTCATTCCAGTTAATACTTGTATTTTACAGTATGACCTATACCGGAGGCTGCAGTTACAGTTTTTAGTACTCCTGACAATGGGTGCTGTGACACCCAAAACATGTAGAGTGACTATGCAGTAAATAAATATCTACATACTGTTGCATCTAGTTGGATTTTTATTAACATCTAACAGACCATACAACATTTCGGTACGAAACCGCAAGGCAGAAGACACTATTTAAGACGCAGTTACAAGTGTGGGAATAATATTAGAATGGATCTTACATGTTGGGTGGCCCTGCAGCACGGCTGTTATGAACACAATAATGCAAGTAAGCTACCTTCGTGTACCACACGCCGCACAGCACTTCACGACTTGTTGAGCAAACATCAGCTTCCGAAGGCCTGTGACTTTTGGTTTCCATGAAGCTGCACATGTCGCGGACCAACGGCAGAGAGCTGCGGGTAATGAACTGCCACCTAACGGCAGTGTTAACCACCCCCCCAGTACCAGCTGCTCGTCCCTCGGTCGACCTGCTCAGAAAGCTGCGCCGCCCTGATGAGCACGCACATGGTGGTGGCTGGGCACTGCGTCACGACGGCTGGAGGCGAACGTCTGCGGTCCCTGCAGAGCAACGCCGTCATGTGCTGGGTGCGGCATACTTCACAGGATCCATCGAGTCTGCTACGGCCACCGCGTTCCGCAAGGCCGCGACTGCGACTGGCTACGGGGTTGACAGTCCGGGAACCAGATCCCGGTAGGGGCGAATTGCCCGCACCCGTTCAGACCGGCTCTGGGGCCCACCCAGCCTCCTACGCAATAAGTACCGTGTCATTCCCGGGGGCAAGGCGGCTGGGGTGTGGCGTTAACCACCCACCCCCCATCTAGCGACGAGGTAAGAGAGAGTAGAACTATACCTCTACTCCTCTCTGTGCCTAATGGCACATGGTGAACTTTACCCTCAACACTACACGTTTCGGAACCTGATTTTACAGTCCATCATCGGCGGCTGATGCGACATCAACAGCTGCTTACCCGAGAACACCCGAAAGCATTCAATCGCCACAAAACGTCCATTCGGACCAAGTACCCGTAGTAATCACGCGTGCGTACTGACACGTTAACGCTGTAGATTGTACGGTAACCTTCTGGACACATTTACAGACCCGGGAAATGTAAAATAACCCTTTAAATTTCATCAACCTAATTACAGTTAAAGATTAAGTACGTACCGCGCAGTAAACCCAACCTATCTAGGTTATAAAAACCGATCACGTATTGCTGTATGGCGAAATAATGTTTGTTTGTTTGTTTGTGTGTGTGTGTGGGCAGCACAAAATGTTAACGTTAGCCAGCTCGTACACAAAGCAACCACTGGTATTTAACGGATTACATTGGTGCTAAATATGAAAATCCGTTTGAAGCAACCGCACCAATCCGACATGCACACAGGCACCAGTCCCAATCTTTCAGAACGTACGAATACCCTCTACACCAGACCTTGGTACACCGCATCCACTCTCCCAGTGTGCAGCGGGCTGGCCGACCGAAGAACTGTGATTCTATTCCGGGCAGAGGAATTAGGTTATTCTCCAAAGCGTTCAGCCCGACTCGTGCTCATATTTGTACCAAATGGGTACCTGGAGATAGGGCGGCCGGCGAGTGACGCTAACTCCACCCACTGCCAAAACTAATGAGTGGAGCCCTATCTCCACGCCCCCATATGCCTTCACGGAGTGCCAAAACTTTACCGTTCAAATGCACTAAGCCAACAGGCGACGTTTAATTGCACATAGCATGAACCTGGACGTTCACGTACGAAGAAAGACCTAAACATGACACAAATTCGAATCGCAATAGTTGAGTAAAGAGAGACCAACTTGACGCCACTTGCTTTATTATTTCTTTACTTAATGCTCAACATGTTTCGGGTGTTAATACATCCATCCTCATGAACTTGCGACTTATGAGTTATTTCGTGGGTTACGTTGATCTGGTTCGATGTGTGTTGGAGTTACGTTGTGGTATGGATGTGGCGGTGTGGTATCCGTATGCAGGCTGAGGCACATATCAACGTAACCCACGAAATAACTCAACACATAAGTCGCAAGCTCCTGAGGATGGATGTATTAACATCCGAAATATGTTGAGCATTAAGTAAAGAAATAATAAAGCAAGTGACACCAAGTTGGTCTCTCTTTACTCAACTATCAAGATGATGCACGGTCCAATAAACATAAGATTTGAATCGCAATGTTCAAAACTTCCACAGACCCAGTATATACGCCTATGAGGAAGGCTACACAACTAACGTTGTACGAAATGCTAGTCTGAAAGCCCAGTGGTTACAAACATCACGGTAGAAGACGGACCGAGTGTTGTGGAATCCCAAGTTATTAAAATGCACGAAGATACAGAACTTGACGGGGTGTGGTGGGGGTGGGGTTGGAGCCGCACATCTCGACACATTGCCAGCCACTCTGTCGGTGCAGTTCAACTGCTACAGGACGAGCAATCGGAACAATCGAGGTTCGGTTCTCCGCAGGGGCAGAGATTTGTTGTGAACGCCGCACAGATTGGTGCTGGTCCAAGTTATTCAGTCCGTACCTGGGGGTCCCCCCGCGGAGGTATGGCGTCCGGGTCGTGAAGTGGACCACTACCCTCCATACACTGACAACGTTAAGAATCAGTGGAGCTAATCTCTACGCCTCACGTCTTCGTGGTGTGTGATCACAGTGGCATTGGTAAGCTTACCTTGTTTGCAAGCCCAAAGCGTGTGCATTTGACGACAGAACGTTCCCTGAAGACGGCAGCAAGCATGCCAAAACACTGCGTACGCCAGCGTCGACGCCCAGCCGTAACAAAGCTGTCCCAGCGCTCAATTAGGCACCACACCATGAAGGCATATAGGGGGAGCTGAGGTATACCTCCACTCATGCTTAACATCGGCACTAAAGGAGGCAAGTAGTCAACATCACGCCCTGGCCAGTTTAGCCCCGCTAAAAAAAAACGATAGACATTTTACAGAAGACCGTGCTGGCCCCAGAGCCGGTGTGGCCGGTTTTGCCCCTGCCGAGATTCAAACCCCGGACGATCAAGCCCCTAGCCCAGTCGGAGAAAGAGGAACAGCTCCACGCCTTCTTCACAAGACATCTGTTGGAGCGGTAGGCAACACACCCCGTCCACCGCGCAGAAGGGCTCAACGCTCGGTTACCCACTGGACACAATACTGGATGCGGCCCACAGTCGGGGGAAAGTGGGAAAAAACCGTACCCTTCCGCTACTGTCCAGCTAGTATCCCAAAAAGAGTCCCGGCTCCGGTCACTAAAGCGGGCCGTTTGTAAGCTCTTCCCTCAGCACGCAGTGCATGTGCAGGGTGAGTGGAGTATGTTTGCTAGTGAAGTTGTTTGCCGCGGCTGGCAGCTTGTCCATGCAAGGCCGACCAGCCAGACCTCTAGTCTAAACTATCTTCCCAACTGGCGCCTGCCATACACACACACCAATACCGAGTTATTTATAAACTGTGCGCGTCTGACAGAGTGGCGACACACGCTTATGTATTGCGTGGCTTTCCTACACGATTATACGCTCCGGGATTCGGAACGGGTTTCATGATGTTGGGACGCTGACAGTCGCCCAGCTTGTCCACAAATTCCCAGCATTTGGGGCAACACGCGCTTATGTATTGCGTGGCTTTCCTACACGATTATACGCTCCGGGATTCGTAACGTGTTTCATGGCGCTGGGACGCTGACATTCGTCCAGCTTGTCCACAAATTCCCCCAGCATTTGGGGCGACACACGCTTATGTATTGCGTGGCTCTCCTACACGGTTATACGCTCCGGGATTCGTAACGTGTTTCATGACGCTGGGGCGCTGACAGTCGCCCAGCTTGTCCATAATTTCCCAGCATTATATGGAACTCGAATGTTCCTTACCGCGTTCCCGTCATCAGTCCACACCCTTCCAGCCGCACTACTATATGGACGAAGTTACCATTCGTGCCGGATTGGCACGCACTGTCCCATACCTTGTCTTTGATTTGCGTTTTTCCAACTTCATTCCGTCTTGCTGATAAAATTATTCAGAACTGCGACTTCCTTTGATCTTGTCTGCTATTTTCCCGAAGTGGATATCACCGCTGGCAAATGAGCACTAAACAAATACGTACCTAGCATTAATAAAATCATGACTGTAAAGTGTCATTTTAACTGCGATCTGAACACCACAAAAATACTCCCTTTAGAACATATCCACTCTAATATTATCCTCCCGCTATTCCCTTAGTCTTCTCGACGAAAACTCTACAAGCATTTCCCTTCTCTCCCGTGGATGTTGCATGTTACAGCGTCCAAATCCGGTGACAAGCTGTCTTCAAAGAAAAATTCTTAAGGGACTTGCCTAAAAAAATGTTGGGGGAATTGAACATTAAGTCTGCGGTTCCGACGTCTTACCCTGGGCACTACTAGGTGGAGGGAGCGATCATCCGCAAAAATCCCGATGTGCCGCAGTGCGCCCATTCGTAGCTTTGCGAGCCAATGAGGTCACTGGAAGTAGAGTCCAAAGTGCTGCTCGGGGCGAGCTTCAATGTATACAAATAAGACCACAGATCGTACCAGCCAAATGAAGGTAAAGGTAGAGTTCACCATATAACAGGCCAAGAAGACCCAAAGGGGAGGGGGGTACAGCTCTACTCTTTCCTTAACATCGACGTCAGATGTGAGTGGATGGTCAACGAGACGCCCAGACCGCCTTGCCCCCTGCAAAGACCCGGTACCCATTGTATGGGAGGCTGGTTGGGCCCCAGGACAGGTCTCGACGTATGCGAAAAACCTCGACCCCCCCCCTCCGCCGGGATTCGATTCCCGGGGCGTCCAGCCCGTACCGAGTCGCTATACCGACTGAGCTATCACGGCCCATTCATACTAGCGAAATACAAAGCGCATCCAGAAGAAATCTGAACACAGTGCCGAACATACACATACGGTTCGGATAGTGCACTTCCAATGTGTTCACAAACATACTCGAGCACAATACGTAAGAATCCGTCGAATGCAATGAAAATAATGTCAATAAAATCCGCACCTTTGACCAGGGACTCAGGAGACTAACCGTTCTGCAGGGCCACTACTCTTTGCGGGGACACCCTGATACCACAACTTGACTGCATGTGCTGCAGAACCAGGAGAGCTGCGAAGAGATTACCTAACGCAACAGCAGGAGGAACATTGCTGTAATGCTGTTCATCACAACATACCGGCAGTTTGGTTCCATTCTCTGCTCTACGTCAACGAACACTACGACACTGAACGAGACCGACCACCTTTACTGCGTGTAACACGATGTGATACGGTGTGTAGGCAGCGGTACGACGTTATCTGGAGACAACTTCTTATAGGTAATGGTCGACGTTGTAGTACCGACTAAAGCATGCATTCCAGCGCAACTGTAACAGGCTTATTCAAATGGACAAACCAGTAATGCCCTGCTTAGAATAATTTGATTAGAACATAATGGAAGGACTTTTGTGGCGTTTGTGTCAGTACTGCAAAACATGGCGGCAATGCGGGCCTGCTACGCCAGAAATAGTTTACTGATTTGTGAAAAACTGATTAATAATAATCATAGACCAATAAAAATTTCGCTCTGCGAAGAATACGGCAATGTTATTTATTTTCTCTACCTTATGATTTTCTTCCATTTAAGGTTAGGTTAAGGTTACCTACAGCCTGCCATGAAGGCCCAGAAAGAGAGAAGACCTATAGCTCTACTCTTTCTTTAACCTCGACGCAAGATGGGGGTGGGTGGTCATCGCCACGCCCCGGTTGCCTTATTCCCGGGAACGACACCCGGTACCCACAGTACAGGAGTCTGGTTGGACAAAGCACCTCTCTGGACGGCCACCTGAATTCGATCCCCGGATTTAAGGAATGGGTATGGGAGGAGCAGGAAAGGCAAAATATAAAGACGGCCAATTAATTATTTCATCCAACAAACTGCATAATCAATAATAAACAATCATTGGTCATTCTTTCTCCTACGTGTTTCGACCTCTGAAAGGTCATCACCGGGGATTGTGTGTGTGTGCGTGTGTATATGTGTGTATATACAGTATATATATATATATATGTGTGTGTGTGTGTATACACACACATATACATACATACCCGGGGTGCTAATAAGTCCTTAGCCCGACCAAGAAGGAAACAAGCTCGGAAACATGTCATGGACGCGCGCGATTTCAACAACATCGAGACGCGAGTTGTCATCAAGTCCCCCCCCGCAAGGCGAGACGTTGAAGGAAATTCATGCCATTCTGACAGAAACATTAGCTTGTTTCCTTCCTGGCTGGACTAGGGACTTATCAGCACCCCTGTGAATTTTACGGCACACAAGTACAGCAAATTCCGTCAAAGATGTGCGTTTGTAAAGTTAAAATACTGTTAACTAAAATTACCAAACACGTTTAAAAAATATTAATCAATTAGCAAATATTTTTAGAAACACGTTCAGTCCCGTCAATTAACACACGTAGTGTACTGCAACTCCACAAAAGCACATCTCTGACACAAAGTGCTGCTGCACACAGTTGTATGCCTTTGCACGTACGTCCCTGGCACACCAACTGACACTCGGTCAGCGTTTTCTTCAATACTTCGCTTTCCCACCGTCAGGGTCTTTCCACCAACGACGACTCTTTTTATCAGAAGGCCCAGCGGGCATGCATGATCTCTTGAAACTCTGGCAGCATTTGACAGAAACGCAAATTCACGTTGGTTTCGGACTGGGAAGGATTAGCACCGCGCAGAAGACGCTCCAGCCAACTGTCATCATGACACAACGCTGGGAAGTACCGCAACGGGCGACAAGATTACAATGCAAATAGTAAACTGTCTCTTTACCACGGCTCTTTGGCACCAACCAATGGCGCCATGTTTCTTCGAAGTTAATAAAACAGGGAAAACCGTAAGCGTCAACATAGACGCGTTCACCGCGCTGTTCGTCGCACCAAGGCGAACACTTCGTGGCGCCAGTACGGTTATGCAACGGGAAGCCTGCAAAGTGCTGTGCAAACAGCGCGGTACTTTTCAGAACTTCTCTAAGTATGTACTATTCAAAGCAGCAGGACTCTTATACAGAAGCCGAAGACGGCTCGGCTACTAAAAATGGTTTCCCCAACTTCTCCCAAACTCGAGGATTCAACACCGTGTACACAAAACCTCGTAACAGGTCCCTATCCACATATGATTCCAGTCTACTCTCTCTCTCTTGCCCTACTCCTTCCGGGCCCATTTTAATATTATCCTCACATTTACGCTTAGATAGTGAAGGCAACATCTTCGCTACTTCCAGTTTCCCGATCGAATTTTTCCACGCACTTTTACGTGCCCCAGGAGTACTACAGCCCCAACTGCAGCTAGGGTGCCCAAAGTCCCCAAGGCAAAGGACCACACCCGTTACTGTTCGCGGGCCGCACGTGAAAAAAAAAAAAAAAAGCGATACACTGCACCGCATTATTGTGTAATTTTTCTAACATATACGTACACGTAATACCAGTAGCCCAACAGCCATCCTGACCTCTGACGTCAACTCAAGTGCCTTAAACACCTTCGTTCACTCAAACTGCCATTCCCCGACATTTCCACTTAGCCATATTTGCGTCGTGGGACAGTCAAAGCTTCCGCATCCGCGCACAACAAGCTAAGAACACACAAAATCATCAGCACTGATCGTTCAACATAAAGTGCCTTGAGCGGGTTCACCCTGGTACAACAGATGGGAGGCAAAGAGACAGCAGGGAAACTTCGAGATGCGAACGCGACGCTACTGCCAAGTGAACATCATACTGCGAAAATGTGAACAATTTTAGACAGTGGCGAAGGACAATAAACTGAGCCGTAAATATCACTTCAGTTCCAGAAATGGGGGGGGGGGCGCACACGCCCACGGCACAATAAATTACGGAAACATTATTAAAGGCGTCGGCATGCCCATCCAGTTTGTAACGAGCGCCATTAATTCTTGACAAAAACATCCACATGCTTACAAAGACGCCAAAAGAAAAAGACATCCACATATTTGCAAAGACGCCAGCAACAAAAAGACATCCACATAGAGACGCCAACAACAAAACGACATCCCCATACTTACAAAGACGCCAACAACAAAACGACATCCACATACAGGGACGCCAACAACAAAAAGACATCCACATACTTACAAAGACGCCAACAACAAAAAGACATCCACATAGAGACGCCAACAACAAAACGACATCCACATACAGAGACGCCAACAACAAAAAGACATCCACATACTTACAAAGACGCCAGCAACAAAAATACATCCACATACGGAGACGCCAACAACAAAGACATCCACATACAGAGACGCCAACAACAAAAAGACATCCACATACTTACAAAGACGCCAACAACAAAAAGACATCCACATACAGAGACGCCAACAACAAAAAGACATCCACATACTTACAAAGACGCCA
>Ga0123355_10018322_pt1 | contig 11099 bp, 9 predicted proteins | sample TergutEmb28metaG_3_FD_89872 | JGI IMG/M metagenome (GOLD analysis project Ga0123355, IMG submission 89872) | Embiratermes neotenicus P1 segment gut microbial communities from Petit-Saut dam, French Guiana - Emb289 P1 | ecosystem: Host-associated > Arthropoda: Insects > Digestive system > Gut ...
GGCCCTGGGGTCGACTCAGCCTCTAACAGAAATGAGTACCAGGAGTATTTCCTGGGGGTAAAGGCGGCCGGTGCGTAAGGCTGACAACCTACCACCATCCTGTGCCGCTGTCACGAAATCTGGTGAACCTTAACTTCCTGGTACCCTCTGGGCCTGTTCAGGTCTGTAATGGGATTGCTTTATCATATTTGTGTGATTAAACGATATCCTTGAAATATGGCACAACATCAAGCCACTAGTAGCTGCGCTTGTTGTGTCGCTACACTCTGCTCTGATCGCCGGATTACCCGAGCGTCTGGAGGACGTCGACCAGAAATCGTTGTATGAATGCCAGAGGCGGCCCAACAGTCGATCGCGGCCGCTCTTGGTCCCTATCAAAATTTATTTGCCGACCCATTACGATCAATAGCTCTTCTTTACCCAGAATTTTTGGGATCAATCTATCTCTGTTAAATAGCTTTCTCCCAAATGAAGATAATTACATCAAAGTACCGAAGCATATTTAAAATACTGCCTTAAGTAATGACAAACCCTCTTTCATTTAGTTATCGCAAGTTATGCAGTGTCACGCATCAACTTCGCAATAGGAAGGTCAATGAAGAACACCTTTTAATTATGGTAAGTTGCTTTAGTTTGAAGACATAACTGTTAATAAATGTAACAACTGCAAATTTGTACGTTTGATGTTAATATGCCGTTTTACATTTATTTGCCTAATTTGCCTAATATTAATACATTATATACTGCGGTAGACTGCGAAAGGTTATCTGTCAAGTAGGTCATGGAGCCCAAAATGGGCCGGGTAGCGTAGTCGGTATAGCGACTGGCTACGGGCTGGACGGTCCGGGGATCGAATAATTCCGGACAGTGCGATGGCTGTCTTAGTTTATGTAATAGTGTGACAGTAATTTGAGAAAATGGTTTGCTGCATGTGTGCACATGTTCATGACTTGTTTATTTAGGTGTTATGTGTTTGACAACTAAACAGTGAGCAGTCTGGGCACCGGCTGGATAGCGGAAATCTATTCTGGAGGATCCATCTGGATCAGGATCTGCTGGATACAATCATCGCCGTATACCTGGAGTGGTTTAAGAATTACAACCTAAGCCGGGTGGTGACGACTATGGCTGAGGGTGGGAGCGGCGGAAGCGGCGCCGCCCCTGACACCGGACACTCATTGGCGGCCAACCCACCGCCCCCAACAGCACCAGCCTATTGCCCCTTTCGCCGCCGAAGTCGGAGGTGGACGAATCTCCACTCCAGAAATCAATGGACAAGAACAAGGAATAACGCAGAGAGAGGTTGCGCCCGCCGTCGTGTCCTTTTTCCTGCTGTAAATAATGACGCGGTGCACAAAGTGTTTTGTTGTAGAAAACAGAACAACATAATGGCTCGGGTCAATTCTTGTTTGGTATGCGCCTCTATCCTTATTAAATCTTTAACATGTCTTCTATGTAAAAAAAAATCCCGGTGGAGGCGAGATTTTCCGCACCTGTCCAGACCGGCCCTGGGGCCCACCCAGCCTCCTGTACAATGGGTACCGGTTCTTTCCCGGGGGTAAAGAGCGGCCGGGGAGTTACGCTGACCCCTCACCCCCTTCTAGTGCCGAGGTCAAGAAAGAGTAGAGCTATACCTCTACTCCCTTTACGAGTCATACGGCCTGTACAGAGCCTCAGTGCCTGTAGAAGGGTGCACTTTTACTAATACATTATGTACTGCGGTAGACCGCAAAGGGTTATCTGTCTTTAGAGTAGGACACGGAGCCCAAACGCCTGGCCACCTACGGTGTAAGCCCTCTTTCCTTTCAGCGATATCAGCCAGCCTATTACAGGCACCGAGAGTCGAACAGCACGTCGCACTATTTTTCATGTGTGTATTCCGTGATCATCTGATCACAAGTGACTTCAGTTACCCATTAACGCGCTTTATAGTCATATGCTCGTATTAACACTGATGAGAAGTGTGTTACCTCATTTGACAGTAACGTTTATCTCGAAAAGTTTATGTCGTATATCGTCTTGAACCCGTCTAACAACAGTCAAGTCACGCTACTGTGAATTTACGCGCGACTTTATTTTCACTGTGTACCTTAACACATGCAAAAAAGGAGGCTTCATGAATTCTTCCCAGAACATATCTAAAGGCACTCTGACTCACTACAGTCGCGATGTGTTTGTGAAAGGACGAAGAGTTTTTTTTCTCATTTTTATTTTACTTTCTTCGCCATAGCTAGGATCAGTAAACGTGACAGAAAGTCAATGAGAACTGGAACAAGCTACACGAAGTCACGTGCATCGGAAAATAATTCTGGAAGAATTGAAGGTCATGACCTCCTAAATCAACCTTTAGTGAGGGGAAAGACCTTAATTGTATGGCTAAAAACAGAAACGTGTAGGTTTCGAACCCGATGTCTGAGCTATTTGCAGTTGCTATATAAAATGCGAAGATTTTATAAGGGATGTTTTCGATTATCCTTTCGTCATTAATCTTGATGTTCATTTGTTTACATAATTTATCACTAATTAACACCTAGACGTAGCATGTCGTTCTCTGGCAGTGGCCTGATGTCGTTACGGGAAGCGACTGCCCCTTGGTACGCTGACCCCATGCATGTAAACTCGCCCACGGTGTAAGTTGGGTTGCGTAGACAAATAACAAGCAGAACCAACGCTTTCTCCGTGGAGTAAAGTATGCCCTTTCTTTCTCTTTCTCTGCGTGACAGAAAGAGAGGTAAAATGACCTTTCAACCAGACACTGAACAATGTCCAAAAATACTTCTCTGGTAGTAGGAGATAATGTACTACAGGGTCATGCGCAGTGCACATAATACATAAATTCCGTTTTGGATAAAGGCAATTAAATGTCTGTATTCCTGTGATCAAAACGTATGCCACATTCTGAATATGCAGATATACTACATTGTAACTTCCACTGCTGGAGATAAAATGATGCAATAAGTAAAAACCCATTGACAACTGTAATGCATTTTCCTGGAAAAGTACTTTTCTTATGCATTTAGTAAGGAATCAAAGCGTTCACGATACTTTACACATTACCCTCACAAAGCCTAGTGGTTAGTGTAGGCACCGATTATCTTAAAGTTAAAAAATCCTACATTCTACCCACATAGCATTTATGTTTTGTATGTATCTCAGAATAAAACAATGAAGTTTTCCCTACACAGCATTAGCTGAATGGCTTTTATAGCCGAGGAGACAAATGTTTACTGCGCGGTACGAACTGGGTCTTTAAATAAAATGGATTTTATTTCGTCCTTAAAGGTTTCAACATCCGTGTATAGAAAGCAAGAATATGTATCGTTGGTGGGGGATGCCAAGCGATGGACACACGTTATATTAATCACTTCTTCCATACTCCTTCCAAATGCACATTATGTATTGGCTACATATATTTCTTACCAAATCTCTCCTACATGTTTCGGTATGTTATACAGCATCCTCATGGAGAGCTTTGTACACGTATATATAATATGCATTTGATTGGAGTATTGAAGAAGTGGATAATATACGAGAATGCACGGAATGGAAAACTTCAAAATCACAATATATGACGGACAAAATAAGGGGCGGGGCACCACTCATTGCACAAAGCTGAATTCCGTCACCAACTGGCTAGATGGACAAACGGACATATAATTTTCCGAATTTGTTGCTTCGAAAAATAGGCACTTTACGATTTCTCTTGTACATACTGCACTGTAAGTTCGCGTACAGACAACATCTTGGAGTGCAATCGGGGTTTCATAACACCAGCATGTCTTACTGTGGCTGCTTACCTTCGTACTTAGTGCAAACTGCTCCTCATCCTCATCATTTTGTCCGGTACTGAACTTGTAAATCGAAAAGTTTACACCATTCTTTATATTGTTCGTTTACGCAGCACTGTTTTCGAGTGATTTTTTGTACAAAACTTTTCACTACCTAGTTTTTTGTGAAACATGCTGTGCAAAACATATTACAAATGAACACTATTTTTCAACTGAATGAATTCCACAACCGCAATGAAAACGTCGCACGTTCATTTTTCAATAACAGATGATAAAAAGCGAGTGGCCGTTTGTGCATCGATGAAACACGAGCGTTGCAAACGCATACTTATCAGCTTCGAACCATAGGATTTGCCCGAATATTTGTATTCTCTGTTGTCTGTGTGTGTGTGTGTGTGTGTGTGTGTGTGTGTGTGTGTGTGCGTGTGTGTTTTACCTCCGATTGCTGTTTCCATAAGGTGAGACATAGGTGTCACTGGTGTCTTTGTATTCACGGGCTGTATGAAGTTGCCAGTTGGTTCACTAAGCTATCAGACTTAGGCTGCTAGTGGCCGTTTGTTCCGCTCGAGCTCTGTCAATAATCTTCTATGACCAGAACGGGATACGGAAGGGCTCCACCCTAACTACACAGTTCATTATCATATGCGACAGTGAATTAGACGAGCACCATATTGCTTAGGTCTACAGGAGATAACTTGTTACCACTGGGTGAACGTATCGTACGATATTACAAGCTGATATAAAACTTATGGAAACTGGGTCAGAGTGAGTAAAAGTGAAAGGCGTGCCATTTGCAGCGAATCACTGACCTGGCGTAAAATTCATGGAAATTACGTACATGGAGATCGTGAGTCAGTGACCCACACGTCATTCCTCCTTTTCTGACAGTCTCTTCTACATTTAAGAACACCGGGAATCCCTCACCACCCTGCAAGTATGTTGAACACTGTTCACGGTCTGGTGTATATTTGTACATTCTGATAGCCGGCTGTATGTCTGTTGTCGTTTGACTGGTTACTTGTAACTGTTTAATTTTTGTTGATTAGTTTGTATATTGGAGCCGATACTGAGGAATACAAACTGTAATAATCATTGAGATTAAATCAACTGTCTTATGGAAAAGCCTGAACCATTTTAAAAAAAAACTTAATTAGTAATAAATCTTGCTCATCTGTATTTATCGTCGAGCTTCTGTGTTGAATTATGACTTCCGTTCTGACAGATCAGTCTGCTAAACTATTAACGTCTGTTTTGTGGGTAACCAAGCCTGTATCAAGCACGCGTAAATCAATATAATTTATGTCTCTTTGAATTCTGTTTAGTCAGAATTCCAGTGAACAATAATAATAGGCAGGATGTGAACACTCGACCATCCATCATTCGATCCTCTAGACATTCTCCATCACAGAGAATCCTACTATGAACTTGGCATAAATGTCATGCCACAGGAGGCCGTGATATATTTTTACTTTTAAAATTGTATGTTGCTAAGAACAGTTATATCGTGGTAGCAGTAGCATACAGCAAGCTACTAGCGTTGGTCAGTTAGATATTCACTATTCAGCACCTTAACCTTTTGGGTTATGCAGCTGTCCGCTGGTGGCAGAGGCGAAAATTAAGACCAACGATGGTGGGAAGTACAAACACTTCATTTTTGAACTATTAAAATATAATGCATGTAATGCAGTTGATATAAACAGACATCAATGGAAATTAGTGCACAGAAATGAACACAATTCAATATTCGTATTAACACAGCTGACTTATCAACACCGTCTACAGAATATGGTGTTCGTACGTTAGCTCTGTACCAACGTAAATACAATCCAATATCTCTCTAGCTGAGCCGATTATTAGTACCTTCTGTAAGAGATGTTAATGAACCGGCTGTCTTAAGATGGATATAGAACTGTATTCGTTTCTGTACAATTGACACACAGGAGTGCAGTAAGTTAAAGTGAGAAATTCAGTGGCCAAGCTTTTCGTTCTCTGGAGGCTGGAGTAAAACAATTCTTTAAAACAGTATAAAATATATTTGTAGTTTTTGACATAAGAAAAAAGCCATGTGTGGGTGTATTTATCAGAATTTCTACTCAAAATCCTGTTGGCCCATCTCCTAGCGCCACAGAAGAGCACGTAACATTTACATCAGATATACTAGCTGCAGTTACGTTATTCTTTCATCCTGCGTTACCACAGTTAAATGAACTTGGTGTTCAGGTGACCGTGCATTGTGATAAATTCTTATAATAAAACCAACCAGATGCACTAATTTCTCAAATTTATTTTTGGAATAAAACTCTACATGTTTGCTCTACATGTTACTTTACAGGTTTGCTGACAGCTTGTGAGCAGCAAGCTGTCAGCAAACCTGTATGACATATACCATTGCTGTGTGTACAGTGAAAAACTCCTGATGGTGGACAGAGGAACTGTCCGAAACTTGTAGAGTTTTATTCCAAAAATAAATTTGAGAAATTAGTGCATCTAGTTGGTTTTATTATAAGAATGAAATGAACATATATTTGAAATTTTATGAATTTAGTGACAATGAGCAGTGTCACTCCTTGCGAGGTCACTGTGTACATGAAAAGAGTAGTAATGAGGTGCTACTGTTCCGGAGCTGTGACCAACAGATCTGTTTTTCACTTTAAGAAAGCTGCAAGTCATCCGAAAGCCTAGCGGATGCCCTAATGGACTTCAAGAGCAGGTGCTAATAGATAGGTGTAAAGAAAGAAAATACGATCAGTCGTGTATAGCCTATACTTAGTCAACAATGATTATGAGTGAGCAGAAACTATCTGAAGTACAAAACTTATTTCACAATGGATCGTCGACTGCTTTGCCAATAATGCTTTCAAATTCCTAACCTATGGTTGATTTGCACGGTAATATTATCAAACCTATATAAACGTTTGTTTTACCTACAAACAATTTTAAATAAATTAGATGCATCATGTGTATGCAATTGCATTGTGCTTGGCTCTGCTTAAACTTGACAGATTAGTAGATGGCATTCCTCAAGTTATGCCACTGTTTCGTCAAGAAGACCCGCACTTGGATGTCGGGTTGTCCTTTACCGAAGTTTCACGCTTTGCAGGGGGTAGGGGTCTGCATGCACGCCTGTCTCTCTAAGTGTTTTCTTCTCTGGAAGATGCAGTACACCTTATCTGAGGATTTTTTTTTAATTTGCCACTTAACGCAATTAACTCGCTGTTAATAAAACTACACTGTACCACTATGCGTATATTTCAGTGTATTTGGCTTTCTGCCAACCCATTAATGTCAATGGCGAATGATTGGGTCTGGCTTGTACTGCTCCTCCAGTACACTAACGCCGGAAATACATAGACAAAATATTTGAAAGTTACAGAACATGATGCACGTTACGTGTGATATCAAGATAGCTGAAAGTTGTTCATTCAGTAAACCTCTAGTCTTTTGCTTGGATTCAGCTATGCGCATACTGTAGCTTGCTACACAACGTGTCTTGAACTCAGCTGCACGCATACTGTAGCTTTGTACACCACGTGTGTCTTGACTTCTTATCCGCTTGTAGAGGATGAGGGAACATTCACCACTCTAGTGTATCCCAAAATGTGCGTGAAAAATGGAGTCCTTCAGTACTGCCAATCGTCCTGTGAATTTTCACTTAACCTGACTTCTAGACCAGGAAGAAAGTAAAAGCAGTGCGAGAACGGCGCCTACGGTGTCTCCCGACACCGACAGCCAATTGTCATTTCATCACTACCTGCCTGGCATATGTTCACTTTCACTCCATTTTCATCGTGAACACATCGTAGCAATTTATTGCTATTCACTCGTCATCCTCAAACTGCTGCGACTTACGGACTCCCTCCCGATCCGTAGCACGCCGCGCCTTGTTATACACGTAGAACGGTTTTGTCCCACGCCCCATTCTGCTGTGATGCTCAAGACTACTCTACATGTACTGGACACTTTAGTACTCAGTAATTCGGTACTTGCCCCACAGAGTGCATTTGTGTATTTCGTTTGGTACTTCGAATAATTTGCTTGTAATACATTCGTTGCGAATAGAAAGGAATAAGTGGGAAATTAAAAATAGACCTCCCACGTCAAGTACAATAATGTACAACACCTGCAATCATCTCAAGGAACACAAATATGTGCCTTTGCGTAGCTGGGTATAAACACAAAACGTAGAATCAACAGGCTGCCTCGTCACGGCAGCAGGAAACAAGAATGCCAGAATAGCTACACAAAGGAAAATGAGGACAAACGGGGGGGGGGGGACAAAAATGGGACCCTACTTATTACGGAAATTAACGTAGGTTCCATAACAGTTCTACCAAGAATACAATATAAAAAGACAGGCAATGTGCGTACAATGTAACAGTTAGGCGCTTTCGTGCAACCATTGTGGCAGTGGAAAATCAATATTATAATTTCTTACTTTGTATTTGTAGCCTTAGGTATCCAGCACGCAATGCGCTTGTGCCATATTGCCACATCAAAAATACAAAAAGAGCTAAAAATCTTGTCAACTGATTTTAAACAAAACTAAATGTTTTAAGGTGTGTCGTCTACCTTTTTTAGATTTTTGTCTTCAAAATGGTTGATTTTATTGTCAAAATCGGGCACGAAACACAGTACAGTGTACAAGGGCCTGTAACCAATAACTTTCTACTTAAAGCTTGAGAATGGCCCCAAATTGGGGTCGAAACGCGTTAATTATAAATTATGTACAATAATTTGGGTATTACGCTATATATCTAGAGTTTCACTGGACAGTTATTAAAAAATAGGACCACGAAGTGCAACGGATAATACTGAATTTCATAAATGTTACTTACACAAGGAACTTCGTGATTAAGACAGGTCACTGCCCATATTGTTAGGATAGTTGCAGATGGGACAAACAAGACGTGCGTATAGTATTTCTGTGGGAAAATGTCATGGGAAATACGCACATGGCAGGGTAACACTGCGAGGAGTCGTAGGAAAACAGGTTGCGAGGACTGCAGGACGGCACGGTCGTGGCCAGTGGCCGACTTTACTCATAGTTTAAGAAGTGCTGAATACTGCCGCTCTGCTTCCACATCTGAGCCACTTAATTAATTGGTTACTTAGAGACCGTTTAGACGACTGATGTCTGTAACGCCCAGGTCACCATTACGTTAACATCTGATAACATATGATAAGTGGAAATACGTGTGTTTGTTCATATGTTACTGATCTGGCGACAGATGGTGTAATATTTTGCGCGCAAAAGGCATGAGCAACTCGATTATTGGATTGTCTGTATTAACATTTTCAGGGGTATCGAAACTGGACCTTCCAAATACATTGGGATATTTAGAGTAGGCCTACTGGGTACTTACTGTGCGCAACGCACGAAAGAGTTTTACAAAATGCATATTACGGCTGGACGTCAGGGCATGATGAGTGCTTACCATGTCTGGCAACACACACTCCGAATACACCTTGTCACTGTGCTGTAATTCGTATACTGTAAGTCAGTCAAGCGAGGCACTTCACTGGTTTTGTTTATCAGATTTCCCTCTGAAAAGACTTTTCGCCTTGTTGGCCAATTCGACCGAAGTCAGCATATCTCTTCTGCTGCCAGAAATTAGTTTCGTACTGCATGGAACTGTAGGCTCAGGACGTGCTAAGGGTATCTGAGAACAAACAGCTGCAGAAAATATGGCAGTCTGAGGAAGGAGTCCGAAATGAATACAGAAAATTTAGTGACTGGATCAACTTAATTGTGGATGGCTACGCATCTAGCATTCATGGGGAAGAAGAGTGAAATGAAACAACAGTAAAAATACAAACAGGTCTGTAGAAATATGAATAGATGCAGTAGGGGAATAGGCTAGGTGCGTTCTGCTCAGTATTGAGGCTAATTTAACGTTCATAAGTGATGCCTTGTCGTCGAAGTGAAGTGTGACCCTATGAGACCCGCAGAACTCATTGCGAAGCGTGGCAGTTCAGCTCCTAGTAGACATGCTGTTTTTGTATATTCACGAGGGAAAATAGGCGTTCGTTCCAAATACCGGAGAACCCATAAATCGGTCACTTCAACATACAGACACCCCTGGCTTATGCAATAGTTACGTTCTGGATGGTCCAGTCCAAGTCGAATTTTGGAACAATCGGAACTGAGAATATATATATATATATATATATATATATATATATGTGAGTCCGCTGCTCGGCCGCAGCATCATCAACACGCCGCCTGTGTTATCGCCCAACAGTATTCTTCCGCTACCTTCATCCCCTTGTGCTTTCATTTCCTTAAGGAAAAAATTCGGCGTGTTTAACAAATGTTACGTATTTCACCTTTCAAACTAAGTACGTCTGAGACTGCGTACGTCGGATAGTGTCTGTATAGCCATCTGCTTCTGTGACACCTCACTCACACAGTTTCCGTTCCAACACCCGTTCTTGGTAATAAATGACAGTATTCCAAGAAGTAAGTGCTAATCGTGTCCATGCTCTGAGCGCTCGGAGGCAGGTCTATCTGTAGTGCCTCCGCTACATTTAGCTTTGCCGACTGTCACTGTGCGGCCGCATGACTGTAAACACAAAATTATGACCAACCGCTGTGGAGATACGGCTTTATACAGCTGCCACTGTTGGTCCAGACTCATCAGCAGTCATCTAACCCTCCTTGCAGTAATCAGTTTTATTTGTGTTTGTTGACCAGTGCAAGGTAGCGAACGTAACTTAACAACTCCGTAGTTATCTCAATGCTCTGTAGAAACTTTCTTCTCAGCGCTCTGATTAGGGTACTTTCCTTTGGGCCGCTGTTCTCAAACATTTTGTCCGCCACACAAAATCACAGATCGTTTTGGCCTTGCTACCCAAAAAGTACCGCCACCTACACAGCAATTCAGACAAACTGCGCGGTTATTAAAAGACGTTTGGATAAAAACCGAAGCAAAATTTCCCATCTTCCTCCAATTTTATATTCTCCATAACGAAGTGGAATTTTTTAATTAAAAAAAGTTACCTGCGTAATTTTTATCGTAGCTAACGACCCATAATAAGACTCTCGCGTTCCACCTCTGCACTTACAGCATAACATCGTACGTGCTATTTCGTATCCTTTGCGCTAAACTAATTTTACTGCGTCGACAAAGTATATAAAAATTCCAAAGTCGAGGTCGAAGAACGGCTAGTGAATCGTAGGGAGGGAAGGGAATTCCTACTTGGGAATTAAATAATAAAGGGTTAGGCTTTCTTATTTATGAAATGCATTGACTTCGAATTTGTGTGGCTTAAAGACCTTTATATGGAAACACATAATTGATTATTGCAAAA
>Ga0123355_10018323_pt1 | contig 11099 bp, 13 predicted proteins | sample TergutEmb28metaG_3_FD_89872 | JGI IMG/M metagenome (GOLD analysis project Ga0123355, IMG submission 89872) | Embiratermes neotenicus P1 segment gut microbial communities from Petit-Saut dam, French Guiana - Emb289 P1 | ecosystem: Host-associated > Arthropoda: Insects > Digestive system > Gut ...
CGTCGGAACTTGGTCTTTCTGAAAATATTTGTCTTTTCAATAACCACAAACAACCCACTCTTGCTTTAGCCGCCTGAATTCTTGCTCCCGATTGCCATTATATGTCATAACTTGGCGCATATGTGGTTGCTCCTCCGTGTTCGAATACATAGATATCCTTGAACTCGCCGCCGTTTTTCAAAATGCCCGTTTCCGTGAACATTTCGTTTATGCCATTTTGCCATTCTGCAAGGCCACCGCCACAGCCTTGCAGGATAAGACCATCACCGCCAGCCATATCTTTTAGTTGGTCGGTTGTAATGTGATGAATCATAAGCCGCTCCTTTCTTTAATTGTTTGCAAGCCTCGTCAACCGCCTAATCGCAAGCCCCGCAAAGTTCTTTTTGGGCGGCAAGAACTTCCTGTGTCAGTTCCTCCAATTCAGCCAGCGGAAGAATGCCAGCCAACGCGAGGGCATCATATATGAACTGTCTGCCACGTTGAGTCCAATAGCCGTGAATGACCGAATCCCCGTCAGGCTTGTAAAACGTCCGCGATTTCATATAACCCTTATTCGCATAGGCGTGGTATAGTACCCATGTGCCGCCGACTTTGTACTGAATACCCAAGTCATAAAGCAGACTGTTTAGATACATGGCAGTCATGCCATAATCCTTTGCAATGATGCTCGTGGGGATGGCCTGGTCGCTTAAAAGCACAACGTCGCAGTAATGCGCCCTCGGCGTTAGTTCCTCAACTTTATTCGCCAATGCCACGTTTTTGGAGTGTTCTTCTGCCAATGCATCTATCAGCGACTCAGTGAACTGCGGATTGCCCATCATCATATCCAGGGTGTCCTTTGTGGCGTATGCCCCATGTTTGCGGATGCTAGGAATCACCTCGGACGTGATCCAGCGGCGAAACTTCTTCGCCTGTGGTAGCTTGCTCGACAGAGCGAGGCAGTATAGACCCGATTCGTTGATGACAGTGAATCCCCGCGTCGGAATATCAAAAGTAGCGTTTTGCGACTTTTGAAGAATCCGCGTATCTTCGGCATCTGTGTGCTTTTTTAGTGCGTCACTGCAATTTCTATAACCCAACGCACCCGCAACATCCTTTGCAACAAACCACGGTTCGCCGTCAAGTTCAATGATACGAACCTTGCCAAAGTCTTGATGCTCGAATATCTGTATCTGGTTTTTCATTTTGAAAGGCTCCTTTCTTGGCAACAGTTGCCGTTAAAATTAAATGACCGCCTCATTGCGGCGGCTTGTGGTTTTTTGTTTATATTTACGTTCTGCGCTGATAGTAGAAAGCAAAACCTCGTTGTAGTCTTTCGCGCCATTCTGTGGAGGGCAATTGAAAACGCTGATATGCTTAAAGCGACTGTCTGTAGCGAGTTTGTCGGTTATTTTCCTTGCCGCCGTCTGCCCTGCCTCGTCAGCATCTAAGCAGAGATAAATCTGCTCTATTGCTGGGTTTCGCTCCAGGTATGCGATGATAGCCACATCAGATGTGCCGCCAAGTGATAATCGATGGGCATCTGGAACTGAAACGGAAATCGAGTCAGTAATAGTCGCTGAATCCAGCTTTGAATCCGAAGCACCGCCAAAACTGCTACTCAGGTTGCGCTTTTGCTGTAAAGTAGCATGACTCAGCAAATCAATGGGTGACTCGAACACCATCAGTTGGCGGCTGTCGGGATTTTCCCCAGAGAGCGAAAAGCTGTAGTGTTTATCCGAGCCCGAAACATCAGCCTTAAAATCGTCCTTCGTTCCACGTTGACAGGCGAAACGTTCATTGCCGTTCTCATCCCTACCTACAAAAATAACGTTTTGATGCTTGCGGCTTTCGTAGAGTAGCCCTTTGGCAAGACAACGATTTATTATTTCTGGACTAATGCCCCGTTTTTGCAGATAAGATACTGCGTTGGCTGGAAGCAAGGCCGTGTCGGGCAGCTTAAACCCAGCCTTTAGTGGCATTTGTGTTATACCCTCTCCCAGCAAGGCATAAGCACAGTCCGCAGGGCTAGAGCTGGCATAAGATGCAAACGAGGCACAAGGCGAAGAAGGTGCAACGGCTCCCTGGGAAGCAACTGCGTCCCTTGTGTCCAAAATTGTTTTCACAGCATCAACAAAGTTCATGCCCCGCACCTTGATAAGAAAGTCTAACGCCGTCTTACCGCCAAAGCCCCCCTTATTCCATCGCCAGAGTCCCTTGGAGATTACAAGGCTACTATTGGTTCTGGTGCGGTATTCGTCTGTTCCATATTTCGATTTAACAAGTTCATGAGGTTCGCTTTCTTGCAAATAGGTGAGTAAATCAACCTCCTTTGCTTTTTTTATTTGTTCTGCGTCAAGCCACGGCAACACACCTCCTCCTTTGACGGAAGCCGCCGCCAGCTTGTTTTCAGCCGAAACTTCCCGCAATATGGCTTCCGCTTTGATGTCGGTAATACAGCAAGCGTCCAATGGACACGGGCTGTCGTTCTCCGTATGATGAACGCACAACGAGCAATCGCAATCATCAACGCTCCAATACTCAAACTTGTTGATGATGCGTGTGTTTTGCCCCATAGGATGACCTCCTTCGGATTTTCCTTGTTTTGTGTTTTGGAGCAAACAAAAAACAGGCGTATGCCCTGCTACCGATTGTGATAGCAGGGCATACGCCTGTTTTCTGAAAATTTATTTAGCTGGTTTTAGTGAGTTTTAGTGAAATGGCTACACCGCACTCTGTTTTATTGTCTTGCAGTGTTTCATGGTTCAGTTCGGAAATATAAATGCCCATTCAGCACCATATAATGTGCAGTTATCCTTATGGGGTAGCCATTGCAGTCTTTGCAAAGGTAAATGAAATTTGCAAGAACGTGAAATTCCCCAGTTTCTTGGCCTCTGGTAAAAGAGCTGCCCACAAATGTTATCTCATCTTGGATGTTGGTCGCTCTCCATGTGCCTTCGAGTCGTTCTCCGATGTGATTTCCGCTAAGAAAATGAAATGTGATGAAAGCAAGCATAATAAGTCCACCCAAAACAAAGGCGTTTCGAATCCATTTTGCTATGCAATAATTTTCCATATAATTTCATTCCTTGATTCCTTGGCGTTTTTAGAAAGTACACATAATGCGTTGTGCAATTTACAAGTCAAAATATATGAGTTCAGAACCAAAACTGCGCGAAAGCAATGTAGGAATATCAATGCCCTTAATGTTACTACTGCGTTGCTGTTGTTTGTTTTCCCGAAGGGCAGTGTTTAGCCCTTATTTTTTTCTGCAAGTTGTAGCGTAAGCGCATTGTTATCTGCGAATTGGAACGATATCGTATCTTTTTCGCCCCACCCAAGTTTTGCTCTAACGTCTGTTGGGATGATGATTCGTCCCAATTCGTCTATAGTAAATGTGCCTGTTTCTTTTAAGTTCTCCATAAAAATGGCCTCCTGTTAAATGAATTTTTTGGTAAATAGGTTGCAGGGCAATTGTTCTAAATCCTTACTTTGCGCAGTGCTGGTTCTGAACCCACATACATGTGCAAGCTTATGGTTGGTATTGACGTTGTTGCTCAATAACAGTTGTGTGGCATATGAAACCAATCGTCCTGAAACAGAGCCATATTTATTGCGGAAGAAAGCAAGTAAGATGAGTAATGGATTGCCGCATCAATTTCCTTCGTTGCTACAAAAGGCGATACTGATGTGAATAATTCACCTATGTGACGATTTATGCGTTCAAACATCAAGTCACCCAGACTTTCGTTTCCGTTGCCATAAGGGTTTGGTAACAAATTGAAGGCATCAGTTATGATTGTTGCGGCGTTTATAACTGTTGGAATGCCTATGCCCACAACAGGTATACCCAAATAATCGGAATTAACTACTTGCGCCTTACTGTGTCCTAAAAGTCCCGCCGAAGGCGATAAACCCGTATCCGTAATCTGTATTGTGGAGCAAAGCCGAGATGTTTGTAGGGCGGCCAGCGCGTCAACCAAAATAACCAGCGATGGCTTAATAGCACCGCAAATGCTCTTGATACTTTCGGCTGTGCTGATTCCTGTAATGCCCCGCACGCCAGGGGAAATAACTGAAACCGAGCGTACTGCTTTTCCTGTTATGCATTCTAACTCGTTAGTAATATGGCGAGTTGCCAACACCTTCTCTGCTACACGCACACCGAGAGAATCCGCAGTAACATCACGGTTTCCAATGCCGACTACCAAAACCGAGTCCTTATCAGCAATATCACAAACTGCCATGATTTTTATAAGGTACTCACATACAGTTTTTGCAATTTCGTCTATTTCGCCTGTGCGCCCATGCTCCAATATGTTTGTTTCAATGGTTATATAGTTTCCCATTGGCCGTCCCATTATCGCTACGCCGTTTTCGTCTTTTATCTGAACCCAATCACACTTGTAAAGTTCAGCTTCAATGGAATCTACGGTAACGCCCGACGGCATTTCGAAGGAATGAAATTCATGCTTTGTATTATCCATGTTTACCCCTCGTGTATTTAGAATTCAAAAAGGGAACCCCTCACAGCAATGAAATTACTGTAAGGGATTCCCTTTTTTTGATTTTGATTTTACTTTTAGAGCTTGTAAAAAATTTACAGGAACGATAAAACCGTTCCTTTTCAAGCTGTTACCTCTCTGCCGATTTGATTATCGGCTTAATTTGTGCCACTTTGATGTACATAAGTTCTCCTTGCTTACATGTCAGCCCATTCAGTGAGCCATCGCCCATTGGTTAAACTCCACACTCGCCATTGAAGTACGCCGTGATAGGTTCTGAAAGCTATCTGTGTAAACTCGTGGAAAGGCGTTACTTCTTGCTCTGTTTCTACATTTGTCGGTTCGACTGCAATAGTCTCAGATGCTGCCATTGCAGGAATCGCAAAGGATAATGCCATCGTGCAGACTAGCAAAAACACCATGATTCTTTTTTTCATATGCTTCACCCCCTTCCTTCTTAGGGTGCTGACACCAAAGAACGTTAATCAAGTTCTCTCGAACAAATAGGTGCCCATTCAAGAAATTCATGTGTATCGTCTATATACATCATAAATTGCCCATCAACATAAACTCGAAACATACCTTCATTAACAGCTACAAGAGAGATTTCACCTGCTAAGAAAATACCTTCACCTTCGCTATACTCACGCGTGAAATCCTCTGCTATTGGTGCGTCTGGGGGTGTTCGAAAGAGTGGAAGAACAATAAACATATAAGATGATAAGAACAATGCAACAATCACAGTTGAATAAACTACATTGGTTAATATCCGTTTTCTACGAGATTCACCGCGCAAGGCTAACACTTTAAGTCTGTCCACCAGTCCATCGTCGTTGCTGACGAATGCGTTGACCATACCGCTGTGAGTATCCGTTTCCTTTGGTTTCTCCAGTAGAAGCAGTCCTTTTAGATAGTGCCTGAAATCCCTCTTGTTAGATACTGCAAACCTGTCACACTTTAACTCTGTGGCGAAGCGAAAGTTCCTTCTTAAAACGTAGACCATGGGATTCCACCAAAACACACAGCAAAATACTTCAATAATAAGCCCCGTCAAGTAATCTTTATCTCGAATATGCTTCCATTCGTGCAACAGGATAACCCGTAGTTCATCGGGCGGAAAATCAATTTTTGGCAGAATGATATATGGTCTAATCGCAGTAGCTACTGGTGTACTAAGACAGCCCTTACGAAATACATAAAACCGCTTGTCAGAACCAATGATATCTGCCAGCAACGATTCGGCATATCTGTCACGTTCAGAACTCCCATACCAATTCATCATGGGGCGAAAATCGCTGATATAGCTGTAAAAATACGTTACAGTTCGCCAAGTGGCTACTACAACCCAAGCAAATATGAGAATGCCAACAGCATTAATCGAAAGACCGAATAATGTTACGATTTCATATCTAAGTAAGTTTACAACTGCTGGATAGAGCCGCTCGGAGAAAACCACTTCTGCACCAGGCATATCAATAATGATAAACATTCTCAGAACGCTCAATGCAAGCAATAATAACAGCGGAATGGCAGAAAACTTGATGGGAAATTTCAATTTCCTCATTATCACGCCCAAAAGGACAAAAGTGTTAAACCACAGCACGCCCATTACAAATGAATAGACAGACACGTAATGGTGAACAACAACTCCCATACCTACTATCCTTCCTCAGTCTCCGAAAGTTGTTCGTTCGTAAGTTGTTCGATAAGCGAGGGGATGTCAATGCGTATCCCTGTGTCCTTTAAGCTTCGTAGGTATTTGACCATGTATTCTTCTGACGTAATTGCTGGGGCATAGGCTCTTGCGGTATTGGTCATCGTAGGCTTATGGTAGGTTAAAATCGCAGCCCCTTTTTTTATCAGTGTATTTAGAATGGCGTATATCGAATTTTCTTTCCATGTACGATTGTTTGAAATTTCAATGAGTTCGTTGGCCGTCATTGGATGTTCGCTATCCCACAGCACAACCATTACTTCTTTTTCTTTGTCTGTCAGCTTCATCTCACCCCACCAAACTTGCTAATAACATACGCATGAATGTGTATCAGAAAAAGACAATATGTGTAACTTGTCTCGTTTGAAAATAACTCAAGGTATTTGTGCGGTTGTGTGAACAGCCGCATTTTTACTGTGTTTTTGTTGTGTTTGACATGAAAACAAGCCTATGTTACTATGTGTGTGGAAGATTTTGACGATAATTAAACATTTCGATACATTTCGCGGAAATTATATTGTCAGAATATGGAAGCGCATTTTATAGTCCAAGTTGTGTTTGTTACACATTGAGTGAAATAAACCCTTGACATTTGTTCGCCTAAAGTTTTCCAACCCACCGCATAAATGTTGGACGGCTAATGCCCAATTTCCGTGCGGCTTCGCTTGCAGTTATTTCTTCCCGTTCCCATGACTCACGAACAACTTCGAAGTTATTAGGAAGTTGCTTTGGCTTTCTTCCGAATATTACGCCTCGTTGTTTCGCTGCGGCAATACCCGCCGCAGAGCGTTCACGATTAAGAAGCCTTTCCTTTTCTGATACATAGCTTAAAATCTGAAGAACCAAGTCCGCCACGAATGAAGCCGTTAAGTCGTGGTCTTTTTTGCGCGTATCAAGCAATGGCAGCATATCCAAAACTACCATGTCCGCGCCTTTTTCCTTGGTAATGCGTCTCCATTCCTCGACCAGCGCGTCACGGTCGCGTCCAAGCCTATCCAATGAGTCAACCACCAAAGCATCTCCAGGCTTTAGGCTGTTGACCAACCGTTGATACGCTGGGCGTTCGAAATTTTTGCCCGACTTCATTTCGATTACAATGTTTTCCTCCGCCACTCCAAATTTCCGCAGGGCAATAATCTGCCTGTGGGGGCTTTGTTCTCGGGTACTGCACCTTGCGTACCCGCGTAGACGTACATCCATGTGTACCGCCTCCTAGAAATATTCTGCCTGTAATAAAGCAGTCGTAGAAAGCGTTACCATATAATGACAACATAATTTCCAAGCCAAAAACACGCTCCGCTTTTCTCTGTTTTCAGCGGTGCTATCTATCCCATAGAGTGCCTGGAAAATCAAGTAAAACTTATGGTTGCGCCTATTCCTAATGGAAGCTGCACAAGTGTCTATAAATTTGACACTGCAAAAGTGGAATGTAAAAAATTGGTTGCATCTAGTCCCAAAACAGTTTAGACTTTATTATCACGGTAGCCGTTTTTGTGAACTTGATTTTGCTGTTGAAGTAGTAGCGGAGATGTTCATTATTGAAGCGAAATCCCGCCGTGATATGCAAAGCAAGGACGGAGTTCTAACCATTTAAGACCATGATTTCAACAAGAAAAACGAAACGGAGGCGTGACCATGGATTATTATGAAGAAGTGTCGCTATGCCCATCATGTGGCCTTGAGACGCTTAAATTCAACACAGACATTTCAAAAAAAGGAACTTACATCCAATGCGGAAACTGCAATGATGAATGGCTACCATTTGAACTTGCCAGCATGTTCGTAGCCAAAAAAGGAAAGAAGCATGTACAATGCCGTTGCCCCTCTTGCGGCGTAAACTCTACCAACAGAACCGAATCAGATTTGGAACACGCTTTCGTTACTTGCCCAAAGGGCGGGAGCCATGGTGAATATGCAGGCTATTGCTTCGATTGCGGATACAGTTCAAAGAATTTGACCATCTGTGAAACATGCAAAAATCCATTTTTAGGCTTCCATGATAAGGTCGTTTGTGAAATCTGCGGTGATTATGACCCCTACGAAGGTTTGGACGATGATGAGGAAGATGAATACGATAACAATACAACGGACGCTATGCATCCAAGGGAGGCACAAGACATGGTTCGCAAAATGGAAATCTTCCTTGATGGGAAAAAGCTCACAAAGGAAAAGGCGCGTCATGAAGCCAAGAACTTCTTTGGCGTTGGCGACGGTGTCGCACTGCTTGCCAATGAATTGGTGGGTAATCGTTTTGTCGGCAATGACGAGCATCTTTACCAATCCGATAAAAAGGCATACTTCCAAAATGCGGTAACACGAGGCGTTTATGATTTATTTCTTGCTGGGAGTGTGATGCTGAAACATATTGAGGATAGCCCTGAGTTTTTCGATGAACTGGTGGCATTGTTGGACACCAAACCACACTCAGAAGTTGTCGGTCACGGCGGCGTAAGTAAAGACGGCAAAGTAACAGCCTACACCAGCATGACCGATATTGAAGCCTGTAAAGCATTGACCGATGATGTTGCTATGAAATTGCAAGAAATGATTGAAAATACCAACATGGAAGGCTCATTCGAATACTCGGACTCTAAAAACTTGATACTTGAATACGTTGAGAACGATGGTGAGCCGATAACAGCGCAAGAACCCCAGAAGCCCCGCACGGACACCTTACGTCAAATAGAGGTGTTGTTTGAAATAGCGAGAACGCTATACAACACCTTGCCATCAGAGTTCCTAAGAACATACAAGGAAGCTTCTAGTGCAGAGGACTTGCTGGAAGCCCATATACAAGGTGGAATCAAGGATATCCGAGAAATGCGAATGGTTCATGCAAAACTGACGGCTCTTTCGGAGCATGGGGAGTTTGACGAGGATAATATGCACTTTTGCGACCAATGCGCTGCGATTGTTGAGAACGTCCTATCCTACACAGGCAAAAATGGCGATTCCTTTGAACTTTGTGAAACATGCTTTGCCCACCCAGAAAAACTGCAATTATGATGCACGTTAAAACCCCCGCTAAATCCCAAGAGTACGGGATTTAGCGGGGGTTAATTGCGGGCTTTTAGTTGCCCATAATTCCTCTTTTATAGTTCGTTTCTAAACTCAATTTGTGATTGGTTATGCGGCCTTAACAACGAACCACTTATTTAACTCCCAGAAAAGCGCGGCTTGCCTGCGGATACTTTTGTGCGGGTCTGGATCCTCGTCGTTGTCGATGTTGACCAGGCGAACATCAACTTTATGGCAGATACCTATGCCTCCAGCATTGAATGAACCTCGTGGTTCGATTTCTAAAGTTTTTTCTACCATGTAGCGGTTATCGTCAACGCGGAAATACACAAGTTCGTAATCGGCATTAGGAAAGACATCTAAAATCACTGGGATATACTGCTTATTCCCATGGGCATATCGCCCGTCAATGAAATCCTTTTCGCAGAAACGGTTATCAGCGAAATACAGGTATGTTTCGTGTTGAGTGTGAACCACGCCATGTTCGGATGCATCCCTTAACTCAGCCTTCACCTTGAAACGAATTCCAGCACCTTTGTCTTTTACGAATGCAAGCAACGTGGATTCGTAAGTATGCTTGACCTCATAACACAAATTATCGGGTGTCCAATACAACAGAGGTCTTATTTTCCCGTCGGGAAGCCACCCGATACGTACTGTCACGGGAACACGCTTCCCGTCCATCTGCTTGATATAGATAATTGCACTATCTTCCAAGGCACTCACCCTTAAACTGATTAATACGTGTAAAATGTTTGCGCATCGCCTATATCGTTGTTAGCGTTGACTGATTTCATACGTTCCGACATCAAGACTGCCCTTTGCACAGAATAATAGCCGAACTGCCCTCTTATGCGGTCAACGGCACGTTCTAGCCGTTCGAATTTTTCCCGTTTTTTCTCGTCATCCAGCAGACTTAACTGATACACCGCGTTTTCAGGCACAAGGTCGGCACCGCGAATGCCCAGACTGCGGATGGGCTTGTTCCAGCGATAATTCCGTCGGAACAAACTCATTGCAACAGGAATCATTTCGGCGGTGAGGTTGGTGGGGCGTTGTAATTTGACTTGCCGTGTGCAGCTAAATAGTTCATTATCCCTTATTGAAATGGCAAGTGTCGTAGCCTGGAACCCACTTTCCCGCATACGCTGGGCGACGGATTCACCAAGCATATAGAACGCCGCCCGTACATCGTCCTCGGTGTTTAGGTCGCGGGGCATTGTGTTGGAGTTGCCGATGGATTTTACATCGTCAACGCTTTCAACATGGGCAACCTGTGTCCTGTCTAGTCCGTTAGCCATTGTCCAAAGAGATACGCCCGTTTTGTTTCGTAATACGTTACAGACATTATCGGGGCAACTGTTGGCAAGGTCGCCAATAGTGTAGATGCCTCTGCCAGCAAACTTTTTGGCCGTTGCTGAACCCACGTAAAGTAAGTCACCAACAGGCAACGGAAACACCTTAGTTTCCTTATCTTCGTTCCACATTTCGCAGACACCATTATTTGGTGCAAGGTCACTGCCCAGCTTGGCGTAGGGCAGATTATCGCCCACACCAATAGATACAGTAAGGCAAAGTTGCCGCCATATTGCACTACGGATATTTTCAATGGTTTTCATCACTGTTTCGCGGTCTCCATGTATCTGAGCCCACATTTCATCGGATCCGAATGGTTTTATTGTGTCGGTGTGCTGGAGGACAATTTCCCTCATTCGTTGGGAAAAATACAGATACAATGGATAGTTGGCTGGAAGCACAATAAGGCTGGGGCAAATTTTAAGTGCCTCCCTGATAGATGAACCTGTTTTTATTTTCATAGCTTTAGCAGCTGGTGATTTGGTGAGGACAATGCCTTTGCGGGATTCCTGGTCGCCGCCGACAAC
>Ga0123355_10018324_pt1 | contig 11099 bp, 10 predicted proteins | sample TergutEmb28metaG_3_FD_89872 | JGI IMG/M metagenome (GOLD analysis project Ga0123355, IMG submission 89872) | Embiratermes neotenicus P1 segment gut microbial communities from Petit-Saut dam, French Guiana - Emb289 P1 | ecosystem: Host-associated > Arthropoda: Insects > Digestive system > Gut ...
AGGAAGACTCATTCCGGAGCAGAGCCCAGGAGAAACCAACCCCCTGTTCCAAACGGTCATTAACCCCCAACCCCCGCATCCCACATGAACAGGTCAGTAGTGCTTCAGAATGCATACAGATACCACACCACCATAGCCACACTGAAACGGAACGCCAACACACACCAAACCAGGTATGTAGAAGTGCAGATACAATATTCTGGAGACATTATCACAACATGCTACACAAAACACTCAATCACCATTAGACACCACGTCAGCCATACTATCGAAACACACTCTCTAATACAGCCATACACATCAAGACCAACAACACCCTAATAAATAACACGCTAACACAATACCTCTATACTTCTTACAGATACAACCCATGAAATAATTACGAATTAGTCGCAAGCTCCTGAGGATGGATGTATTAACGTCTGAAACATGTTGAGCACTGAATAAAGTAATAATAAAACAAGTGGCATCAAGTTGGTTTCTCTTTACTCAACTATCAAGATGATGCACGGTCCAATAAACATAAGATTCACAAGATTACTAATAAGCATAAATGGCTGGCTACAACTAAATCACTCACAATTACACTACTGACAGCTGAGCAAAATTACTCCTCAGTATGCAATTGCTTACATCCTCCTGTACCATGACATCTGCAATGACCAGTATAATTACTGCATGTTTTGTTCTTACTAAAACACACTGCATTTCTAATGAGAACCAAATTCTTATTTACTGTAAGAAAGTTTGCAGCACCAGCTGTAGGATACTCACCAGATGATGGTGACGTCTTCCCACTGTTCTCTAAACTTGGGAAATCACCACTGTCCCCATTAAAACCTTCACAATCTTCATCATCATCTTCGTCATCACTCCTTCCATCTCTGAAGGATAACAGCTTGTAAATGTCTGTACAGTGTGTATGGTGACATAAATATTTAGAGATCTGAAGTTCTCACAGCAATGTTGTTGAAGACCCAAGTCTTCCGGGATTTGACAATGTGTCATTGGATGAACAGCTGATGATGCTTTGATGTATCATTTGCCTTCACCTTAAAGTGCAAGCAGTCCAGCAAGATTCACTATACCTCGACCATGATTGAGTGATTGACTGACTGATTGATTAGCATTGGGTTCGAGCCCTCATGGTCCCGATGCACCTAGGCCTTAATTTAACAGGCCCTTTGTGCCCCACAATCTGATAACAGTTCAGGGGAGCCCTGTTCCTTTGCTAAAGTTCCAGATGGCCCCCACACCTCGACCTTGCCGATGAAGGCAATGATCCTTTTAAACATCACAGCCAATCACCTAGTGACAGCATCACATCCCAGAGGACCTGAATGCCCACCTGAAGCCATATTTTGTGGAGATGAGGTGTGGGCGGAACTCATAAACCAAATATCTTGTACCGAGCAAATCACTCAATTAACAACTCACAATATATACATGAATTTCATATGGTCCAATCCTTCAGTAAGAAATATGTAGATGTAAGAATATGCCGCCCAAATACAGAATAATTTTTATATGAATCCAATGTGTGAATTCATGGCAAAAGGTATCTAGCCTCACACCCCACCATTCACAGACAAACAAAAGCTGTGAAGGAACTGCAGTTGAAATGAAGCTGCCCGAAGATGGTGTTAATAAACACCGAAATACACAAGAGCGAGAAGTAATATGTGAGTGAAGAAACACAGTGTATTGCATGACAGTTGGTAGAAATAGGATGGAACACAAAAGTCAGTTCAATATTTAAGGTACCGTAGGTCATAAACAATTACCTGATAAAACAATACATTGTTAACTGTAGCTTACTTATTCCACTACAATATCATTATTGTTCCACATAACTCCCAAGCACACTGATGCATCTTTCCCAACTTGATGACAAGTGTTCAAAAATTGCATCACCGTATAACTCTGGTTCTGGCGTTCACAACCATTCAGGAACTTCTTTGTTATTGTGGAATCAATGACCTTCCAAATGGTGCACAGTTCAAAAACAATCCACGAGGATGAACACGCTGGTGAGCCCAGCACATTGACGGCAAATGTGAACGCACAGCCAGTGGAGAAACTGATTTTGGGGAACCAACAAGTGAATACTGATTATTCATTCACTGAAGTAACACCTGGGAAACTGCTGATTTCACACTAACGAGCAAGTGGAAATGGCGATTCATGAATGAATGTGAATGTTACAGCTGCCAGCTATCTAGTATTGGAATTTTAAACTCATGCCAAGAAATGACAAATGCATCAATACTCTTAGGATTATGTTGGAAAATGATGACACCTTAGTGGAACAAGCAGGCTGCAGTTAACATTGCAATGATTTATCATTTACTTTCATAACACAGCACATCTTACCTACGAACATCTCTCATATACATGCAGAATTTCTCTAGCTATTGCCATAAGATCAACATTTCCTTTCCTATCTCCCTGCAGCTGGACTATCCTCACGTAACTGCGGTGCTACTTAAACAGCAACCACCAACACTGTGTACTACCCTTCCAAAGAATATCAATATATAGTGGCACATTTCTGCTCTGTGAAGATCAATTCACAACCAGCTCCAAGTTTCACTGAATAATACACACCTGTCCTGCTGATTCTCCAGTTTCTCCAGTTTCCGTGCAACTTTGTATGAACCCTTTAGCTTCTCTTTTTCATCTTCTGTTAGATCCAGGTACCTATGCCAAAACAGACGAACCATCAGATGGTACAGACCATCACAGAGGACAGCAGTTTCCATATTTCTGAACCTCAATGCTTGGGATTTTGATCTTTTGGGACAGGTTCCAACAAACTGGGATGATACCATGTTGTTGTCTGGTCAGCTTCATCCAATCTCCTGCTACTGCAGACCACTCTCAGCTCATTCAAGCTGTCTTTTATTAAGTGAGGTTGATTGCTTTTGTGGTTTATGGAATGAGACTCTCCTCAGTTATTTAATGTATGTTACATGCTTCCAAAGGGGTTTATTATTATCATCATCATCATCTCCTCTATGCAGGGTATTTATACTTATATTCCTGAGACAAACTATGTCCCTAGGGAATACAGTGCTGCAGCTATTCTGTTGTTACTGTTCATGGTACTTATATCGCTAGTTTCAGCATTGAATCTATTGTATTTTTACATTAGAACTTTCCAAAGTATGTGTGCAGTGCCTATTATTATTATTATTATTATTATTATTATTATTATTATTATTATTATTAAATCACCTGAGCAGTCGAATCTCCCTGTTGCTGAGCACGATGTTTGTCTTGCTGGTGCTTGATGCCAGTTTGCCTCGCAAATCTGCTAATTCTGTTTCAACTTTACGCTGCTTCTTGCGCTGTTTCACGTCACCTGGCCTGATGTGCATCAAGACCTGTTCCTCACACAGTTCTGTTAGCAGCATCTTGTACTCTGGCTTAATCAGCCTACCAACACAGAAGATAGAGAGCCTGTACTCACTCTAACAGTATTACACACTGAAACCAACTCATCTGGCATTCTGTCCAAACTTTCTGATCAACATTACAATCATGATTAGTAATAAAAATATCACATACATTTTTATGCACAAAATGAATAAAATTCAAAACTGCTGCTACTGTTCGTCTGGTTAGCAGAGATCCGTATAGTGACTAGGCTACAGGCTGGACCCTTGAGGTACCACGGTTCGATTACTGGCAGAGGCAAGATATTTATCTCAACCTCCAAACTGTCCAGACCAACTCTGGGGCCCACCCAGCCTCCTATGCAATATGTACCACAGGCACTGTCCAGAAGTAAGGCCGTTGGGGTCTGAAGTTGATAACACAAACTACTTAGTAACAAGGTTAAATGTGTTGAGCTATACTCCACTACCTTTAACACCTTCAAGATGCACACAGGGGACAACTTTACCTGTAAATTTTATCTTACCCATCAGATGGGATAAACCACTGATTTGTTAGACAGATGGATAGAAATGACCACCATATCCGTGAAGGTGCTACCCTAACATTCATCTCAACCTCCCAATAAAAAACAAACCAACAAACCTATCTCCTTGCTAATGAAGGTGTAAGTGGGTTACACAGACTGTGAACTTGTCAAAGAAATAAGTTCCTCTCAGACACATTCAGAGTTAACTAGCACATTCTTCACACTAAAGTACACTTGAAATCTGGGCATGACAACCTTGGTGTGCATCTTTGTGCCAACTCAAGGATTTAAGACCAGATGCTGTTTACTCCTTCTGTGAATGTTGCAATGACTGATAAACTTACAGCTTCCACTATTGCTGTTGCTGGTCTTTTCCACAAGTTGAGCCACAAAACAGCCACTGACCTGGTCATAGCGTTGTAAACTTGCGGTACGAGGGCTAACACATCAGCTGCGGCATACAGCATCATGTCTCGGGTAAGCGGTCTTCTGGCCCAGTAACGTTGGTCCCTCCGATACACATTCTTCAGCTGATCTTTCATGGGATTTACTGGGGCATCATACATTTCACACAGGGCATTCAATGACACATTCTTAACTTTATACACAGGTTTCCCCAACTCCTGAAGCTGTAAAACTGCATGTGCTGCCTGTAATAGACAACAACAGACAACACTGTTATTACATACATGGAAAATGAGTAATATTTCCTAGGACATACAAATTTTTAAAAAATCAACATGGAAAACTGAAGTACCTGGGAAAAACCTGTGTCAATGCCATTTTGTCCACTATAAATCTCACAGGGACTGGCCCAGAATTGAATAAGGGCCTCTGCAGTGAGTTGTTAGCAACTACGAGCCCACAAAAATAAAATAAAATAAAATATTGAAATAAATAAACTTAGAAGTATTCAAATCAATAAATTATATAAAATAAAACCTATATAATATTAATAACACTTTGCTGCCATAAGTTGAATATAGTCGATGCATTTTGCGAGGATAAAATGCCGTAAGTCATACAAACACATCATCGAGAACATGCAAAGAAATGCCAGCCACTTAAATTCTTGGCTTCTGCAGATTACACCCTGCATTCATTTCTGACCCTATCATGTCAATGCACTTTACTCACCTGTGAATCAAAGACATGGCAGAGGGTTATTCCAAACTGATTGTACAAGTTGACGCTGTCATTGCGACAATCATGCAGAACCTACAACAAAAAATGGTTCTATTTAAAGCTACCTGTCAAAACTCTCTGTTTGAATATACCATAAGGAAAAGCTAATTCTAGAATCCCTTAATCAGAAAACAAACCACACTGAGTCCCTCACATAAAAACAGCAAGTTCTGAACAATGATGCATATATACAAATACTTCACTCCTATTCATTTTTGTTTCTATATGTGATGTCAAGTGGCTTTGGTGGTCTAGGGGTAGCGTGCTGGCCTTTAGTACCCAAATTTGCAGGTTCAAACCCGGCCGAAGCCATCAGATTTCTAGGGCGAAAAAATCCACAGCACGCCTTCCTTCGGAGGAGAAGTAAAGCCATCGGTCCCATGTCGTAGATTTGCGGCATGTAAAAGATCCCTAAATTTATGTGGAAGTTGGAATTTAGGCAAAATTACTACCGGACATCTTTCTCGCCCACAATTCCACCTTTCACTGCTAGGATCTCTCGCGTCATTGTGGACGGAGGCACCTGGCGGCTAAAGTGGGAACGTCTAAAGGCGGGGGAAAGCAATGGCAAACTACTCCCAAGAACTTGCCCAAGATGCAGTGTGCCAGAGCCATACAGGTCACGTGACTGGACTCTGGTTCCTGTCAAGCCTGACCTTCAAGGCTGAATAGTAATGAATGAATGAATGAATGTGGTGTCAACCCCAAATCACTCCAAGTAACACTCCCCTGGAACATAAATCACAGAACACTTCCATGCCACTTTCAGACAGTATTTAGCTGTTCCCTCAGTTTGTTGTGTCCTTCTGTCTGCTGTCACTCTGTAGGTTTGCTGATCTTTCCAGTTCTATCTTGTATTCCCACGATCCCCATAATGCTGCTTGTAGATACACACCATGGATACTCCCAAATTTCTCTACCTCCATGGAGTTCATTAATTGTTTACCATCTTGTTACATGGTCTGAAATCTGAGTTTGAGAACCTGAAGACTAATCACTTACCTTCGTAACAGCCTCTGATTCCAGCAGACGTTGCAGTCCACCAGCTGTTACAAGGGTAGGGCATGTGATCAGATCAAAGATGTAAGCCAAACCAGAAGCGGTACCTAGCTGGAACAGCGTCAGCTGCCCTTTAACACCAAGGTTGATGCCCTCACAGTCAAATGAAACAGCAACCTTCCCTGTAGCTGCTTGAGACATGATATCATCCACAACCTGTGCCAATAACCTGACTCAGTTTACAGTGGTCAGAATAATTCTTCTAAATAAGTTTTATAAAACAGGTTAGGAAATGAGGATTTGAGTTTTCTAAGATGTGATGCTCTGTCACGGGATGAGTAGTTCTGGATGTGTTGAAGGATAATAGTGTCTTCAACTTCAGGATCCAGCAAACGGACGGCTTGATCCTCACAATGATCTTTCATAACATCAGAACGTACTCACCCTGTAACACAGCTTCACATCCCACAAAACATGAACTATCAATAACACCACTCTATGAACCTCAAATCACACACCACGAACAAAGCTTCACTAACCTGGAGGCTCTCCTTCACAGTAACAATGACCTTGGTGCTCTGAAGTACTTTGACTTTCCAAGCATCAGTGCCAGTGGCTCCACCAGCTATTGAGGTATTATTTGCTAATGAAGACGCAGCAAAGCTTCGGTCCCGTTCCGTGTTATGAGCAATTGTTTTCATCACCAGTGAATTAATTCGCTGTTTAAGTGTTTGATTCTGAAGGGCTGTTGCAGGTGGTGTGGGGCACCCTGATTGGTGCTCAGTATTATTGTTAACATGGGATAATGTTATGACATTTGAGCTAAGACTGATATCATTATTGTTATTGCTACTGTTATTCTGATGAGAGGGGGAACACAACTGTGGATTGGAAGAGGTTTGGTTATTGGCTTTACTGCATGACTTTGTGGGAGAAGTCGGAGGGGCAGCAGAAATTAGGGTCACAAGATTGGACTGAACATGAAAAACATCAGAATGCATTTTGAGGAAAGTTGAAAGATCCTGCGGAGTTTTGAACATGCTTGCCCAATGATCCTGGGGAATACATGATGAAGTTACAGCATGGAACAACTGGTCAACCAATAAGGGACCTTTCATTTCGACACACTGTGAAAGAAACCCTAGTAACTGCGCAGTGACTGCAGGGTCGACGTGAACCTGGAAAACCAAGACACATACAACAAAAATTACAGTTTTTTTGGACATAACTTAGACGTATGTCAGCATCAAGTACCAATTTTAATCTGTGGTGCAAAGTCCTTCTTGATTTGCAACCGTCTCTATTCAGTCCACAGCCTTCCATCCTGTTTCCTGAGATACATATTAAGATTAACATCCCAACTAAGTCTAGATTCTCCATGACATCTCTTTCTTTCACGTTTCACTACCACAACCACATGTGTATTTCTGTTCTCTCCCACACATGCCACATACCCTACCCATCTCATAGCTTGATTTTATCACATGAAAAACAAGTAGTGAGGAGTACAAATCATGAGTACTGTCAACATGTAATTTCCTTCAGTCTCCTGTTACCTCCACCATTCTACAACCAAATATCTTCCTCAGCACCCTATTCTCAAATATCCTCAGTCCATGTTCCTACCTCAATCTAAAGCCACATCCAGGCTTAAGCATTCTGCCACACCATCACAGTGGAACGTAACTAGGATTCGCAGATCTGGTTGGCAGAGCTGTAACATATGCTCTGTTCAGTTCACTGCACAGACTGATCCACCCTGATGTCAGTTTTCCAGTGTGCATCAAAGGATGTTACATTATGCCAAAACAACCAGATCAAACATGTTTCTGTGTTTAATGCAAACTTCATGTTAAGCTGATATTTGCACATATTCCCACCAGGAACAGTGAACAGTTGGTGGATCAAAGCACATAGCAGGTTCACCAAAATGTACACCCTCTCGCCTGAACCTAAACCTCGCGACAAGCAAAGCCCCAGGCACTTACATTATGCTTTTACAATGCAGTCAAATGCTCAATTCTGGACATGGCCTAAGACACCAAGTTTCACACCCATATAAAACAGCAAGCAAAATTATAATTCTGTGTAATTTAACCTTAACATCTCTAGATAACAAAGAGATGGTAAAAGGTTCTGCAATGAAGAGCAGCAGGCACTCCACATACCTATTAATTCTCTGATGCCTGCAGTTATTGTTAGTGTTGTTCCCCAGTATTTGAACTCTGGCACATTTCAAAGGATTTATTAGCTGTCTTTATGTTCCATTATTATTAAAACTGATGAAAGCATACAGCATAGCAGCATATGAACACAAGGACCATCACTGCCTAAATGTACCCTACCACACCTTTCCCACTACATTCACCATCACACATTCGATCCATACATGATTTCTGGATATGGATGACTTCTGTTTACATATTACAGTCTTCAGGAAATGTCACGCAAGGCCATGGGGGCTGGTAAACAAATACCTCCAGAATATCAGTACCTGCTTACCAAAACACAAAGCATCGCAATGACCATAAGCTTCACATGCACTGTAATGCTAACCCCACATTTCAAGAACATCATTTCATTGACTCCATTTCTGTTTCAACTGTATGTCTGATCACAAACACTTAAGTTCAGCTGAAACCAAACAAATATGGTTTATGTAGTATATTCATTAAATATGGTACACAAGCAGAGGAAACTTTCAATATCATTGCAAAAATAACTATGGTAACAATGGTAGTCAACAGGGATTATGATATCAGTAGCAAAGACTCATCTGTTTATAAACACTGTGCTACTGGTGACTGTATAAACACTGGCAGACATTTACTGGAACCCTGCGCTTCGAAACTACAATGTTCATACAATAACAGTAACAGTAGAATCACGCCTCAGTGACCTGAGGAACAAAGAAACAACTTCACATCAAGTGCTTCACAAAATTATATCCTTTGATTATGAGAACTTTTACCAAAGCATAAAGCAAAATTCAAGAGACCAGGGCACACATCACAATATTGTAACAGTTTATTTATCTGTCACAACTGTTGGAATAGGGCGTGCCAACAGTCTGATTGTGCTGATAAATAGAGCTATGACTTACAAAAACCAATTGTAATATGAAGTATGACAAAAAATATAACAAAATAAAGCACCTACAGCTTACCTAACCACCATTGCACCACCAGCAGAAGACTCCAGGAAAATCCTTTCCCTGTACCTTAATCGTTCCACATGTGACTGGGTTATACAACAAAAACACGTGTATCATTCCATATCAGTTTTATTAGTGGTCCATGCAATACCTAATAAAATTACAGACTGAACTAGTGATAACGGTATCAAAATGTCTGCCAGTGTGTTACTGAAGTTATGTAAGACTGCCTCAAACCATACAGAATGTTACCTGTTCCAATTCATGAAAGGGTTGAGGCTCCCTGCCCTCCCATTCCTTTAGTACTACTGTCTCTTCACCAACCACAAAACTGTCTGGGTACCGAAGGAGGAAGTCACGAAATTCTTTCACATGCTGACCCGAGATATGGCGGACTTCTGGTGAAGCCTGAGACCTGTGTCCTGCAACAGCACACAAGCACTGTGACACATCATAACGCCAATGAAGATAGGTGATCATATGAATAAAGAAATTAAAAACTGCTTCATATCTCCTAATACTTGACATTTCCCAAACTTTTATAGACTAGAACAGTTCGAGCATAAAAGTAAGGAAGTGGCAGGAGACTGAATAATAATAAGCAATGTAATTTTATTTAAGTTTATAAATCAAATTCATAAAATAAATTTATTATAAACTTCAGAAACAAAGTTGGGTTAGGTCGTTACCTAAGAGACTCTTAATGGGGACTTCTGTTCCTGGCCCATACTGTATTAGCTTGTTGCTGAAGTACTCCACAGCTTCTTGAGCATAGTCTCGTTTCCCTCCTACATACTTGAGGCCGAAGTCCTGCTGAGTGTCTGCAGGGGCTGCAAAGGCGTTGACGTAAACATAATCTCCATCGATCGAGAAAAGAGAAGGATACTGACCCAAGAACTTTCTCAGTCCAGACTGCGAACCTCCAGCAATTTGACGCATTTCTTTCGTAAACCCTTTAGCGCCGAACTGACAGCTCAGATCGTGCAACGTCCTAGGCCCACCTTTATCCAAAAGTCGCTCCAAAAAGAAAAGCAAAGTTAGGTTGCGGACAAGTTCGTACTCATTGCTCTCCATTGTCACTACCAACACCTGGAAACATCGTTCTTATAGTAAAATAAGCATGATTTCGGACTTATCACGTCATATATACTGTTATATATTTACCCTACTTCATGACTCGAGACAAATGCTAGAACCAGGTTAAGAACGCAGGTTGTCCAACATCGCTACCACAGAACAGAAGTATGTGTTGGCATGTCTGTATAAATCTGTGTGTAATGAATGACGTCATGTTGAGATTGCTATGCGTTGCTGTAATTGTGTTATGAAACAGCTCTGACGCATTGCAATGTAGCAACAGTTTAGATAGTGTTCTACACATAGAAGTATGTTGTTTTTGCGAGCTTCTTTTAGTAATTACAGGGCACGCCTCTGTAATAGTGTAATCTACTAATGGTGCACGCACCGATGTAACTGCTAGCCTTATTAGCTGACGAGATGCTACAATACTCTGATCCATCTTGAGGTGTGTCATCCCCGTTGTGGTATATAACAATGTATTAACGTGTAAACCACTATATTTAGTCAACACAACAGTATTTATCTTTGTGTAATACAACAGTACATGTTTCGGCCCTTTATGTGGCCATCATCAGGTGTGTGTAGAGTTTAGTCATACAAGGTGCATGGGATTGGTGGGGGGCCGAGATCTCGTTCTGTGGTTTACCTGCTATGTAAATCCTTGAGAAATTTCTCAAGGATTTACATGGGAAGTAAACCACAACGAGATCTTGGCCCCCAAACCCCCCCCCCCCCCCACCCCCCCCCCCCCTG
>Ga0123355_10018325_pt1 | contig 11098 bp, 3 predicted proteins | sample TergutEmb28metaG_3_FD_89872 | JGI IMG/M metagenome (GOLD analysis project Ga0123355, IMG submission 89872) | Embiratermes neotenicus P1 segment gut microbial communities from Petit-Saut dam, French Guiana - Emb289 P1 | ecosystem: Host-associated > Arthropoda: Insects > Digestive system > Gut ...
AAAAACATTCAAATTAAAATGTCGGTCTCCAAAGAGAATCGTGTTGTTGTCAAAAGCTGTGCAAAATATATTTTTAATGGTTTTAAATATATATACATATATATATATATATATATATATATATGGTCAGTATTCCTGCCTAAAACTGCACACTTGAAAACATTTTCACAAACTTAGAAATAGTAATGTACTAAACGCCAAGTTCAATAATAACTGAAAAATGTATTTTCGATTATAATTCAGGCCTGTCTTAGCAGCCTGGGTCAGGACAGGGAGAATTGGAGGGCTGCTTTCAACATGGTTACAAACTTTCGAGTTCCATAAAATGCAAAGAATTTCCTGAATAGCTGAGAAACTGTTAGCTTCCCAAGAAGAAATGAGCTGCATGCAGTTAGTTAATTACTGCCTTAGTTCGTTAATTTGTTTATATTTTATTATTTAGTTGATTACTTCATTACTTAGGTATTTAGTTACTTAGTTATGGCCCTGTGTTCGACTCAGCCTCTAAGAGAAATGAGTACCAGGAATATTTACTGGGGTTAAAGGCGGCCGGTGCGTAGGGCTTCCAACCTTACCATCTTAATATGCCGACTGTCTTGAAATCTGGGAGCCCCAGTCTCCAGGAACCCTCAGGGCCTGTCCAGGCCTGTACTGTGATTGCTTTACCTTCACTTAGTTGGGACATCCGGCTTTTGTAGCAAGGCAAATCCATCTGTTTGTAAAGACTATGATGCTGAATACGAAGAAGTATATTTTATAGGAGGAGTTTCTTTCCTCTGATTTCAGCAAAACGTTGGGTACTAAGTGGCTATCCAAAATGAAAAATAAATATATGATATCTCAGAGACCAGAACAGATATGTGGGGCTATGTAGCAATAGTGGAATGATCACTGACGAGTAGCAGCATTATGCCAAACTGCCACACTGTCAGCTTAAAAATAAATTTTAAGTGAGAATAAAGGTACTTTTTGCACCTTATAAATTAGTTAATTAGTCGAGATAACTGAGCGAACGAAGTGACTGCCTGTGGACTTCAAGACACTTTCGATTCGCGGCTGGGGTGAGGAGCAGCTCTTCGTTATCCCGTCCACATCGGCACCAGTTTGACCGAACCTCCTTTTTTGTACTTACAAGAATACAAGCAGCCGGAGCGTGAAGCTGACAACTCAGTCACCACGTCTATTACGGTGCTTAAGCACGAGAACGAGCGTAATTCATACGCTAGAATTGCCTTCAAAATGCGATTTAAGTTCTAAGGCAGTATGTTAATTTGACTCACTACACTGAATTTCACGTAACACTTAATGCACGTTATCGTGAATAAATAAAATAAATGCTTCATTGACTCCTTATAACGCGAAAACTAAATTACACTAACTGACTTTGCTCTACAAATGAATAACATTTCAAAATTATTGTAGATGGGAGGGCAATAAAAATCGATCTTCAAGAAATGCAATCGGAGCATGGACGGGATTGATCAGTCTCAAGATATGGGACACGTGGCGGACTCTTGTGAATGCGGTAATGAACTTTTGATTTCCATAAAATGCGGCGAAAACTAACATGTCTTGCTTCTGGTACAATGCAATTCGTACTGCTTACTGGCAAATTTCCAGATACGCAGTGTCATTAAATATAATACGACTTTGCCCTGAATGTTTCAACTCTTATGTAGATCTTCCGTCACCCCGACTACACTCCGTAATTTGAAATATTTAAGTGGATGTATACAACTTAACTTATTATTCTAAAACTTCTTCTTTCTCTACGTAAGTACATACAACTTATACAGGAAATGGAGTTTTCTGTATGTCCGGAAACAGTCCAATGAATGCACCCAGGATTACACAAATAACTAATAGGCTCCACGGTAGGCTATAGAAAGAAATATACACTTTTTTATCCAGTAATATGTTTAGAATATTCTTTTCACCCAGTCCACCTTGAGTCCAGTGTCTAGTTTTGGAAAGTATCTTTATGTAATATTCATGCGTGTTTACCTCATTATCTAAACATCGAGACGCCAGTGTACGCTTGTAGAATTACCGATTCCCACACTGTAGTGAGTGTTAAGCCCCACGAGCCTTAGGCAAAACGTGTAAATGTCTAGACAGGTTTTATTATTTGTGAGCCACGAAACTTGTTCAAGATTCTATAATTGTTGGAGCACAAAAGAAAGATGTCCTTGTTTTACTGATTTTCACTTACAACGTCTGCTCCAAATGTTGGTAGTGTCATCATATGTTGGGACTAATCTCAAACACCTCCTTGTATTCTTTAATTTTCGTGCCTGATTTGCTATTCTTTAGTCCAAACTGAACTGGAATATCTACGTCCCAAAACTAAGCAAGGTGGACAAATACCTTAGGGCAGAGACAGCCGAGCAATTTCTGTTTAAGAGAGACAAATGTGGAGATGAGGTGGTTAACTTTCCTACCGTCTATTATTCGATTCTTATTCTGCAAGGAAAGGTGACTGAGCATATTTTACTGTGCTTTTGTGTGCATGTTCTCCATAAATCTAACACTGGATTATGCTTCTCCTTTCTTAGGGCCTGTAACTTTAAAAATTGTATGTTGTTCATACTGTGCATATTCTTACAATCAGTACCTGAATAAAACACAATTCACAACAATTATTAAAACTCCTTAGGGAGTTTAACTCCATGAGGATGGCACTCCGATGCCGAAACATGTAGGAGTTTTAATAATCGTTGTAAATTGTATTTTATTAGGAGCATTTGTTGGTTGACGAATTGACCATAATTTTTAGATTGAACAGAACCATTTCCAAACAACAATGACGCACAGCTTACTCATATTTACTTCTTGACTGAAAGAGTTCTGACTGTTGGCTCCATTTCATAAACCGCATTTGTAGGGCCTACTTGAAGCTTTATAGATGTAGAAAAATTAATTTGTATTACGCCACACTGAGCCACAACATAAGAAGTTACACAGAACCGTACTGTTTCTTGTAAAACCACATACATTCTTGAAACCATGAAAAGTGGTAAAAATTTATCTACGGCCGAAAGGTTTTTTTCAGAAATATTTACTCTAACAAAAGTTGTGATTTTTTTTACATTCCATGGCGCTGTACACAAGGGTGCACGGATGTACTTACGTACATGTCCCGCACTAACAATTACAATTATTTTATACACCATGAAAAATTTGGCAAGGTTTCTTCCAGTACAAACGTTGAATTACTGTGACCGACATCTTGTTCTGAAGTGGGAGGCTGGCGGCGTGTACATCGAAAACCAGCGGGAGAGGAAACCTTAACTCACCGCTAGCGGGCCCTAACAGAAGCGTACAAAATACGGTGCGTTCGCACGGAACATGATCAATTGTGAAACGTTTCAAAACTTCCATACTATCCCAGTCTCTAAGCTATTCCAAGGAAAAAAGCGAGAAACAGTTTTCTAATTTCTCTTCACATGATATTGTACACTTTGCTGCCATCGACAGGCCGATCTGCATTTTAGAATTTATCAAATTTAGAATATATATTGCACATTCTAACGGCATTATGTGCATTTAACTCACAAGTAGCAAGTACTGAACAAAGTAACGGTGTAGGTTCTGCTACAAACGATACATTATCATTCTAATGATGACTACGTACATTTTCAAATTCAGTGCCTTATCTGACTGACTGCCTTGTATCACAGTACCAGTCAGTCAAGCAACTAATTACAGACTTAATTCAGCCTAAGACACGTTACAAAAACGGCCAATTCGCCAAAATACACTGATCTCAAATTGTACAATTTTGGGCACTGGCTAAGATTAGTCTTCTGGGATGTTATGTCCTGTCGATTTTTAAATAGGCACTGACGTTTCGGAAAAGCTTCCTGCTTCTTTCTTCAGGGTTTAACAGTCCACGAAAAGTGGAACTGTACTGTGCAGATCATGAAGATGGAGCAAGAAAGCTCCTCCTAATGTTGGTTAAACATCTGCTAATCTTCGTCGGGTCATATCCCAGAAGACGAATATTCATGTTCTTCCCTGAGACAATTTCACTTTATGTTGGTGCATAAGGATACGTTTGTACCAGACCCAGAGCCTTAACTCTGGAGTCACCAAACAGTAGTCCTACTACCAGGAGCCGAAGGCGAGTTCATTATGCACAGTAAATTATGTTTTAACGTGCTGTAACTTTTGATCAGATACATGCCGTCTTATAAAATGCAATTCAAAAGTAATTAAGGAACTCATAATTTAATATAAATCAGATAAGAGCAGTTATTTTCTACGCTATGAATATCGCAGACCGACATTAAATGGTTTTACACAGGTGTTTCATTTTAACTCTTAGTTTATATAGCGCGACGACTGTTCCGTTTATATGCGAAGCAACAAATGACTTCTGGAGAGTAAATTTAGGGTGTGTATGTTTCGTAAGTTACTGACGAAGCAAAGTCAGCCACACAGTTGTGGACTCGCTGCAGATGGGGTGTGACCTTCCCTAGAATGTGCGAGTTTATAGCATTGTACTCCGTACAGTATCGGGCATCTGCATGGAAAGACTTAAACCTCAGTTATGTCATCAGCTGTCGTGAAGATATGAAACTAGTGCTTGACAAATGATTATAGACTGGACTACCGAGGAATCGGAGTTCGATTCCAGGCAGGGGCAGAGTTTGACACAGCGTATAGATCGGTTGTTGTGGGCCGATCCATTAATCTGTCACGGGGACTCTTTCCAGTTCGATTCCAGGCAGGGGCAGAGTTTGACACAGCGTATAGATCGGTTGTTGTGGGCCGATCCACTAATCTGTCACGGGGACTCTTTCCAGTTCGATTCCAGGCAGGGGCAGAGTTTGACACAGCGTATAGATCGGCTGTTGTGGGCCGATCCATTAATCTGTCACGGGGACTCTTTCCTGCGGAGATACCGGCTGTTTCGAAATCGGCCACTCGCAAGAAATGACTAGATAAACAATTCGGGGAACCTTAGATCCACTTCCACTCCGTTATAATACGTCTTCATGTTGCGCTGCGTAACTTAGAACAGGGAACGCCGAATTTTAAATAAAAGTATGCATTCCAACGAACTGTCTGTGAAACTATTTATCTACGGGCATTCATGATATTCGTGATACCAATAGCCTTCTCAGGTGATGGATCAGAAAAGAATTTTTCGTCTTCTGAAATTTAATGGACTAGTAAATGTTGAAAGGCCATAATAGGCCAAAAAAATATTTTTTTATGTAAGATATTACAAATTTTGCAATATGTTTCGGCTTTTTATTCAGTCTTCTTTATGCTAATATGAATGTGTTTCGTAAAGAAGGCCTATTCTTTGTGCAACACCGTCATTTAGACCTACAGCACATAGCGCACTTTGTAAATATATTTACCTCAGCCTTAAAGTAATGGTAAGCTAATTATGTTACAGTGATGTCATCGTGATTTTACCTGCAGGGCTGCGAAGCTGATCGTTCACCTCTGTCTAGTTTCAAGATTAAGATTGCGAGAAAATTTAGCGTCTTTACCCACTACGACGTCATTGCGTGTTGCTGAAGAACAGAAACAGCTTTTCATGTATTCAGTCAAACAAATTTCCCTAGCGTGTCACATTCTAGGGTCGCAAAGGCGAAAAACAAATTCTCAACAAATCTGATCTGTAAAAAGATAAAAAAAAAGCAAATATAATATTTTTAACCAAACGCAATAGATTTAAGGTGACGGATAACATATGGAAAAAAACTAATTTAATTTTTATGGAAACCAGGAGTTTAAATGGACGCTATAAATACTGCCCAAGAAGAATTTAACTTACCAAATTTAACAAGATGAGAATTTATTTATTCTTACCCCACAATCGTTGTTTCTATCTAGCAGTGTCTATAAAACTGCTCCAAACAACGTAGTTTTTTATTTCTGTTTCCTTCGTTATTTCTCTCTACTCTCTGTCTGATTTGGATTTGCGTCACATTCACATTAGACACACAGAACTGTAACACATTTCAGGCCTTTAACCGTGTCTGCAGTGAACCGTAGCAACATACTTGTACACTGTGCATAATTACGTACCAGCACAGTTCCATACGAAACTGTCTTCATTATCTTTTGTATCTTTATCTTCTACATGACAACGAATTACTTTACCCGACACTTTACGATCACTGACATCTAAAAAAATCGGAACAATCCCTAAAGTAGGCTAATGAGAAGAGTTTACGTATTTTGATTAAATACGCAGAAGAGTAGACGCCATCGGTGCACGTACGTCTTAGGGCTTATGAGAATATAACATATCAGAAATTTACAGGTTTAATTTGTTGCCTTTTGGTGCATTTTAGTAGACAGTTCAAGGCTGTTTCGGAGGAACTTACTGTTTCCATCTTCAGGATGGAAGGTAGGTTCTCTGTCATGAAGACGAAAGAAGTTACAGCTGTTAAATCTCAGGAACTCGTATCATTTTTATTCTCCGCAATTAGAATTTAAAATCTCACACCTATTCAAATTCTACATGGTTTCGCGTAAATAAAATTCTGATCATTTTGTATTGGATTTACCTGCATTAAAATAACAATGAAAAAACAGTTCTCGGGATACCCTCAGCTAAAACAGCAATAGAATAAAATACTTATTTAGGACTGACAGGCAAAGTCTAAGCCTAGTACAGAAACACTTCACTAATGCTCTTACGTGAGGACGGGTACCGATTATGTCCCTGAAACCTGATGTTTTCGATTTTACTTCATATTCGCATGCTGGCAAAGTCCAAACACAAAATGAATCCAGATCTCATACCTACTGCTTTGTCTGAGACTGCAGTTAGGCCAGTCATCATGTGACACCGTTCTGTCGGAAACGTAACGACATATTATGGTACTATACTAGGTATATAAAAGAAATGAACAACACTACTTGGAATGAAAACAATCTTGGGGGAGGTACGAGTAAGATTTTCAAATATCACATAAATGTTCACTTTCAGTGTTCGGCAGTAGATTGCTGCCGAACACTGCAACATACAGACACCAATAAGGACCTAATATATGCAGCCACACCACCACATTCTTAACAACACACCGATGTATTTTAATGGACTATTTTAACAATTTTAGTAAGCATAAATTAATACGCTCCTTCATGATGGTGTAACTGTAACACCGAAACAAGTCAGAGCTGTTTTAATACAAATTTTAATGTAAATTTGAATATTGTTTTTGAGACAACTCACTATTACATCAGTCGGTGAATAAATAAAACTTTGATAATCACATAAACTATAATGCGTATAACTGCCAGGAACGTGATCTTACACTGAGCAAACATCAATGAAGACATGGCATGTAGAGCAAACAGGCATAAGGCTATGTCACAAAATGGACACTGTACATGTATAAGGATAGCACAATCATGCGACCTGGATGCTAGCGATCCGCATCGCAAGTAATTGGTTTTAAACTGGTTAAAATATAACTATTTATATTCCACGTCGGGTGTAACATGTTGAGCAACCGTTAATTACTGCAAGACGGCATACTTCATAAATCTTCCTTCGTCTTAAGTCACGTCTTCAACAAGGTTTTGAACAACACATCTTATACAAGTCATTATTGTCTACGTCAAGTAAGCAGAAATGAGAATAATTTAGGGATTCTTAAAATTAATTTACGCTTCTACCGCAAGTTTTATCTTAACCCTCTGGATTAACCTAATTTATAGCTATAGTTGCACATCTGGTAGCATCTTACAGGAAATTACGTGCTCACGCGTGTGCAAGAGCTTCTTCTATTTGCTTCAGTGGAATTACCCTACAGCAGTCCCACATATGAAGAACAGCACGAATCGATCTTGATGCTGCGGTACCTGTGTGGATTCTTTCCTAAGCGTAATACGTGGCAGTACGGCGACCGTTGACATTTTGAAAACATACAAAACTTTCGTAACTTAATGCATTTTATGTTACTAAAATTAGAAGTGTAAGTAGCGTATCCCAAGTACACGCAATACGAAATTTATTGGAAAGGATTATATACGTAAGAACCTCTGTTGGCGCGGGTTCACATCATATACTTCGTCTCCTCTTCATCTTCCTTCGCCTTGACTACCACCTAACCACAGTCTCCTACACCAACACCACACCATAACACTAACAATATCCTTCATGTTACTGCTTTTGCAAGGCGCAAAACATGCATTTTTTAAGATGACAGTACAGGTACTGATCACTGAGGAGCAATTGTGGACGTTAGTACTGAGTAACAGAGTTTTAAATTTTCTGTCATGGACTAAAGTGTAATACGTTAATGATAGGAAAGAAATGTGAAGGTGTGAGATGTTGACAGGAGCCCATCACCTGTCCACATCCTGGGCCTCATCAATCCAGTCCATGGCCCCCATCCAACTTCCTGAAGATCTGTTTTCATATTATCATTACATCTACGCCTAGGTCTTCCCAGTGGCTCTTTCCTTAAAGTTTCCTCACAGAAACTCTGTCCACACCTCTCACCTCCCCATATGTGCTACATGCCCTGCCCATCTCATTGCTCATGATTTGATCACCCGAATAATATTTGTACCAGATTTATACTTTAATAAAATTAGAACTCAAAATAACATGGGAATATTCGGAGACGTAAGATTTTTACAAACACTTATCATTCCTTAAGGTAAAGCACAGAATTATAATGCTAATATTCGTTGCACATTACTTATGGGCCACTATTCTCATACAGTGTGACATGGAGATTGACAACTTGGCATTTTATGACAGCAAATAAGACAGTAGGGTGTGCCCGTGATGTATATTTACGTATAGTTTAGGCCTATCACTCTTAAACTGAATCATCAAATTTTAAGCGCTTTCGCAAAACAGTTCCCAAGAAGGACTATTATCTCCGCCATATTTGTCTGTACATCTGTCCGTTCGCAAGGAAAATACATGACATTTTTTGGAGGAATAAACGAAGATGGCGAAAGAAAGTCTAAAAAAAAATAATGAAATGTATTTGTTAACTAAATATATAAAAAGCGTACTCTGGGGATTAGCGATACGCCTGTCCTATATATAGGATACATGGTGCCTAAAGGTTAATGAAACTTGAATTTTGACAGAATTTCTTAAAATCCTCAAATATCATATTTCATGAATATCCTTAAAGTGGGAGCCATGCGCACGGACAGATATACAGACAGACATGACGAAGTTAATAGTCACTTTTCGCAGTTTTGCGAACGCGCTTAAATACGATACCAGATGAAACGCAATTAGAGTAACATGCAGTAAATCATACTGAAAAGGAAATCTAGCTTATTGGAGCATATGAAATTCTTACAGAAAATAGGCCGCCTGTCGTAAATGTTGCTAAACAATTAACAATTGCAAGACCTCTTTTCGCTGTGTAATATAGGAATCTAAAGCACAAAATATCATTCGAGTTACTATTAAACAGATCAAAAGGACAGTATTTGAACTGGACACTTCATAAAGTTTCTTGTCAGAATCATAATTTCATGGATGCCAAAGTGATGAATGACTTTTCCGAAGTAATAAATAAGATAATTCTAATTTTCATATTTCTTAACGACTACATTCCTCACACGGTTCAGCCTCCTTATCAACTAAAGTACGCTCCATGTTGCTTTGAACTCCGACCTCTGAGACCATTAATGAACCGATACTTTTAAATACCAACTAAATGGAACACACAACGAGTTTCCTATCTCAATTGTCAGGTTTTAATGATCAGGAAATCGTTATGTGTCTAAAAAAGTCTTTCCCTCTTAAAAACAAATATCATACTGAACTAATTTAATAAATACACAAGTAACTACCGGAGTGCTGATAAGTCCTTAGCCCGAATAGGAAAGAAACAAGCTCGGAAGCATGTCAGGGACGCGATTTCAACTTTGAGACGCGAGCTGTCATCGATTTCATTTCCTGCAAGGCATGGCGCCGAAGGAAATTCACGCCATTCTAACAGAAACATTGGCTTGTTTCCTTCCTGGTCGGGCAAATGACTTATCAGCACCCCTGTACATTTCTACTAAAGAAACACACAACGGCCCCTAATCCAAGAATCATATGCATTCTTTCAATGATAACGATTGAATGGGGACGAATGAACACAACATATACAGAAGGGCATGTTGATACATAACAACAAAATTACACGACTTCACTTCCCATAAGGCTAATTTAAATACTAGAATAGCTTCCTTCTACATTCGAATGAATCCGTTAAGCATTATAAACGTGTTTACGTTCTCAGTTGATTATATCATACACGTGGTAAGGTCACACAAAATGAACCAGGAAAATTGTTTACCGAATATATTTTTACTAACCTACAAAAAGCATTAAAAAAAAGAAAGTAGTTAGATACGTGCGAAACGATGCAGTTAGCAATGTTGTGTCTAATAAGTTTGTTTACTACAAGGAGTCTTACTTTCACTGCAGTTCCAACCCAACGTTACAAGTTTGTGGGCTCACAAAATAGATGATGCTAAGCAAATGGGTCATAAGAACTCCACCGGTCTAGTTCACCCAACTTACTTCAGATTCTAAGACAGCACGAATAAATTGGCCAAATACAATACTGAGGAACAATAAAAAGAAGCGACGACAAACTGCCGACTGCTGGGATTTGACACCGTGTAATTTGGTAACCAGTTACCAAACTTCAAGTTACAATGCTGACATATTCAAAAGAGGACAGAGAGGGACAATGTCCTCCGAAATGTTGGTAAGCGACCATCAGACTACACGACGTCAGTAATTTTTGATGAAAAAATGTCCGCACCTAAAACGTGACATAAATCATATCATCTCCTGATAGTGTACAATCCTTTGCTTACCTGTTTCCAAAACTCACATACACCAACTTTGGCGAGAGCGTCATGAAGTCATTCACTCATTCCTTATACGAAGAGAGAAAATTAAACTTGCCTCAAGTAACCGCCACTGTTTTTACTCTACAAACAAACGGAAACAAATAAACGCAAGTACAGTTCTGGCAAAAAAAAAAAAAAAAAAAAAAAAAAAACACAAAAGAAAAAAAAAAAAAAAAAAAAAAAAAAAAAAAAAAAAAAAAAAAAAAAAAAAAAAAAAAAAAAAAAAAAAAAAAAA
>Ga0123355_10018326_pt1 | contig 11098 bp, 9 predicted proteins | sample TergutEmb28metaG_3_FD_89872 | JGI IMG/M metagenome (GOLD analysis project Ga0123355, IMG submission 89872) | Embiratermes neotenicus P1 segment gut microbial communities from Petit-Saut dam, French Guiana - Emb289 P1 | ecosystem: Host-associated > Arthropoda: Insects > Digestive system > Gut ...
GATGTGGGTATATGGACTGGATTGGTCTGGCCCAGGATAGAGACAGGTGGCGGACGCTTGTGAGTGCGGTAATGAACCTTCGGGTTCCGTGAAATGCAGGGAATTTCTTGACTAGCTGCAAACTAGTTCGCTTCTCAAGAAGGACTCTGCACCATGGAGTAAGTAAGTAAGTAAGTTGTTGTTGTTGTTGTTGTTGTGCCAGTTGAATGTTGAATTACGTGAAATGGATGGGATGTAGTTGTGGCCTGTTGGGTACTATCCAGATATGTTTAAGGAAGGAAGTGAGATAAACTGCGCAAATTAATATAATCTGTTCGGAACGGACATTTACAACCAGTTCATCCTCAGTGCTTCCAAGAGGCAATACCACTGTGCTAAACCAAAATGTGACTTTACCCGTATCCCACGACACAGACTCTTGCTGCACGAAAATGTTCCACTGGACACTATATTGCGTCACAAGACGGGAGGTTCCGGGCTCGATCCCTCTAGGGTCCTTGTGAATTTTCAAGTGACCCATTCCTTCTCTTCGCATTCAGTAGCACTGGAGTCCACATTCAGCCAGCAACAGAAATTAGTTCCAGTGATAACTGAAGGAAAAAAAAGTACCAACTAGATGCCCCTTGTTATTTTATTGTACTTCTTATAGGTTCAACATGTTTCGCGCATTACTATGCCCATCATCAGGAGCTCGCGACTATAATGTTGATTACCACATTGGTCGTTTCGTTCTTGGTTTGCTGTATGTTGGCGGCGAGGTGCAGTTAGGCTGGAGTAGTGTCCGGGTTGCAGCCCAGACACTACTCCAGCCTAACCGCACCTAACCTTCAACATATAGCAAACCAAGACCGAAACGACCAATGTGGTAATCAACATTATAGTCGCGAGCTCCTGATGATGGGCATAGTAATGCGCGAAACGTGTTGAACCTATAAGAAGTACAATAAAATAATAAGTGGCATCTAGTTGGTTTTTATTCTTCAGTTATCACAATGATGCACGGTACAATAAACATCAGATTAGTTCCAGGGAATTTACTTTGGGGTAAATGTGGCCGGCTGGTGGAGCTGAGAGCTGTGCCGTCCTAGTTTTGCCGAATGTCAAAGTACGGATGGAAATCCAACATTCCCTCCCCACTCTGAGTCTTCATAACCTGTTACGGGAAAGCTTTAACTTTACTTATATCTGGCAGCCTGTTCTCACACATTAACGAACTTACTTACGTGCCAATAAACGTCTTCTTAGTTCTAACTGTCTACTCAGTATATCAGACCCTTCTAAGTGGTAGCGGATGCTTCCTTGATTGCTAGAACAGAGAGGATTGCGTGTGTCAATTCAATCTTGCTCTGCCCACCGACCTGACGCCGAGTTCTGGTACATTTACCGGAACTCGGAATTGAGTTGCGGGCCGGCAAATGATCCCATAAAACCCATAACTACGCCATTATAACATCGACGTATAACCTTTAATGTCAGGAATTCAATGTAGTAGAATCCTTTAGTAGGGCGTTCTGAGGAGCGAAGGCGTGTGTTTAGCCAACAGTTGAGGGGTGGAAAAAGAATTACAGTTTGGTTGCTATCGTGCGGGTAAAGGACTGTGATGCAGGGAAGGCGGAAACATAAAAGGATTACCGGTCACTGCCTTGTTTAACGGCATTGGAGAGCACACGGGTAGAATACGAAGTGTTCACAGCCGAGTCGTCTTAAATTGCCAGTACACTCTGAGAGAGAATACAATAAACAGCCAACTAGATGCGACAATAATAATTTTATTACTAATTTCAATCAGCTCAACATGTTTCGAGCGATAATTTCGCCCATCTTCAGGAGCACTAGACTGTGTTTACAGCTTGTGTTGTAATGCACCGGCGATGCTGCCTGCTGGTGGCCAGGAAGAGGTGGAACTGCAGTTCCACCTCTTCCTGGCCACCAGCAGGCAGCATCGCCGGTGCATTATACCACAAGCTGTAAACACAGTCTAGTGCTCCTAAAGATGGGCGAAATTATCGCTCGAAACATGTTGAGCTGATTGAAATTAGTAATAAAATTGCTATTGTCGCATCTAGTTGGCAGTTTATATTATTGTATCAGTGCTGCACGGTCACACAAACATCAGACTGTGAGAGAGACATTGCATCTCGCTCGCAGTTGGAAAATATTTGGGCTCGATATTCTTTTGTACTGTAATGGGATGCGGTGGCCATCCTACCACCGATACCATTATCTTAAAAGTTTACCGCTGCCACCACTTTGGACAACACCATGACATATAAATGAAATATATTCTACGTCACCACAAACCTGTACATAGATAAGGTGACATCTAAACACAGTACAATAACCTAATCAACATTTTACGGTAAACAGAAAGGTGCTGCTCTAACACACGGGTTACAATTTCTGACCAAGAACTACCACAAGGAAAGCTCGATTATCTCTCGCTGCCACATATTTCATTCTTTCTATTACTCAACCAATCAGTTTGGAATACGAACTTATAAGGGCAACGAAATGAACCCAGACATAACCCTAATCATTTCGCACACTTAAATATGGCACCAAACAAATTAATCACGCTTATCTGACGTGATAATTAGCAGTAGAGCCCACATCTTGTAAATATTACTCTCTCTCCACTCCCCTCATATTTGCCGCTGCTAAAGGTTCAACAAAGACTCTGTACCGTCCCTTTACCAAGGCACACCAAGCTTCTCAACCCAAGCCAGCATTTCCTATGAAATAAAATGGAATGCCAACTTGATGAAACTAGGTAATTTTATTGATGTATTCTTAGCTCGACATGCTTCGGGTACATACGCCCGCCATCAGGAGCATTAGATGTTGAATTGCAACATATGGTTTTCTGCACCGAGATTTTAGATGGGTGGTGTTCTTGAGAGCCGCAACGTACACACGACCTACGCAGCGGCTGTCAAGTCCACCACCCATCCAAAATCTCAGTGCAGAAAACCGTATGTTGCAACTCAACATCTAATGCTCCTGATGACGGGCGTATGTACCCGAAGCATGTCGAGCTAAGAATACATCAATAAAATTACCTAGTTTCATCAAGCTGTCATTTCATTTTATTTCATGAGGAAGATGCACGGTCAAACAACCCTCAAAAACAACCCTCAGCATTTCCTATATTCACCTAACAACAGTTTTCTGAAGTTTCAACTGGTTTGCTGTTGCTATGTGAGAATAGGTGATCAGACCTTCCTGTTTGTTCGACTGGGAGATGTACCCAGCCGTTCCTTACAATGCTAGCAGCGTATATAAAATACATAAAACGGAATGGAATAGAATAAAATAAAATTATCTCTACGGGGCACTACAGTACTGTGAAAGGTGCTACAGATATTGAAATCGATTGACCGACTGTCCGGGAACTCCTGTAGCTTATCCAGGGACGCCGGCAGCGAGGCGCAAGATAATGCAGTTGGTACCGTGTCACCGTTTGATCGGGTTTGGCGCTTCGTGATATAATGCCATAATTTGATCCCAATTGTAAATTTATGGGTACTCCGATTTGTCACATAAATCGCGGGAATATCGGACCTTAGTTTTTTTCTTTTGACATTTGCTCACAGCAGGGTTTTAAAAAGCACTCAGCTTCTGGGACGATGAAAGTGTGTCCAGCTGTGACATTTTGTGTATGAAAGCCTTCTGTAGATTTACGGCGGGATGGACGAAGACGCAATCGGGTTTTTTTTTCTGTTTAGTAAAGAGTGCTTCGGTCCAGCCAAAACTGACTGCTGGCCGTCCTATTGTCTTGCACCAGAAGTGTGCGATATTATCGGACTGCAATTTTAGGTCATATGCAGAATGTCAAGCTTGGGAGTTCGTTCCTCTTGAGAGAATTTAAGTTAGTGGTAGAGCAGACGTTGGTGTTCGCTGTTGCGCCTACGTGAGGCGAAGATCGGGTGCCGTGTGTTTGGAACTTACACGTAACTGCCATGATTAACCATTTGACGCCTAACGACCACTATAGTGGTGGTACCGCACCGCTAAGCTCTAAACGTTGCATTTTATATATGTATTCAACAAATATAGGTACTGAACATTTTAAACATGATATATATACTCTCCGTTTTTTTTCTCTTCAAAATTCAATTCGTTTCATAATTCTAACGTATTTGGTTCCCGTTTTATTCACATTCTATATACAGGGTGTGCTAAAATTAAAAAAAATAATTCCGGCGCCAAAAGGTTAAACAGATTTCCGTCTACTGAAAGTTGGTGTTAAAATTAATACAACTCTCAATAAATCAATGCACTATTATCGGTGGGTAGAGCTGGTAGACTGTGTTTGGAATACGATGGCACACGCGCAGAGAACAGATTTCGTCTTTCGGCGAAACGGACGAGTCCATTTAAATCGGCGGGGGCGTCAGTTCATTCGACTACTGGCAGCCGAGGTGTGCACATCAGTGGTAGTAATGCTGGATACACCATGTTCCGAGGTAGTGTGAAGAGTACTGGCTACCCACTCCATTCGCCAGTTTTCCTTTCACTTCCCCTCCCGTGCATCACCGTGTGTCGTCACATTTCAACTGGACTCTACCTCTGGTCCGTCTGATGCAATCAACACGATAAAGATTCCCTGAGAGTGGGCATGTAGAAAGACGCGAGTTGTTCCCTTCTTTTGTGGGTGAAATAAAAACACAGACCTAAAGCCGGGGTTTTCAGAGAAGTTTAGACAATTTTAACCATCTTGCAATTTTTTACTTAAATTAGCTGTTTTCTTTTTGTATTTCATAATTTACCAAGTAAGACAATAAAAATTCTACATGACATTAATTTAATTAAGTCAAAGCTGTTACTGTCTTCTTCCAGGATTGGTCTTAAAAAAATCTGCTCAGTTTTTATGCGGAGAATGTGCACCGCCCTGCAAAATAATTCTTCCCGCAATTTCGTTCGTAAGCTAGTGGCACTTAGTCCCTCTTCGTGAACACGGACGCCTTGATCGGAAGACAAATTCAATGCCAGCATTTTGTACAGAGCACACTTATTGAAAGAAACGGTAGAAACGGTAGAAAGACAACAACAAAAAAATTCTAAATGGAAGAACAATAGGCATAGGAATATATATTAAATTAAATTAATACACCTCTTAATAAATCAATGCACTATTACCAGTGGCTAGATTTTGTACCTTTGGTCCGTCTGATGCAGCCTACAAGATATATATATATATAAAGGTAAAATGATCCCGTTACAAGCCCGGTGTGGCCCAGAGGGTGGGTAGAGGTATAGCTCTACTCTTCCATGACTGCGGAACTAGAAGGGGGTGAGTGGTCAGCGTCACGCCCCGGCCGCACTTTACCCCCGGGAAAGACCCGGCACGCATTGTACAGGAGGCTGGGTTGGCCCCAGGGCCGGTCTGGACGGGCGGAAAATCTCTTCCCCACCGGAATTCGATCCCGGTCCGTCCAGCCCGTAGCTCATTCGCTAAACCCGACTGAGCTACGCGGTCCACACACACACACACACACACACACACACATATATATATATATATATAAACAGATAAGCAAATTTCGTGTATTCAGCAAATTGAAGTTATAAATACATAAATAGTTTGATTATTTTGATATATAAATTATGTGAAGTAACTTAAATAAATGAAATAATTAAATAATCAATACCCAGTCCCGTCTTCCCAGTCACCCTACATGTCATGGACATACTGCACATGAAAGAGAACTTACAGTAACATGCTACACGTTGAAGAATAAGAGACCAACTTGATGTCACTATTTGTTAAGTTTTATTTCACTTCTTCTATGCTCAACATGTTTCGGACATTAATACATCCACCATCAGGAGTCTGCGACTTTTCTATTGTATCACCACATTGATTGTGTGTTCTTGTTTCGATGTGTGTTGGAGTTTCGGTGTGGCTGGGTTGGGGTGGTATCCGTGTTGCAGGCTGAAGCCGTGCTTCGCAGGCTCCTGATGATGGATGTATTAATGTCCGAAACATGTTGAGCATAGAAGAAGTGAAATAAAACTTAATAAATAGTGACATCATGTTGGTCTCTTATTCTTCAACTATCACAATGATGCACGGTCCAACATGCATAAGATGCTACACGTCCTTAGGCCTTTTTAGATTGTTCCTCTTCTTAGAATTTCAATGTATATTTTCGATATATATTATCTGCATTTTATATACATGATTGTGTAATTCTGTTATGTTTGTGTTCCAAGTCTTGATTGCTATTGTTACATGTTCTACTTGATTATGAACTTTAACATCGAAACATGTAGGAGGAAACCTTAATATGAAGAAGTCTAGCGTATTGTGGCAAGAAAGAAATTGCTTTAGATTGTAGTCTGTGCACATTTAGAAAACGAAGTACTTCAAATGGAAATACCGTACGTTTATTGAAGGTGGGGAGAAGTATTAGGCACTGACTTCATATTCTAAAGTTTTTTTTTTTTTTTCTTAAAGTTTTCAGATGGAATTCAATAGAGTCTTCTTGCTTGGTTGAAAGTAGAGTTGCTGATTGGTGACGTCACACAGTCGTCGATTTAGTGAACTCGTACAGCGACTCGTAAAGAAAGGGACATTGTGAGGTTCTGTGTTCTTCTTCTTGTTGTTCGCGTCACGTTCTGTGAAGAACGGAACTGCACCCTAACGTACACACTCAAATTACCTGAAATTAAATATAGGTCGACTATTTCCTTTAGAGATAGGAGCCTACGTTGCGAAGTAAGCATACTGATTTAAATGCATTTCATTTGCTTTATTTAACTGCGCTGTCATAATAATAATAATAATCGTGATAAGTGGGGTCCCTGTCATCCCGGCATGGCGCGTCCTCAGGTGGCGGATGAAGGAACGGTCTCCAATATGGAGAGTAGCTGCGAATATATTGAATAAGCAAATGCGGACAGCCGACTAGGCGTTGTCCTCCAGATTGGGTTTGGACGGGGTGCCAACAACTCCTCGCCGTAAAAAATTGAACTCGTTACGAAACAGATGCATGTGCTCTGGGCCTGGACTGATGCTTTGATACGACGTAAGATAGCTCAGAATAGGGACAGATGGTGGGCAGGTGTGAATGCAGTAATGAACCTTCGGGTTTCATAAAATGCGGGGAATTTCTCGACTAGCTGAGAAACGGTTAGCTTCTCAAGAAGGACTGTGCTCCGTGGAGTAAGTAAGTAAGTTTTTTTTCTAAAGTAATATACCGCTGGTGGTAGATAAATGAATGAATAAGAAATATCAGTGGATTGATGGTGACAGGGAAAGACCGGAGAACACAGAGAAAATCTGTTACATTCTGATTTTGATATAACTAAATGCCTCAGGGATTGCCTCGGAATTAACCCGGGCCTCCGCGGTGAGGATCCGGCCACTAACCTGGCCGTGGTAGGCCCCTAACCAACATGGCCGTGGTAGGCCCCACAATTGTAAATAAAACCTTTGCAGATGTTAAACTAATATGTAATTAAAGTCTTATACTTATTTTCTATGGCTAAACATTCTGAGTTCATTTTAGTTAGGGGTAAAATTTTCCGTCAAACACTGCGTAGATAAGAATGCTACTTGTATTCTTAAACACCTTATTAAAGATAAAGGTAAAGTGCTCCCGTTACAGGCCCGGTGTGGCCCAGAGGGTGGGTAGAGGTATAGCTCTACTCTTCCATGACCGCGGCACTAGAAGGGGGTGAGTGGTCAGCAAAACGCCCCGGCCGCACTTTACCCCCGGGAAAGACCCGGTACCCATTTATAGGAGGCTGGGTGGGCCCCAGGGCCGGTCTGGGCGGGCGGAAAATCTGTTCCCCACCGGGATTCGATCCCGGACCGTCCAACCCGTAGTCAGTCATTAAACACCTTATTAATTCCTAATAATACACGTTATATTAACGCTTTCACCATTTAATAACTAATATTAATCAAATTATATTTAACATTTACGTTTGTACCTCACAGAGAACAACCTGTTTTTACATTATCAAGACCGATAAGATAATGCTGAAATGTGAAATGATGATTATTTGTTGAGAGACTGAGTAAGATCAGCAGGGAAAATTCGGATAATTTTTATGTTAATCTTGAAGGCAAAATAAAGGTATTTTAAATGGTTAAGGAACAGAACTTCTAGTGCCGCCTGCTTTAACGTCTGAACAAGCCTGCATTTTGCTAACGTGTTGAATTTGTAAATGTTTTTTTTTTGTGGAATGACAATCGACATCCCCCCCTCCCCCTCCCCAAGCAGCAGCAACAGCTTGGTAATGGAGAGGCAGCTTGTTTTGTGTGCGTGTTGCATTCATATTGGCTGAATTTTTGTAGGTTATTGATAAAATTTCACGTTTGAAAAAAATGTTAATATTGACATTCCGACCACGGCCTACGATGGAGGAATTTTAAATTTGTATTAAGCTCGAAGGCATTCACTATCGTATTTTGCAGCGAGGCCGGCAGAATATACAGAACTGAAGGTCCGTACGGTGAACCGAGGGCAGCATTGGAAGTTTAACTTATTTTTCGTAGTGTGTAATGAAGTTTATGTGAAGTTTTTCTTTAATATAAAAAAGGTAAAGTGATCCCGTTACAGGCCCGATGTGGCCCGGAGGGTAGGTAGAGGTATAGCTCTACTCTTCCATGACCGCGGCACTAGAAGGGGGTGAGTGGTCAGCAGCACGCCCTGGCCGCACTTTACCCCCGCGAAAGACCCAGTACACATTGTACAGGAGGCTGGGTCTGGACGGGCGGAAAATCTCGTCCTCACCGGGATTCGATCCCGGACCGTCCATCCCGTAGTCAGTCACTATACCAACTGAGCTAACCTGCCCACTTTTCTTTAGTACAATATTTGAAATTATGGAGTTTTTTTTTTTCGCAAAACCAACTGTGTCAAATGGGAATATATTTCAAGCGCTCTGGAAACTATCACTGTCTCCATCATCAGGGTAAATAACCAACATGGAGGCGAGCGACGATGGGGTGCCGACTTTCTGCTGGTAATATCGTGCTGGTAGCTTTCACAAAGCTCTATAAGACGGTAATGTGGCAGCTGTGAGCGTTGATCGAGGTTGCAATGTCATGTAAACTACAATTTTTATCAAGAAAAGAGGCGAGAAAAGCGAAGGAAATATTGAGATCGTGTTGTGTTTAGAGGAAATGAGGAACAAGAAAAATTTAGCGCTGTGTTCCGGTGACTTAAAGATGACAGCCAAATAACTTAGACCGAAGGAATCCCAGTTTGGAAACTTGCGACACTGCCTCAGATACAAGCAAGGGAAGGTAAAGAACGAAAGTGAATTAAAAATCCAGAAGAAGGACTGGGTTTACCTATCAGGCAAATGTATTGTATAAGGTGATTTATCTACCTGTAGCATACCTTTGAAGAAGACACGAAGGCGGAGCAGAGGTACAGCTCCACTTATTCTTAACCTCGGTGTTGGATGGGGGTAGATGTTTAACTCCACGCTCGAGCTGATTTACCCCCGGCAGCCTTATTTGTCCAAGGGCCGAGCTGGGTGGGTGTCAAGAAAACCACTTCTCCCTACCGGGGTTCGAATCTTCGACGGTGTAGCCCATAGCGAGTCGCTGTACCGACTGTGCTGTACCGGCCCCGAAACAATTTATGTGTGTACAAATAAATAAATAAATATTTATATATATACATACAATAGAGGGCCGGGTAGCGTAGTCGGTATAGCGACTGGCTACGGACTGGACCGTCCGGGGATAGAATCCCGGTGGGGCCGAGATTTTCCGCACCTGTCCAGACCGACCCTGGGGCTCACCCAGCTCCTATACAATGGGTACCGGGTCTTTTCCGGGGGTAAAACGGCCGGGGCGTGGCGTAGATCACCCACCCCCATCTAGCGCAGAAGTTGAAGGAAGAGTAGGGCTATACCTCTACTCACCCTAAGGGCCTTCGTGGCCTTAAAAAGGGTGAAACCTACCTACCTATATAAAATACCCAATTCTTGTGCAGAATTTCTTTCAAGGTCATATATTTCTCTCATCAAAATCATTGTGTAAAATGAAAATGACTGAATTAAATCAAACGCCTGTAATTTTCCTGAAAATATCAATCAATTTGTCTTTGTAATTGTCACAGAATGTTTTTCTGTGATGTGGGAACTGAATTTTTATATTTAGTTTCAACGATCCTCAGCCTTCCTAGGTTTAAGGTCCCTGTGATTTGTTACTACGTGTACGATACGATACTTGCTAATTTTGCGAAATATAATCTTCATGTAATTGATACAGAGGGCCGGATGTGATCACATAACCGGAAATCGCTGCAGGAGCAGGAGCAGACGGTCTGATTCTCCTGTCAGTACAAGTGACGTGGTTCATTGACTTCAGTTGCATTTTGAGGGGATTTCGCGCATGTGAAAAAGGAAGCCTTTTAATGACGTAAAACTGCGTTGTGCTGCAGAACAGACCGGATAGCTCAGTGACGTTACGGGTCACGTGGACCCATGCATCAGCCTTCTGTCATCTTTAGTAATTTGATTCCTTGGCGTCGCGCTAAAAAACGCCTGGTTTGAATGTAAAACGTTTGAACCTGCTTCCATTAGCATAACCCTTGATTTAAATTTCAAATCTTCACATCTCCCGCCGTATCATGTTTTCATTTTAGTTAAACTCCGTACTTTGCGCTTCTTTGTAACAAGTTATGAATAGAAAACGGAGAGCGACTACAGTGGGCGAAAAGGGAACATTTGGAGCGAGTTGGGTTCATTTAAGGCCAGTGGCGTACCCAGGAATTTTGTTCGGGGGGTTCAACAAATTCAGTTGAGGACAGAGGACAGAGAGAACAGAGATGTGGGGGGCGGTAGCCCCCTAGTCAGGGGTTCTGGAGGCAGCTGTAATTTGGCACAAGAAATTTCATTTCATACCGTAAACTTTTCTTAATTTTTAGTACTTTATATAAGACTGTTATGATGACAATCAATTTATTTGTTATTGTTAATGTAAAACAGTTGCGAACCTAGGTAGGTTACCTCGTCCCTCCTAGGTCCAAATATTCTCCTCAACACCATATTCTCAAACACCCTCAGCTTCCTTTCCTCCCTCAATGTCAGCGACCAAGTTTCACACCCATACAAAACAACAGGCAAA
>Ga0123355_10018327_pt1 | contig 11098 bp, 7 predicted proteins | sample TergutEmb28metaG_3_FD_89872 | JGI IMG/M metagenome (GOLD analysis project Ga0123355, IMG submission 89872) | Embiratermes neotenicus P1 segment gut microbial communities from Petit-Saut dam, French Guiana - Emb289 P1 | ecosystem: Host-associated > Arthropoda: Insects > Digestive system > Gut ...
AAACAAGCAAACCTTCGCCTTTTAATTATCGGGATAACGCACTGCTGTATATTAGCGAAACCATGCCTTTTCCCGACCGCGATAATCCAAAATATATAGTTTCTTTAACAGAAGAAATCGAAAGCCTCATCCGCGCCGCTCACGGTCATGCCGCTGTACTGTTTACTTCTCATGATGTAATGGGGCGCGTGTTTTCTGCATTACAAAAAAGGGAGTTGTCATTCCCTTTATATAAACTAGGGCGGGGCGAAGTATCCACAATAGAACAGTTCCGCAACAGTGGAAATGGCGTACTATTTGCCGCTGGCTCCATGTGGGAAGGCGTAGACATTCCCGGCGATGCGCTATCATTGCTGATTATCGTCAAATTGCCATTTCCAGTACCAGACCCAATATCCGAACACGAACGAGCATTATACAACGACATGCAAACCTACAAAGAAGAAGTGATTATTCCTGAGATGCTAATCAAACTCAAACAAGGTTTTGGGCGACTAATCCGAAAAGAAACGGACACAGGCGTAGTTGCCATATTGGATAGCCGTATCCAAAAAGCACAAAAGTCACTTAGAAAAATTGTACTTTCAGCATTGCCAGTGGTTCGTGTTACAGATTGCATAGCCGACATCAAAAAATTTATTAGGGCAAAAAAAGCTACTGATTATTTTGAACAAGGGGGATGATTACCAATGAATGCCATGACCATTGAACATACCGCGCCCAAAACCGCATCAATGGAAATCCTGAAAAACGTAAATATCCGAACCGTTGACCCAGACAGCTTAGTAGATATTCGTGATGTAAAAATCAACACAGAACTTCCAAAACAAGCGCGGTTACTTGATTTTATCAAGCAGATTAAAAATCCATATTGCTACAAATGCGGCAAGGCAGTTGTGCAAATCAGTTTTTCAGATACAGAAGCCACACTTGAAGATAGGCTTGAAAGCTACTTTTTGTCACTATAAATCTTGCAACACATAGTCGCACTACCAATAGTACAGTAAACCAACAACAAAAAAGGAAGTAGACTTGCCCATAAAATTCTGATACTCTGTGGGTAGGACTAATTTTGTGGAACCCTTTTTATTTGTTGGTTTGCTAACGCCAATACGATAAAAAGGAGTTTTTAAGATGCAATTATACGAAAACGCAACGGCGACCACTACTGATAAGGTATGGAATGCCTGTATTTACGTTCGCCTTAGCCGCGAAGACGGTGACAAAGAGGAAAGCGATAGTATCACAAACCAAAAGGCACTAATCAGAGATTATGTGTCATCCACACTACCGAATATTAATATCGTGTCAGAAATGGTGGATGATGGTTTTTCTGGAGCAAGTTTTGAACGCCCTTCTTTCCTCAAAATGATGGAGGAAATTAAAGTGGGGCGCATTGATTGTGTCCTTGTCAAAGATTTATCTCGTTTTGGACGCAATTTCACCGAAACTGGTAAATATCTTGAGCAAATTTTCCCATTTTTGGGCGTTAGATTTATATCAGTCAACGACCGTCTTGATAGTATGGGCGGCACATCGCACAGCGATAGGTTTATCGTGCCTTTCAAAAACCTCATAAACGATGCTTATTGCCGTGATATATCCATAAAAATTAGAAGTCAACTTGAAATCAAACGCAAAAAAGGCGATTTCATTGGCTCTTTTGCTGTTTACGGATATTTGAAAGACGAAAAGAATCGAAACCAATTAGTACCAGATGAATTTGCCGCCGATATTGTACGTACAATTTTCAAATGGAAAATAGACGGACATAGCCATCAGGGAATAGCCAACAAGCTTAACGATATGGGCGTTCTTTCTCCAATGGAATATAAACGGTCTATTGGGCTGAGATACACAACTACTTTCAAAATAAACGCCAAAGCCGCATGGTCGGCTGTAGCGGTGGGGCGTATACTAAAAGATGAAATTTACACTGGCGTACTGGCTCAAGGCAAACAAAGTACGCCAAACCATAAGATAAAAAAGCGTTTCGTTAAGCCCAAAGAAGACTGGATAAGGGCTTTTGATACTCACGAGCCTATTGTATCAAAAGAGGATTTTAACCTTGCCAATAGTCTTTTGCTTAGGGATATGCGAATTTCACCCGGTGAAGAAACGGTATACCCATTTTCGGGTATCATTCGTTGCGCAGATTGCGGGATGAATATGGTACGCAAGACTGTCCCGAGTGGTGGAATCAAATACATCTACTACGTGTGCAAAAGCAGTAAAATCAAGGCTTGTAAAACACACAGCATAAGCGAAAAAGTATTACAGGAATCTGTAATGACTGCCCTGCAAACCCACATAACGAACATCATAAACCTTGACCAAGTTTTATCATTCATCAATACTCTCCCCGTCAAACAGCATGAAATTCAACGAATTGACAAACAGCTTCTTAAAATCCAAGAAGAAGTCAATCGCTATAAGGAATTAAAAATTTCTCTGTACGAGTCTCTGATAGGCGGGATTATTGAGGAAGGCGAGTATACAGAACTAAAAGAAACCTATTCCCAAAAAGGTGACGAAGCCGAAAAAGCGGCATTACGCCTAAGTGGTGAAATCGAAAAGATACTTAGTAACAATGGCGAACAGCACTTTTGGATTGAGCAATTCAAAGAGTACCACAATATAACCGAACTAACCCGCAAGATAGTGGTTTCCCTTATAGATGAAATTCTGGTCTATGAGGGCAATCGCATTGGAATCCGGTTCAAATATCAGTACAATTACGAAAGCGCAGTAAACTTTGTGCAATCATTTAACAGACTTCTTCCAATTGAAACTGACAGTTTAGTGAAAGGGGTGATGTGAAATGGCTAGAAAAAGCAGAACATCCGCCCCAAATTCCCCAGAGCCGCCAGCCAAAGTCTATAAAACCGCCATTTACGCCCGACTATCAAATGAAGACTGCCGAAATAAAGAGAGTGATTCTATTGAAAATCAAGTACATCTTGTCCAACAGCATATAAGTGAATACCCTGACTTAAAGCTTTGTGCCGTATTTTCTGAAATCTAATCCTTGTCTTTGATACAATGCCCCTTCAGTGAACACTTCGCAATATGTAAAATAAACCCAAAATAACGGCTTCAAGCAGTTGCATAAATGAACTGTGGAAGCCGTTATTGTTGATATAGAACTAATTGGAAATAATTAACCCATATAATTTCATTGGTCAAATTTGTATCATCTCTGTTCCATAAAATGCAATCGTTAAAATGTTAAATGAATAATTAAAATGTTTCCATACAGGGACTACGAGAAATTTCATATAGATTAACTTTTTCGGACAGTGTTCCACCTATTTCAAAATAATTCATTTCCGGGTAAATACGTTTTTTATTATCAACCCACTGTGTTATGGCACAGGCTAAATTCATTCTGAGGGGGACATATATACTCTCAGTCATTTTTGCGCTCAAGTTACGAATACTTAATTCTTCAAATATAAGAGAAGTCGGTAAAATACTTGGAATTAAAATGAGCAGATATCCAGTTTTTTTTAGTGCTTTACTTGCAAAAGAAAAGACTTCACATATCATATCAATTCCCATTTCGCCAGCATGAAAAAAGCTATCCATTCCTACAGAACTTGGATAACACGCTGGATTGCAAAAAATATAGTCAATATATTCAGCTTCAGACAATTGGGCTGATGACTTGTAAATTTTCAGCTTGTTATTTGAAAAATTATGGTTATAGTTTTTTTCTGTTAGAGTCCTAAATGTAGCATCTCTCTCTATAGCAACCACAAAACTTGCACCTTTGAGAATGGAAACAATGCTTATTATTCCAGTGCCAGACCCATAATCACAAACCGTCATATTCTGTAATCTTCTAGGCATAGCCCGTATAATAAATTCACTCCAAGGCGAGATATAGCAAAGACCGTCCATTTCTTCAATATCAATTAAAGTATCACAAATGCACATTTGCATAAAACATCTCATCCTTTGTTACTATAGATTTGAATATCAGCACGATAGTCAATCGTGAAGTATCCATGCTTGTTGTTTCAATCATAGTAATTTATACAAAGAAACTTGCCGCATCGCTAAAATCCCAATACATAGCAAGACCCTCGTATGGAAAAATAGATTCACCAAATATAATTACATCTGGCATTAACAGTCTTTCATCTTGTTGAATTCTTCCGTTTTCGATTTGCTCTCTTTCATGATGATACACTTGATACCAAAGCAAATTCGAGCTACCCGTTTTATTTGTTACTGTTATTTTGCAATCAGCAGAAAAATCTTGAGAATACCATATAAATCTGTCACGTAATCTATATATGCCATATGTGTGAAATTCAAAGGTCGCACTGTGTCCCGGCGGTATTTTTTCGTCATGCTTAAAAGTTGTGCCCGTCAAACTTCTCATTTCATAACCTATGCGTCTCTTGATAGTTTCTCCTTGAAATTGCGTTCTTCTGCCAGCACTTGTGGTGATAATAGCACAAGTAAATCCACCAGTATCCATGCTTTGCCATCCAAGTTCTGTGATTAATCTAATGGGAATGTGTAGCGTTTCAGTTGTTGAAGGGTTTTTAATTGTGTATCTGTGTATCCCACTAATTTTTACCGCAGGATTGCCGTCATAAGTGTGTCTTTCAAGCACAAAATCAAAACTTTGCTCAGTACGAACTACGGTAGTGCGAGAGTACAGCCAACAAAATGAAGATTGTATTTCTTTTGGAATTTCACCATAACAAGCATTTTCTTTATTATCATTCTCGCAAACATCGTGTTCTGTGGAGCGAATATCCTTAATCCGCAATGGTAAAAGTGTAAAAAATGCAACGGTAACAATGCCTGTAAACCAATTAGTGATTTGAAGCGCATTATGTCCATGTGGTAAAAATTGTACAGCAAACAACATTGCAATTACGCATATAATTAAAAATGCGCCCGATATATAAAAGCCTATCTGTACAAATGTTCGCATATTGACGCTCACCTCGTATTACTTTTTCTACTTTGAAACATCCCAATATACTTCAAATCCTTGATAGGGTAGAATTATTTTTTGTAAATTAAATTCCACAGATGGTTCATTTGCGATAATGCGTCCTGTCTCTTCATCAACCAAATCAGCCCCATTCTGCCTATTACCACTAATAATATCTTCAGCGAGGGGGTGGTTAAAACTAATATGAAATTTATGTGATACATTTCGTTTGACACTATTTTTTCTAACAATACGCACTGTGGCACTAGGGGAGAGTTCTTGAAATATCCAAACGAGCCGGTCTTGCGTCTTATATTCGCTATGAATTACAAACTTAAGTCTCAAATAGTCCTGCGCTGGAATTTGAATATCGGATAAGTCCAGCCGTATTTTACCATTGACAAGTTGAAATAAAGGTTTTTGCTCCTCAACGGACTTGCTATAATCCCACTCAGAATACATTGCACCATTTATCTCTATTTTCTTAAAATAACAAGAAGGCATCGCAAGCGAACCATCTTTTTTTGTTTGTGGAAAATCGCCTTGAAAATCACTAAAAATGGAAACGTTGCAAAATTTTTTGTTAAATTTAGATAATTCTTCTACTTTGTAAGAAAATTCGTGGGTAGTAACTACTTCCACTTTTTTGTTTTTCTTTTCAAATTCAATGGTAACGTTTTGTTCATAACGAATTTTGTTTAGCTTACTCCATGCTTCTCTAGTTGCTTCTTCCATGATTGTCAATGCAACGTTATTCATGCGTTTATCCCAAATAATATTGATGAATGCACCTGCCAATATAGATGCCCCAAGACCAACTATAATCAGCGCAATGTCCCTCAAAAAACTAATTTCGAGAACTGAGAAAACAATTGAGCATATCACACCAACGACAGATACAACTAAACCTGTAATTAATCCCATGCTGATTATTTTTGAATATGGCCAGCTTGGATTTTTTCTTTGCGGCTCTTCATTTCTATAAAGCCTAGAGACAATAGAATGTAGTAAAACAGGCTTAGTATCACTTTCCTCAAAAGGAACATCTGTTGTTGTATGAGAAATAGGCACAGGCGTAACTGTTTCGGCAGTCACTGTATCACTATCTTTAGGAGATTCCCCGAATAATTTTGTATATATAGCGAATTTTTGAGAGTTATTCAGACTATCAATTAATCTGGACAATGCCTCCTTCTTCTTGTCAACATCGTCAAATGAAATTCCGGGAATCTCATTAATATTTCCGTCTATATATGATAAATTTCTCTTAAACCAATCAAGGTTTTGTGAAAGCAGAAATTCTAGCAGTCTATTTTTATTTTCACTCGTGAACCTTTTCGTTTCCACAGTATCACACTCCTCACAACCAACAGGATTCCACAAAAAGGAAACATACAATTCAGAAACAACAGTATCGGATTTTCTGTAAAATAATGATTAGGTCATCATAACTATTACTACAAAATACCAAGGCTTGCGCGTGTAATTATGTCAGCATAAATGCTTAACGAATCAATGATAGTTTTTTCTGAATATTGTCTTTTCTTCACACTACCGTTGATTATTGATAGTTCTGTAAGTGCCAGTATGATATTTTTTGATTTTATATCGTTTCGAAGTAAAGCGATAAATTTCTGTGTTATAGCGTTTTGGTTTCCCATTTTTTTTACTTCATAGCAGAGGTTATGGAATCTCGACATTATATCTTCCGAGATTTTTTCAGTGCGAAGCTGTCCTAAGTCTTTATATGCGCTATATTCTTTTAAATCTGCTACTAAACGAATGCCCAAAATTGCTATATCGTCTAGGTCGTTATCAGATATAAAATTCATCGTGGCTTCTGCCATAGAAAGAAATTTTCTGTTTTCAGAATCAAATTCTTTGCGAATTTTATCAGTGTAATAATGCGTTGTATTACATGCCAAAGCTAGAAGGTCAACATCAAGTCTCTTGAAATCTCTTAAAGCGGCAGATATAGCATCCCATGTTACATCATCCCTCTTATCCATTTCCATTGATAAACCCATTTCTGGTATAGAAGCGATGTGAATTTTAGGTAAAGAAATGTCCCCTAGAAATTGCTCTCCAAGATATTCGACGAAACATCGATTAATATTACTCCAGAGCGTAATTCCAGATTCAGCACCATTTCCTGTTATAATGCCAATGCTTTTTGGATTGTTAAATTCAACAAAGTCAGAGTTGATTCCGTTTTCATTTGTATGCTTGGCAATTGTTTCAATGCGTTTATTTTTAAGTGATGCGACCAATTGGTTAGGTTCAAATTCTATTGCCCAAGTATGTTCTCCTGCATTTGTCATCATTGTTCCCGGATAAGGCGCAATAGCAGAAAATACCCTAACATCAAATATGTTGAGAATTTCTCCGTCAGAGTCCACTTCGAGCAAAATTGGATTCACAATTCCTAATACCATGCCAAAACGCACCACTAACTCATCTTCATCAAGAAGCACAGGCAGTGATTGAAGATTTAGCAACGACATTAAATTATCAAAATCAAGAATCATGTCGCCCCTGCAATGAGCGGCAAAGACAACTTCATTACCATCTAAATCCAATCCTTTTAAGACGATGGATTTTAGTTCATCAAAAAGTGGAATCCCTATATGCCCCAAGCGGTATCTGTGGTTTCGTGCATCTTTGCAAGAGTACACTTTACTATTGCGAGACAAAATAAAACCAATACCGTTATGTGTGCAGTATTGAAGTGTTTTGTATATACTTTTAGGCAAGTTATCCGCTTCATTTTCGCTTAACAACATCTTTGCACGTTTCAATTCTTCTTCGTAGGAAAAACAATTTATTGCTTGTCCCATAGTATGCTTCCTCCGAATCGATTTAAAATCACACTTCTGCAACAGAAACAATAAGGCTAACCGATGCGAAACTCACGGGGGCATCAGCCTTTATTGATATATAAAATTCCGAGCGTGAAATAATAACGTCTTTAGCTTCCCTAGTTACATCAAGATTCCAATAACCTACATTTTTATTTGATTTTTTGTTGTAACTCCGTTCAATCAATGTTTGACGGTTATTAGAATTTTTAACAATATCAACCTTAATAGTCACGCTTTCATCATTCGAGTTTATACAGTTTAAATCCTCAAATCTAAGCACAGCGTTGTAGATTTTATAGTTATCAAAATCACGACTAAACTTTAGCTGATGGTCAAGTTGAGAATTAATAGAATTCATGGTCGAATATTCAAAGTTGCCGCTTTCACTGAACTTAGTTTTTTCTACGCTCACAGTGTAAGTGCTTAAAGACATTTCGCCTTTTAAATCAACGGTCATCTCAGCTTTTATTCTGTCGTAATCAAAGCTGTCATAGTTAAATGCACTATTTGGAGTTATTATTGCATTCTGAAAAAACAAATATTTTAGCTTACAATAGGCGGCTTCTGTAAGCATATCTCCACCGTTGATAACTCCAATATCAAATAGCTTTTTGTTAGTTTCAAATATTCGCAATTCAACACTTCCAATAGGACACTGTGTTAAATTTACAACAATCACATTTCGCTCTGAAATAATGTCTTTAAGTATGTCTACAAAATCATCGTCACCATCTGGCACGCCGCCAGTTCCATATGTTCGAATTATTAGCGCGTGTAAACCACCAAATTCACAAATGGCTCTAAATAAACCCATATCCATGTCTGGATAAATATCGCAAATGTGAATTACAATCTTTTCAGAGCATACCTCCTTTGAGGACATAGGCTCACATTTAAAATAAGGCTCAAAATCTTTATCTTTACTACTTGATAGATTGACGGCATCACGATATGTAACCACACATTTGCCGCCCTTACTACCAATCAATCTACTGAAGTCAATAGTAGGCTTGTCAACAGTTAATGTTGAAAATTCCCGAAAATTTGGCGAATAAAATCCTTCTGTGATATCCAGAGAGTATTTTTTTGTTGCGCGATTACCCCTAATAAGATTTTTACCAAATAAAATGCAAACTTCATTCAGACTACGTTCATATTTGTTTGATATCCATGCCGCTATGTTGAGTGCATTAATAACATTTTGTTGGGCATCTCCACGCTCCGTTAAAGGCAATTCCGACCCTGTGATAATAATAGGCTTCTTTTGATTATCGAACATAAATGACAACGCCGAAGCCGTATACGCCATTGTGTTTGCTCCGTGTATTATAACGAAGCCTTGATAATGGTTATACAATCGTTCTACAATTTTAGCCAAGGATATCCAGTGGGAACTTTTTATATTTGACGAATCTATGCACTTTTCGTATGAATAAAAATGCACATCAAATTCTAACTCTTTTAGCAAAGGTAGATTCGATACAAGCCCATCCAAAGATGCTTGATTGAAATCGACACTGCCGTCTTCGTTTTTTTCTCGAATCATTCCAACAGTACCTCCTGTGTATATTACACAGACGGGCTGTTCAGCAAATTGAGATTTACCAATTTCCACCTTTGCTTTGCTTACTATTTGACTGAAATCACTTATTTTTTCTATGTGGTCATTTATAGTCCATGTATTTTGCTTAGTTATTTTAGGGTCATTCACTAACTCAAGCCAAATATTTTCAGCAATACTATCCAGAACATCGTGCCATGCAGACTCTTGTTTAGGTATATTATAAAATCCTGCGGCATGAATTTGTCTGAGAACAGCCCCTCTTCTTGTAGCATTATCTACCTGTAATTGTTCCGTTGGAACATCATCAAACTTAATTGGATATATAATACACTGCATATCGTTGATTTTATTTTTCCCTACATTGAGTGATTCTTGTTTCCGAAAAAAAATCTCGCAAACATCATAGCACCCATTAAGATATGTGACCTCAACATCAAAGAAAGCTATTAAAAAGCGAGAATCATCACAATCGCGAATGCTTTTTGCTGTATCTTGATAATTCAAATAAGACGTTACTATGCCATACTTTTTTTCGCCAGATAACATGACTATTTTATCTCTCAATTTTCTTTCAAATTCTGCCGCAATTTCTGTCATGGATGGACTACTGAGAATAAATACATCGTGAGTAGGCATATACGTCGCCTCCTTTGCCGTTGTTATTGATGAACGATATCTAAACAAAAGACAAGGGAACTTTTGAATTATAAAAGTTCCCCGATAAGCCTTTAGTGTTGCTTTACTCATGTTAATCAAGGATAGGTAGATTATTAATCAGCTTTGCTTACACATCCAATTGCTCGAATTAACGTTAGGTTCTAACAATGCTGATTTCACCTTTAACATTTTGAATCATTTGTCTGCAAATTTCTCCATACCGCATTCCTTTTCCCATTAACCAGCCTAATTTCACGGTCAACGCTTCCAAACTCATGTCCCACGCAGGGATTACACCACAGTCGAGTGCAAGTGGACCGGGTTCATTTATGTCCATGCTTGCTATACCATCAGATGCTTGTGTCGTAATAACAACAGGAATGTTCATATCCCGCAACGCTTTAAATCCTTTAGCAAGGTCGAAAGCTTCGTCTGTATTTTTCCATGTCTCTGGTCTTGCAATGTTGGGGTCTCCCGCACCAGCCGCACGGAATATCACGCCTCCAACCTTCAAGTCCTTAGCCAAGCTATGAAGAAAATCAGAAGTCATACCGGGAAATTCCGTCAAAGTTACGATATTCATGTTAAAATTCTTTGAAATTTCCAGCGAGGATTTTCCTCTTGCTTTTGGCTCAAGTTGTTTCAAATGTGCATCAAGAGGGTCTTTGTAGATTTTAACGACACGACCCACGCGACCCAATACACCCGTATTGTAGCTTCTGAAACCATCATACTCAAACTCGGTAGTCTTATTGACTCGAGTTCCCGCAATAATATGGCTACCAAAAACAGCAACAACACCAGCTAAGGGGTACTCCGTTGTAGTAGCAACTTGAATTGCGTTTTCAAGATTCATTAAAGCATCTGAACCGGGTTCACCTATTGGAACCTGAGAGCCAGTTAGTACAACAGGTTTATTTATATTTTCAAATGCAAATGATAATGCCGCACACGTATAACCCAGAGTGTTAGTTCCATGTGTTATTAAAAAGGCATCGTATACGTCGTATTTTTCATAGACGGCATCAATCAACTTAACCCAATCGTCTGGTGTAATAT
>Ga0123355_10018329_pt1 | contig 11097 bp, 8 predicted proteins | sample TergutEmb28metaG_3_FD_89872 | JGI IMG/M metagenome (GOLD analysis project Ga0123355, IMG submission 89872) | Embiratermes neotenicus P1 segment gut microbial communities from Petit-Saut dam, French Guiana - Emb289 P1 | ecosystem: Host-associated > Arthropoda: Insects > Digestive system > Gut ...
GCCAGCGCAAGCATCAACGCCGAGAATAACCTGAAGTCATTGGGGTTAATCCCCGCGCTTAGCACAAAGGCCAAAATCACACGATATAATATCGACCCAAGCACCACCGCGATAAACACCTTGTGGTTGTTTTTGTCGTTAAACACCACTTCGCCAATTATCACAGACGCAAGCCCGATAACAATTACGCCAATGCCCATATTGATATCCGCAAAGCCCTGGAACTGAAACACCAACGCACCGGAAAGGGCGATACATCCATTGGAAAGCACAAGCCCCAACACCTTCATGCGGCGCGTGTTTACACCTTGGGCCTGGGCCATGGCCTCGTTGTCGCCGGTGGCGCGCACTACATAACCCAGTTCCGTGTTAAAAAATAGACGCAGTAAAATTATTACTACTGCCACAACAATTATGCCAAGCACAATTGCCGCGCCAAGGCGCTCGGGTATCCCTGTCCATTCGATTATATGGCTCACAAGTGGCAAATCGCCGATACGCGTGATAAGAGTGGTGGCACCACGTGGCAATGGAATATTGGGCGTACCCATAACCCGCAGGTTAACCGAATACAGCCCGGTCATAGCCAGTATTCCAGATAACAGGGGCGGGATTTTTAACACAGTGTGCAAAAAACCCGTAACAACACCTGCCGCCATGCCAGCGGTTACAGCAAAAATAGTCCCCATAAGCGGGTCCATTCCGCTTGCAATAAGACGTGCGGCAAGGCCTGCACCCAAGGTGAAACTGCCTTCCGCTGTAAGGTCGGCATAGTTTAATATCCTATATGTGAGGTGTACGCCAATGGCCATTACACCCCACAAAAGCCCCAATGCCAGGGCGTTTAGTAAAATATTCACACTCATGCTATCAATCCGAATCTGTAATTATTTGGGCAACCTGCATAATCACATCTGGGACGACTATGCCAAGCCTTGCGGCGGCGTCTGTGTTAACAGAAAGCACGCCCGCCTCCCGTTGCCACTGGATCGGCATTTCTGCCGGTACTGCCTCACCGCGAAGAATTTCCGCGGCCATGTCCGCTGTTTGGCGGCCAAGCAAATAGTAGTCGATACCTTCTGTGGCAAGTGCGCCCGCCCGCACGCCTCCTACTTCCCCTGCAATAACGGGAATGCCAGCTTCGTCGGCAACCATAATTACTGTGGAGTACGCACCGGCAATTGTATTGCAAGTTGGGATGTAAATTACATCCACGCGCCCCACCAAAGATTGTGCCACGTCCGCAACATCTGCCATAGACGGCGCGGTTGCGGCTACATATGAAAAGCCCGGCATTGCGCTAATTGCCGCACGAGCCATATCTGCCTGTATGCGGGAATTTACTTCACCGGAATTATACAGAAGGCCGACTACGCGGGCTTCCGGCAAGAGCCGTGTTATCAAGTCCATTTGCTGGGTTACAGGTGTCAAGTCCGACACACCGGTTACGTTGCGGCCAGGGCGGGCGTTTGTGTCAACCAGTTCTGCGCCTTCTGGGCTTGTGACGGCGGTAATTACAATGGGGATATCCTCTGTTGCGCGTGCAACTGCTTGGGACGCGCCTGTTGCAATGGTCAGTATCAGGTCGGGGTTTCTGCTGACAAGATACTCCGCCATTTGGCTTGCCACCGACATATCCATGGCGGCGTTCCTAAAAATGAAAGTGACATTCTCGTCTTCTATAAAACCATGCTCGGCCAGCCTAGCTTCAAAACCCTCGCGGCTTGCGTCAAGTGCGGCGTGGTCGAATAGTTGCAGGATGCCGATTACGTAACCGTCGTCGTTATCGCTAGAACAACCTGTAAATGCGACAAATACCAGAGCTAGTGCCAGAGCTAGTGTTGAAGTGATTAGTTTTTTCATTGTGCGTGCCTCCTTGGATATTTTTCTGGCCATAATACTACAAAAGACGTTAGATTGGCAAGAAGTTGGTTGATTTCCGTTGCTTTTCGCAGCATTTACTTGTAAGTATAATTTTGATAGTATTATATGTATACAAACAACGCAGATGAACGTGGAGGGAGAAGAAATGCTGGCAATATATTCGGGCGAATTAATCAAGGAGTATCGGATTAGCAGAGGGATTACCTTGGAGCAACTGAGCCAAGGACTTTGTAATCCAGCTACACTTCAGCGTATCGAAAAAGGCAAGCGGACTCCCAGTATTTTTGTGTTTATCAAGATAGTCGAAAGGTTGGGGTTTGAAGCCAGAAGGTTCTATTTCAGCGGGCATGGAAGAGCTGAAATGGATTTCCTAAATGTGTACTATGAGGCCGACGCCCTTGTAGCTAACGAGAAATTGGACGAGGCTACTGCCAAAATTGCCGAGCTTGAGATTTTGGAGCGCAATTTACATAAATCGGATGGCGCAAAGTTGCGCAGGCAAATGGTTTATGTCTTGAAATGTGGCATGGCTCAGCTTAGAGGAGAAGATATTTCAAATCATATCAAAACAATAAAGGAAGCACTCGCCCTTACGCTACCAGGCTATGACGAACTAAGCATCTCTGAGCTGTTGCTTACCTATGACGAAATTGCATTGTTAAATATGCTAGCTACAGCATATCGAAAGCTAGGGGAAATAGATAGAGGAATCAACATCTACTACCAAATCAAAAGAAGCATGGATAGATTTTATCTCGACAAGCAAGAAAAATCCCGCGGGTATATCATGACGCTGTACAATCTTTCCAGCGCGTTAGGGTATGAAAAGCGGCATGTAGAAGCCCTTGAAACTTGCAACATCGCAATTGAATTTTGTGTGGAGCAAAAAAGGCTAAACCTGCTTCCCCACCTCAAATTTAATAAAGCGTGTGCACTGTTTTATCTGGGGGAGCGTGAGGGATATAAGGAGTTAGCCATAGAGGCGATTTATGCCCTAAAAAATAATGAATACTTTCATGATGCTGCCATCCGAGAAGAATTCGCTAAAAATGAAATGAAAATCATTCTCCCGTTTTAGATGCGAATCCTCAATAGAAACAGCAAACAAAAGCCATAGTGCTATGCGTGTGTCAACTTAACATTTTTCTAGCATAAAAAAGCGAAAACAACGCAAATTGGTAGAGGATGAGATAAAAAGAGCATAAAAACCGAAAGAGCGCTTTTTCCCAAATCATCTAAACCTAACATGGCTACTTAGTTTGCTTATAATCTATCGTCATTGCGAGGAGCGTAAGCGACGAAGCAATCCAAGATTGCTGTAAATCTATAACTTCTGCTGGACTGCTTCGTCGCTTCGCTCCTCGCAGTGACGGGCTTTATGAAGTACCTGAGTAGTCATGAAACTTAATAATGAGCACATACACATAGAAGATAGGCCTGTCCGTTTGGAGAGGCCTGTTTTGCTTTGACTGCATGTATAGACATTCATCCTCAAAACCTTTATCCGTTAACAGGTTTTTCGGGAAAATAGGTAGGTTCGACGATGATGCAGTTTACATCACTGGCTTGTACTTTATCAGCGTCAGTACGATAATGTAGGGTTAGTGCAGACAAACCTAAGATGCAAATGCAAACAAGTGATACAACGCAATTTTTAACAATACCTTTCAATGATAAGGTCATATTGTTTCCTCCTTTAATAAAATATGGGGCATAAAATTTATGCACTATGTATGAGTAAATTACCATATGATTTACGTAATGCAAACAGACGTTTTTGGCAAAATATTTTGCCCAAAACGTCTATTGCGCTATAGCGATAGCGGTATTACACTGGATTTACAAAATTCACTGTAAAACACTGAAAAATCTGATATTTCGACAAATGCGATTCAACGTAAAAGGTCAAAGGTGACTGTATGAAAAAACCATTTATAAAGCTTTTTAAGACACCAAATAGCAAGTATTTTTTGGTTGTTAATAAAAACGAGTTTGTCGAAGTAAGCGATGAATCCTATGACTATTTATCTTATATCCTCGAAAATGAGGATAGTCTTGATAATTTGAAACAAATGCCTAATGAGTTGTTAGAAATCCAATCAATGGGATACTTGTCGGTCGAAAGTGCTGTAAGGGAAGTCCGTCACGCTTATACCGATGTCCTAGATGTTTTTTTAAGCAGAAAAATGTCTAAAATTACGTTGCAACTTACTCAAGACTGCAACCTCAGGTGCAAATACTGCGTCTACTCAGATGAAGATAATGTCCGTCAACGTAGCCACTCCAGAAAAAGAATGGATTGGGAAACCGCCAAAAAAGCTGTAGATTTTCTGTGGGAACATTCTGTGGACAGCATAAATGTAAATATAGGTTTCTATGGTGGCGAGCCACTATTAGAGTTTCCGCTTATTAAGCAAGTGGTTAAATATAGTCATGAGTTATTCATAGGAAAAATCCTCTCTTTATCAATAACAACAAATATCACACTGCTGACAGATGATATGATTCGATTCTTTGATGAGCACGAGGTATCTCTTTTGGTTAGCCTTGATGGGCCGAAAGAAATACATGACAAAAATCGTGTGTTTGTAAATGGCGAGGGGACTTTCGACAGTGTCATAGAACGGATCCAGCGCATCAAGGAGCTTGCCCCAAAGCTCTTCAAGCGTCTTCAAGTCAGCATGGTTATTGATCCATCCGATGATTTTGATTGCTTTAATTCTATGATCATTGAAGGTGCAGAGCTGGAGAAATCCAACATTTTTGGAACCATAGTTGACCTTGAATACGATGACAAGGTTGCAATAGCTTCAGACGACTATATTGTCCAGTATGAATATCAACGGTTTTTAGCATTACTCTCGATTTTTGGCCGCTTTCCGAAATCTGAAGTTTCAGCAATTACTGCCTTTGCTCTTCAAAAGTTTATGGGTGAAATTCCTACTATTGCTAGTGGCGTAGCACTAAATCGTATTGATGTGCCCTCTGGGACTTGCATACCAGGACAGATGAAACTTTTTGTTAATGCGTATGGGAATTTCTTCCCTTGTGAACGAGTGAGCGAGGCCTCACCTGCAATGATTATTGGGAATCTTGATGAAGGATTTAATTTGCATAACGCAAATCAAATTCTAAACATAGGCAATCTAACGCAGGAGGAATGTGTGAGTTGTTGGTGTTTTAGGTATTGCAACCTATGCGCAAAAAACGCCGACAGTGGAGGCGACAATCTTTCCAAAAGTAAGAAACTGATGTCATGCGAAAGCTCGAGGGCGTCTGCTTACAGCAAGCTACGAGACTATTTGTTGATTAAAGAAACGCCGATTTATTACCCTCAACAAATCCGTCCACTCGGTATGGAGGAAGAAGGTGTTATGGCATGATAAAACCTGCGGCACTTTATCCATTTGCATCTGAGCATCTGCCATTTGTTAAGTATTTTAGTAGGTTGCAGAACAAATATACGATAAGCAGTGTTATTTCTCCAAGAGGCCTGGGCCTATCAGGGAAAGATGCGGGCCATTCCCGCAACCATCATGACATTGGCATAACTGTGCAGGATAATTTAAGTTTGGATGACTCATGGGATACATTGTATGTAGCTGAGGGAATAGGTACAGCTTACATACCCAATGTCGAAAAAAGTATGATTGACATGGCCAAGCAAGCTTTACTTGCCGACAAAACCATTCGCTATTTCCCAAAACATATGGGAGCTATCCCAAGCGAATACAAAGAGTTGGCTGAGATATATCCTGGAAAAGTGAGCTGGCCAATAGATCATCATATACACGAAGTTGACTCTGATAGTAGACTACACGGCGAAATTGACACACCTGTTATTTTGGTTGGTGGTTTACAGGCTAATGCCGACACGTTGGAAGTCTTGTGTAGCTTGGCAGTACGCTTGCGCATGGACGGCCTAAAACCGTTGGTTTTAACGAGAAACACGATATATGAGTTGTTCGGCTTTCATAGTTATGCTCATATTTTCGATGATACCACTTTGTTAGAGGCTGAAAAAGTTACGAATCTAAAAGTATTTGCTAAGAACCTAGAGTTAAAAGAAGTGCCTGACATAATTTTAGTTGAAGCACCAGGCACTGTGACCCGAGTTAGTAGTCTTGTGCCTGGTGACTATGGTATCCAGACCTATATGCTTTGCCAGACGATGCCACCTGATTATTTTATTTACTGCACACATTTTGGCGCGCAGGTAGGGAAGTCTGTTGACCGTTTTAGTGAAACTTTTTTGCACACCTTCGGCATCCCTATCACAGCGGTGCATGTCAGCAATATGTTTATTGACGATACCGACATACACCAAAAACGTATAATTGGATACACCCATGTTCCACTAACTACTGTTAGTAAGCAAATCGAAGGTTTCACAAGCCATACCAAAATACCGATTTACAACATTGTAGATGATGGCATAGATGAGCTTTACCAGCTACTTAGAGATGATGCATAAAAAATTTGCTAAACAAGCGTAGCATATAGGCGGTGATGTTAAATGGATGTACAAACGAATTCAATCCGAAATATTGTCCTCGATGTGCTACACTCAAAATTCGCTGTTCCCATAAGCACCTTAGGTGCAGATAGCTGGAATATGCCCCTCACTGGGATGCCTTTTGCTATGAACGCTGTAAGAATGGTCTATCTCTTTTTTGAACTAGAGAAAGTTTTCTGCGTCAGGATTAGTGAGCATTATTTAGATAACTACGGCTTAATTACAATTAATAAGTTTGTGGACGCAGTAATTAAGTGTAATCCATGCGTAGCACTCGGACGATTCGATTAAACGTGGTCTGGCCACTCACGACTAATAGAATGATTCTTGTGTATGCTTGGTATTATGTACGGCCAAAATTTATCTAAAGGAGGTGAAAAGATGACAAAGTTCAGCAAAAAGAAGAATAGGCTTAACACCGTTGAGGCCTCTTTTAACTGCATATGCATAACTGCGTGCTCCTTTGGTGACTGGCAGCATCACGGCGATCGAGATTGGTTTAATCGGCAGGTGTAATGGTGGGTGACCGCCACAGTTTAGCTATAACGGTTAAGTTAACTTAACATTAGTGTCAGTTTAGAATGGTCAAATCAGCACAAAAGATACAGGAATTTTGTGCTGATTTGTCTATTTGCCAACTTTAGATACGTCAGTCACTTTGCACTTCCAGTGACTCCACAATGCATACATTAATACATATTTATGAGTTAACAAGACATAGGATTATCATAGGGTTATGATATAATAAATACACATTGAGCGAGCCATAGACATATATGAAAGAGGGCGGAGATATGCGGAACAATGTTTTTTTGAAATCTGCAATACGTAGCCCCATACAGAATTTAATGCTAATGCTTCTGGTAGGCATTGCCGTCTTTGCCGCCACTTTGCGTGCCGCCGAATACATAATAGTACGTGCCGAAATAGCCCGTGTAGAGAGTTTTTACCGCTCTATCGGTTTTTTAAGCACTATTGACCCCATCAGGCAAAATTTTATAGACTTCGATGACAGGACTTGGCAGGATGTTATCAGTCAAAGCCCCTATGTAGAGTCTATGGATTTGCGTAGTCTTGTTACAGGAGAGCTTGAGGGCATATTCAACTCTGAAAACATACGCATACTGTACTCTTCCCCCTATTTCGCGGGTGAAACATGGTATGGTCCTATAACGGGGCGCACATGGCACAACTTTGAAAGCGACTACGCCCTTGTCGATTCCTATTTTATTGGCACTCTTATCGAAGTGCGCTTCGTCACCGACCGAGAACCCACTGTAAAGCGGCCTGGTTTCGCCACGGCTGGACTTCATGTTGGTGGTGAATATGCCGTTTTTATTTTTAATGTGAATGAAATCGTTATTGCCTATCCTGATCATATGATGCTAGATTACCCCGTGCGCTTGATCGTACCTTTAGACAACGAAGGTAGCCATCCTGCTTTTGAAATGGAAATCGGCGGACAGTATTTACTCAGAGCTACTTACAGTTTTGATATACGGGTTATGGCTTATGACTTCCCCACTTATTGGGGTTGCCTTTGGCTTGAGGGCTTTCCAGAAGATACAAGAAACCGTCGTGATGTCCGCCATCCCTTTCCGTTTGTACTTGTGATTAGACCACTCCTGCCTGAAAATGATATGTATTTTCTTTCAGCAGATGACCCTGACATAGTCTTTGTGATGACTGCCCTAGAAACTCGCTTCGAAAACCTATATCGCAATATGCGTTCTGTAATTTTGCAAACCACTTCCGATATGTACAGTATGCACGCAAACAGGACTCATGTCGGCACTGTAGGTTTTCCCCTAGGCAGATGGATTACTCATGAAGATTACCTCAATGCTAATCCAGTAGTAGTAGTAACAGACCGCTTTTTGCGCGCAAGGGGCCTTTCGCACGGCGATATAATAACAATCACATTGCGTGAAAATATCCCCAGTGCATTACCCTATGCCTACGATGCATGGCGCGATTACAGGACACATACCCTTGATCTTGAGATTATTGGCACATTCGGACATTGGTCGGTGGGCATCAATTTTGTAGGTGCCGCTTGGGCAAATCATCATCCCGGCAGTGCCAGATATTTTTCCGACAACCCTATTAGCAACAGACATGGGCGTGTTAGTCCACATTTCATGAGCCATTTCATGTACATCCCCGCATCCCTAATCCCATACGGCTTTGAGCTATACCAAGACCGCCTATGCTGGGACAACCAATTCACATTCTTCCTAGACTCCACAAGAAACGAACAAGCCTTCCTAAACCAAAACCGCGAAGCACTGGCGGCACTTGGCTACAATGTCCACTTCGTGCCTCAAGCAGGTGCTGTCAATTTCTTCTTTGCGGTAGATAATATTCTCTTGGCACTGGGTTTTAATCTAATCATCTTCTCTGTTACAAGCGCATTAATGCTTGCGTTGGCGGCTTTCATATATGTGATATTTATGCGACGCAACTTCGCTATTGCGCGTAGCCTGGGTAGTAGCCCAGCCCGCGCCTCATGGCACATGCTTGTACCCGTTGTGCTATTATGGACACCTGTGGTGATTTTAGCCACCATATCGGCTTGGCTTTTAGCACTAGGCATGGCAGAAGGTGTTCTATCAACCGTGTACGATCTAGAGCCACACCTGGCCCACATGGCAAGGGACGAGGCCATGAGTATAGCGTGGCCGCTGGGGCTTACAGCCATTATGATAACAGCAGTTATTATAGCTATGCTGGTTGGTATTATTGCGCTGGCCAGGCGCCCTGTGCTGGAATCGTTGCAAAGGGCGGGGAGGTAGGCAAGATGAGAAATCTATTCGCAAACGCAAAATATATCTTCAAAAACACACTACGCTCCCCTATAAAATCATCACTCATAGCAGGCTTTGCACTGCTTTCTATACTGGCACTTACTTACCTACAGCATGTTATCACAACTAACGAAGCAGAAATAAACCGCCTATATGACGAGTTTGTTGTCTCGGGCGAGTTTGTTGCCTCAAACCCATTAATGGCCTCTCATGATATAGGCAATGTTGTTACACAAATAGGCGTGGATATATTATTGGAAAATGAGTTCATATCACATGTGTACCTTGAATCAGGTGTTATGGAAGTGGGTTTTGCCCCCCATGATATGACAGATTTTGATGCCCTGGCAGAAATAAGAGACGAGTTTACACATTGGGCATTGTCCTTTAATGACTTTGAAGTTTTTGTGGCAAGCAATATGGCAACAGCACTTGATGGGGCTGTTGGCGTGCCAATTATCAGTGATTACACAGGCGACTTTTACCTCAATTTTGGCGCAGGCTTTAGCGAAGCCGATTTTGTGTTTGATGCAAACCGCCAAATAGCACCTATTATCCTTCACGAAACTTTGCTTCAGCAACATGGTTTTACTTATGGCGATTATGCCCGTTTAGTAAACTCCAGGCTAGTGCAACTTGAAGTGCAAGTAATTGGCTCATTTACAGGCGGCCGCATAGAAGGCATAGCCAGATTTGACAGGCCCATGATTTTACTGCCGGTTTGCGGCCTAGAACATATGCTAAGACGTTTGTCATACAACACAGTAAGATTTTATACAGACACTGCTTTTAACCGCGAACTAGCTCGCTTAAGAGAGGAAATGCAGGCAATTATCATCACACCCGGCTCCAGCCTTCATGACATGCTATTAATTCTAAACGACGACGAGTTGCGCCTTGTAATAGGCCCCCTGGAGCAAAACCTACTATTACTGCAACTGCTTTATCCCGTGGCCCTGGTAGTAGTAATAATCTTGGCCGCAGGCCTAGCTGTGCTAATCATGCTACAAAGTACAAAAATAGCCGCTATAATGCGCAGTCTAGGTTCGAAGAAAGCCCTGGTGCGCCTGCTACTTAGCGGTGAATATATAGTTATTTGCATCTTTGGGGCAATTCTTGGCATTGTATTAATGCCGATTATTGGCATCAGCCTATCACCAGCAATTCTAATTCCCGCCGCACTTTACCTAACGGGGGCTTTGGTTGGTGCTGTTATAGGTGCGGTGCTTAATACTAATCGGTCTGTTCTGGAGTTGTTGCAAGTTAAGGAATAATGTGGGCTGACGCAGGATTCGTAAGCGATGATTTACACACTCCCTTGACAACCCACGCCCAAAACCCTATACTAACCGCGCCATAGACAGCAGGTGCCCAGTGCGTAAATCCTGCCGAGGTTGCTTGTACGTAACGCTATATACTAATACGCGCCCACTTTACGCGTATTTTAATGCGAAGCTAAAGCCCCCGACTATGGTATAGTCCGGGGCTATTTTATTGCCCCAACCAACCGCCCCGCACTACCGTGCGAAGCACGGCCCCACAACGATACACACGAAGCGTGGAGTGAGGAAGCGAAGTAGGGCTTTACCGTGCGAAGCACGGCCCCACAACGATACACGCGAAGCGTGAAGTGAGGAAGCGAAGTGGGGCTTTGCCCCGCGAAGCGGCGGGAGCTTGAGGGCGGAGCCCTCATTGAAAACGGAGGTGAAACATGACAAACCTAGAGCGTAACCGCGATGCCAAACACGTAGTAGTAGACGAAATCCGCGAAAAGCTAGACCGGGCCAAATCAGTAGTACTGGTAGATGGCCGCGGCCTAACAGTAGCCGAGGATACACTACTACGCAAAAACCTGCGCAAAGCAGGGGGCGTGGACTACAAGGTGTACAA
>Ga0123355_10018330_pt1 | contig 11097 bp, 8 predicted proteins | sample TergutEmb28metaG_3_FD_89872 | JGI IMG/M metagenome (GOLD analysis project Ga0123355, IMG submission 89872) | Embiratermes neotenicus P1 segment gut microbial communities from Petit-Saut dam, French Guiana - Emb289 P1 | ecosystem: Host-associated > Arthropoda: Insects > Digestive system > Gut ...
CTTCATGAGGTGGGATGTGGGTATATGGACTGGATTGGGTTGGCCCAGGATAGAGACAAGTGGCGGACGCTTGTGAGTGCGGTAATGAACCTTCGGGTTCCGTGAAATGCGAGGAATTTCTTGACTAGCTGCAAACCATTTAGCTTCTCAAGAAGGAATCTGCGCCATGGAGTAAGGAGTATTATCCCCACTTACGCCTTGGTCTTCCAAGTGGTTTTTTTCATTGGATCTCCACACCGAAATCATACAATCACCTCTCACCACGTGCCACACGTCCCGCCCATCTCATTCTTCTTGATTTGATAACCCAAACGACGTTTGATGACGAGTACAAATCCAAATTCACCGTTATTTCATTTTATAATGATTGTCAGTCAAGGGGCATGCGATAAGCAAAGTGCGTCATGTGAATATGAGGCGACAGTTGTCTGTTCTCATTATGAAAATGTATGGGCAAATATAGGCAAGGCTCCACTCATTCTTTACCTTTGCATTGGATATAGGCGATAGATTGGCTTCACGCTTCAACCATTTTACCGTCAAAAAGGATTCCAGGTATCCACTGAATAATAGACTGTGTGGGTCGCAACGTCGGTCTGGACGATTAGAAGAAGCGAAATGCTATCAAATCTCTGCCGAGAATCGAATGACAATTCTTCGGGTTTCCTGTCCGTAGCCCAGTCCCTTTGCTGACTGATTTACATCAGCTTCATTTAAGGGATAGGTGAGAAATTCGAGTGAATTATTGTTCAGAAAACCTTAAGAAAACTGAGGCGTGGATTGGAGGATATTATTAAAGTTTATTTGAAGGGCATAACACATGAAGATGTAGACTAAACCATTTTCCTCCCCCATCCACCCACCCACCCACCCCCACCCCGATTCCTAAAAGTGGCCGGTCCTTGTGAGAACAGAATTTCCACTTCCCGCCACATAAAATGTAGGGAAATTTTTTAACTATTTCAAGAACCATGACATTTTGAAGCCTGGTTTTCAGGCCTCCGCCGCAGTCTAAAGGAGCTCTTCGCTCTTCTTGGATGTTACACAGCCTTGATTGGTAGTTATTTACCGACGTTTTGTGACAACTTCTCTGTCCCATCTTCGACGGTCAATCTGTCACAGAAGAATGCCTTCTTGAAGTTCTTGACCTCTACAGATGGGAACCATAGGTTGTCCCAAAAGTCAGTAAACGACTACCAATCAACGTTACGTAACATCTAAGAACAGCGAAGAAATTCTTGGTGTTATTTATAATTAAATATTAACGGAATATAATTTAAAAACTGGAAGACGGAATGTATCTAATAGGCGTTATACAGGGTGATAAAAAGTCTCTGTGCACCTGCTTTCGGTATTGTAATCATCAGGTGAACAGAGACTTTTTGATCACTGTATAATAGTAACGTTGTTGTAAGGAGAATTTTCGACTACTCTGTAGATTTCTCCTTAGTTTAGCAAAGAGCTATGCACTAACCAGCTATACAATGGACCACCACATTCAAATTTCTAGGACACAACCAACATTTATATAGCCACCACTGCTTTCCATGGAGACAATACCCTGCACAAAGGGGTAACATTTCTATTCACTGCTGTTAAGTTTTGAAACTTTCGACCCTTCGAAGCCCAATGAGATGACAATAAAGGGGGTAGTAAGATACACTAGGTTAACAAATTTCGTGGAGTGGAATTTAACATAACTTTCCCCCACATTTAACGTACACCAGATTTTTATTGCTGTGCTTAAAAAATCGCCACTGATTCCTGCCCTCATTTCAGTCCACAACAGTCCATATGACTTATTTGACTGATCTTAATGTTATCTTTTCATCTAAGATTCGGTCTTCTAAGTAATTTATTTTGTACAAGTTTCCCATCAAGACTTCTATGTATTCCTCTCTCAAGTTTTGTCTCTTTTCCGCCTGTCCTATTATGTTCGATTCCGCTATCTTAGTAATATTTTGTTAAGATAATTTGCGAAGTTTCTCATTGGTATTTTTTCCTTCTGGTGCTTCCTGTTCGTTAGATCCAAATATTTTCCTCAATACCATGTGTTTCCCTTTCACTAAGAGGCCAATTCTCACTATACTTCGTTCATTTGTTCCTTTATAAGGCAAACAATCGCCAACTGATATATGAAAATAGCCTTATATTGTTGCCGCATGTTTCGGCGTCATTTACGCCATCTTCAGGCAGCTTTAGCCCGAAGTTTAGAACTTATTAGAATAGTGTATATTACAAAAGTAAATACATATTATTTACAGCATTCTTGCAGCTAATGTCCATCATAAATGCTTCTTACTTTCACCATACAATCATACAAGACGCGTAACTTCATGTTGTGGGAAAGGTGCCGAAATTTGAATTAGAGTGGGTGGTAGACCTACGTGTATTGAAGATTGCAAAAGAGTACAGAGGAGGGTTGACAAAGTCTAAGTAATTTCAGAGCCTTTCGAATTATTTAGGACGTAAACAAAGACAGTCTTATGAGATGACCTCACCAGCCCGTCCGTCTGTATTCTAGTATCAGGACTGAACCATTTTTATAATTATTCAGTAGAGTGTGTAGAGTTTTCATGAAACTTGGAATAGCATTTCCTCGCAAAAATTTTTCGGGTATTTCTTGTAAATACCGTTTCAGTAAAATTCTTACTTTAGTCGCGAACACAAATGAAACTTTGCGCCTGGTTTGTTTATACAACAGATTGAGAGAGAACTGACGTATCAATTGTGCGTTCCGTGAAAACCGGCGAAACAGGAGTTTTTTAAACCGCGCAGATTATTTTCTCTCCTAATATTATGTTACTCGTAGCGTGTGTTTTCTTATATTCAAAACTTTAACCAACAAAAGCACTTAATAACATACAATAACGTTTAAATCATAAAACGCAATTCAAGATAAATACAGACTGCTACATATTTCGGCCCCCAAGTGCCATCTTCAGGGAGTCTAGAGACTCCCAGAAATTATATATATATATGTACATATGTATGTATATATGTAAATGTCTGTATGTGCATATGTGTAAGTATGATTGTATATTGTGTATGTATGTATGTATGTATGTATGTATGTGGGTATGTGTATTTATTATGTGTGTATGTGTTGTGTATGTATGTATGTACGTACTTATGTATGTATTATGTGTGTATGTATGTATACATGTATGCATACGTGTATGTATGTGTATATATGCTTATGTATGTATATGTGTTATGTCTGTATGTATGTATGTACATACTACTCTTTTTTATCTCCAATAGTAGATGGGGTGCGTGGCCAACGCCACGCCCCAGCCACTTTATCCCCGGAAAGAGACCCGGTACCCATTGTACAGGAGGCTAGGTTGGCCCCAGGGCCGGTCTGGATGGGTTCGGTAAACCTCGCCCCTACCGGGGTTTGATACCCGGACCTTCCAGCCCGTAGCGAGTCGCTATACCGACTGAGCTATCGCTGTGCACTTTTTCGGTGTATAAGAAACTACGGGTTCAGGTCTGACGCCGTCAAAATGATGCCATGTCACAGAACAAGCAGTGCTGTCAGCCAGACGGTAGTAGGAAATAGAACCAAATGGCTCGGGTAGGCTAATCGTCTGATACGTAGCTGCAGTGTGCCGTTGACTTTCTTTCTTCACGTAGAAGTGACTAGGCAGAAGAATTCAGCAGTTACTTTTATAAATGCTGGAAATTACATCTATACTGCAAGCTCTAACAATTTAACGTACTGCGCGCATCAGGTAATTTGATACCTGAGCCCCTAAAACTGCACACAGCTGTGATCAGCACGGTCCGGTCACTGCTTGGTTCAAGTCGACACGGCCAGCCAAGGTTATACATGTTCCAAAAACATTCACTTTGTTGTCAGTAGTAGTACATTGTCTATCGCAATGGAGTTGCTTCTGTTAAGGTTAAATTTTTGTGTTTTAACAATCTCCTTTTGTTAAAAAATTCGAATTGCTTGGAAGAAACTGCAGATTCCTGTGTGGTTACGAGATAATGTTTTTGAAACGCAGAGAAAATTTGGAGATTCGTGTGCTGTGTTACCCCCTGACCAACTTGCCTCTTTACCCCCGCGCCAGGAGAGACCCAGCTATCTGACGAAAACAGTAAAGTGTTGTTGTAAGGAAAATGAAAACTCTAAAATTTCTGAATAGAAAAATCCTTCATGGGCAGCTCAAGATTTAAACGTGGTTTAATCGGCAGGTAGACGATAAATGGGGATAATATACTTTGTACTGAGGCAAAGATGTTGTCAATGCCTATTTAGCAGGTAACATACATGAGGTAAATAGCCCCAGAGAAATAGGTATTGCAGAAGATTTGTTCCTTGAAATTTTCATGCTAACAAAGCCCAGCGTGTCCAACTGAACGCGGAAACTTCTCATAGCTGCTCTACCGAATGGCAAACCCGAGGAGGAACCCGCTCCGCAAATAATCGGTCACGTGATTGGGCCTTAGCGGAAGAATGAGAGAGCTTACTGCATCAAGTACCGGGGTGCTGATAAGTCCTTAGCTCGACCAGGAAGGAAACTAGCTCGGAAGCATGTCAGGGACGCGCGCGATTTCAACAACATCGAGACGGGAGCTGTCATCAAGTTTTTTTTTTTTCTGCAAGGCAAGGCTCCGAAGGAAATTCACGCCATTCTGACAGAAACATTAGCTTGTTTACTGCTTGGTCGGGATAAGGACTTATCAGCACCCTTGTAGTGACAGGCGACCGATGACGGACCCCTGTTTTTCCACAATCAGTTCCGCGAAAAAATGGAAATCCTGTGTAAAATATGTGTCTGTGGAAACTGGTGTGAAACTGGAAAGTAGGTTATAGTACTACACAGGAAACAAGTTTGTAGCGTAAAACAGGAAATTAGATTGTCTAAAACAGGAAACTAGGTTGTGGCGTAAGCAAGTAATTATTTTGTGTAAAACAAGAAACTAACCTGTAGCGTACAACAATAAATTAGGTTTTAGTGTAAAACAGGAGAGTAGGTTGTGTTGTAAGAAAGGAAACTACTTTGAAGTATGCAACACGAAATGAGCCTGCAGTGTTTGCTAGGATGTAGTTTTGCTGGACCTAAAGTAGATGTATATATGTGGACATCAGCGACATAAGGGCCAAAGTTCCAAAACAGTAAATGTGAATGACGCAAGAAATCCATAAACAAAAGCAATGACTCTCGCGGCGCGTGTCAAAAGATAAACGCAAAATCATGGCTGCAACGTTAAAGGGTGCACTTTGTGATTAACGTAATACGAGAAGAAACCTAGTAGAGTTGTGAGGCTGTATATGATATTGTTAACAAAGGTAAACCTTACTCCACTATGGCACACGATTTCGAGCATCCTGTACTAAACAGTCTTCATTTAGAATTAATGTCAACCTTGTGCCATTGTTGTGCGTCACACAGGGAAAGATATGAAGAAGACAATGGCGAAAAATATTGTATTCAAACGAAACAATATGTTACACTTGAAGGACAAATGCGGACTAAGAATTCCGTTCTTCTGAGTTATTACGCAGCGAGTAGTGGTAACTTCTTACCGACGTTTCGGGACAAAGCTATCGGTCCCATCCTCAAGGGGAATTTGGATTCTTGAACCTTGAAGTTAGGACCGATAGTTTGTCCCGAAAAGTCGGTAACAAGTTACCACTACTCGCTGCGTAATGACGCAGAAGAGCGCAGTTGTCATCTGCTTCACGGCATAAACCTGAAATCATGGAAATGCGAAATATTGTAACATCATCCTTCTCATTCGAAAAGAAAAAAAGAGTGGCGCGGATAGGGCCCCTTTGTTTTGACTTATATCACGTGAAAATGTCCTGCTAATGGAACAGTCTTGTATATTGATATTTTAAATTGCTTACCAAGACTGGTTTGTACTGTACAAGAAGTGCATAAAAGAAACTTACATATTTGTGTTTGATAATGCAGCAGGTATTATGAAGAAAGTTGGTGCTGCATAATTATTTCTTCATTATCTTAATGCGGCTCTTTGGCGTTGCGCCTTTCATAAGCTTCAATATGACACGAACCATGCTTTAGATAAATTCGAAGTGCTTAACCATAGACGTATATTCTGTGATAAATTATGATCTTGACACATTTAAAGTCTCCTACACTAAAGGTTCGGGGACCGCGGTACACATTGGTTAAGGTGCTGTGCTACAAATCGGAAGGTCGCTGGTTCGATCCCAACTGGCGTCGGTGGATTTTTCATTTACATAAAATCCTTGCGATCGCACTATGGTCCTGGGGTCGACTCAGCCTCTAACAGAAATGAGTACCATGAGTATTTCCTGGGGGTAAAGGCGACCGGTGCGTAAGGCTGACAACCTACCACCATCCTGTGCCGTTGTCATGAAATCTGGGAACCTTAACTTCCCAAGAACCCTCTGGGCCTGTCCAGGCCTGTAATGGGACTAATTTACACTAAAGGTTCTCCTTTACCTGAACCCTCCTTATTGTTTGAAATAGTACACATTAGCTTTTGGTTTATGTTGATGATGTTAATATTTTGGGTGGAAATGTACATACTGTAAAGAAACACACAGCCTTGTAGTCGGTAGTAAGGAGATTGGTCTAGAAGTAAATGCTGATAAAACTAAGTACATGGTCATGTCTGGAGATCAGAATGCAGGATGAAGCCAAAATAGAGACTGATAACAGTTCTTTTGAAAGGGTGGAACAGTTCCAATATTTGGGAACAACCTTAACAGATCAGAGTTTTATTCGGGAAGAAATTAAGAGCAGATTAAAGTCAGGGAATGCTTGCTATCATTCGGTGCAGAAACTTTTGTCTTATAGTTTGCTATCCAAAAATGGAAAGATTACGATATAAAAAAATATAATTTTGCCTGCTGTATTGTATGGGTGTGAAACTTGGTCGCTCATACTGAGGGAGGAATGTAGGCTGAGGGTGTTGGAGAATAGAGTGTTGAGGGGGATATTTGGGCGTAAGAGAGATGAGGGAACAGGGGAGTGGAGAAAATTACATAACGAGGAACTTGATGATCTGTACTCCTTACCCAATATTGTTCGGGTGATAAAATCGAGAAGATTGAGATGGGCGGGGCATGTAGCGCGTATGGAGGAGAGGAGAGGTGTAGACAGGGTTTTGGTGCGGAAACCTGAGGGAAAGAGACCACTTGGGAGATCCCGGCAAAGTTGGAACTATAATATTAAGATGCATCTTCAGGAAGTGGGATGTGGGGGTTTGGACTGGATCGATGTGGCTCAGGATAGGGACAGGTGGCGGGCTGTTGTGAATGCGGTAATGAACCTTCGGGTTCCATGTAATGTGGGGAATTTCTTGACTAACTGAAAACTGGTTAGCTTCTCAGGAAGGACTCTGCTCTTTTGAGTAAGTAAGTACACTAAAGATAGGAGTACGCGGTAGTTGGTTGAGGCACTACTCTACAAGCCAGAAGATTGTGGGTTCGATTCCCGATAATGTCATTGGAATTTTTCATTGACATAATCCTTCAGCCGCAATGTGACCCGAGGGTTGACTCAGCCTCCAACAGAAAAAAGTACCAGGAATATTTTCTGGGGGTAAAGGCGGCCGGTGCGTAGAGCTGACAATCTTACCACCTTCATGTGCCAAGTGTCTTGAAATCTGGGCGCCTCAACCTCCTGGAACCCTGAGGGTCTGTCCAGGCCTGTAATGGGATTGCTTTACCTTTACACTAAAGATAACCCGTTTACTTCTCCCGAGTCGATAAATTCAGTCCCTGTTAGGGAATTGTTTCATGTAATTTAAAGATAAAAACCAATATGTCTGGGGTCAAACAATTCAAGATTAGTCTCGCTCTGTTTGACTCTTGGGGATGAGACCGATAAGTTGCCCCAAAACGTTGGTAACCAAATACCAAAGAACACTTCCTAACGTTGCAAAAAGGTGAATACCCCATTGACACAGCCGAGGAATTATGAAATTACGCCTCTTTAGAGCATTGCATGATGGGTGAAGCTAAATTGACCTCAAGGACCCGAGCGATTAGGCCCTGAACCTCAATTGGCATAATCCTCTTTTTAAAATGTGGTCATCATTCACAGGTACTTAGAATCGATGCTGTAGCAACTACTCACCCCGAAAAAAAAACCCCATTTCCACTTTTCGTATAGATAAGAACTGTGTAAAAGACAAACAGGGTCATTGTACGTAGATTATTCGGAAAGTAAGTACCGTCTGCGCATATCTCTCGCGCATCCTCGAGACTGTCACTTTGCGCAAGTGCAGTGACTTCCTCTATCAATTGAGAAGCCATAGGCGCCATTTCGTGAAATTCGTATTATGTTTATGCTTGTTCCTGTGCGTTAAACTTGTTTAAGACAATTGAAGGGGCCGCCGACTGTGTAATACGGTCTGTAATTCGTTTTTTGAACTCTATGAATGTGCCACCAAGTGAGATTCATCACCAGATGTCAAGTGTATGGTGACAATGCGATGAGTGATGGCATGGTTAGGAAATGGGTTCGGATGTTCAATGAAGGACGAGAGAAAGTACACGATGAGGCGCGAAGTGGGCGTCCATCTTTGGTGAATGATGATTTGGTGCGTAAGTTCAACGAAAGAGCGCGTGACGACAGGCGTTTCACAATTTCTGATCTGCCCCTGCACTTTCCTCAGATTTCAAGGACTGTACTCCATGACATTGTCAGTAATCATTTGGGTTATCGGCGACCGCATTCTATGAGGAGGGTATACAAAGTCATGTGCTCCGCTACGATAAGTGCCTCAATAATGGCGGCGAATATGTGGAAAAATAGTTTGAAGAATGTAGAATCTGATGATAAAATTTTATACGAAACCTTACTCGATTTTTTTACAGCGAAACGGCACTTACTTTCTGAATAAGCCTCGTAACTGCTGCCTTAGATCTGTTGGTGGCTAAATTTTGTCGTTAAGTGTGTTGGATGTCTGACCGCGCTTCCCTGACTACTTCTTAACCTCCTTCCCCTACTTGCGGGGGGCATCTGAAAGGATTAGTTGGGTACTTCATAACTGGCACGGTGTTATGGTATTATTAACTTACTCCATGGAAAATATTCCTTCAGACACTCATAGAATTACCTGCCGTTTATAGTACATAAGAAATATCTTCAACATAGCCTATAGCAGGGCTGCCGAACCTATGGCACGCGTGCCCTAAATAACACACGGAAAGACTTCCTTGGCACGCGGCATTCACTGCTGTCCCATTTTGTTTAATACTTCTTTTCCCCGACCAGTGTCTCTAAACTGTGCAGTACATGTGTATATATACACACACATATCTGACTGCGTACAGACTGTACATGGATTACCGTTGCTACCAAACAACACTGCAGCGAAATATTTTTAAACAAATAGGAGCGGTGCGAAGTGTTGACCGGATATTTATCGTTGGGGCGCCGGTCTGGCGTTGACTGGACCAATACGTGACATTGGACAGAACGTTTTACAGTCTTCTTTTGAATCAGGAAGCAGCAGCAGCAGCAGCCACAGTTACTGCCACATTTTGTTCATATCGCATTTCTCGAGGAGGCCTTTATGACAAATATAGTAATTACACTGTGCATTAATTATGTTATTATATTTATTAATAATATGCTGTAATTCATAATAATTTATATAAGACCCAAAAATTTTATTTTATCTTCAAATTTCCCATGGGCACGCGAAAGGATTTCTTCGAAATTTAAATTTGGGCACGAGCCCTCAAAAGTTCGGCCATTCCCTGCTTATAGGCTTTGGCCTATAGAAACCCTAACATTCAGTATTCTGGGATATTACTATACAGACGTTTTGAAGTAAGTTTATCCATATTCTGGATACAAGGAGTGAGTCGCGACGTCATAATCCACAGTAATTAAAACTGCAGCAGCAGCGACATGATTGCCATTAACCCTCTTACTGTAGAATCCTTTCAAGCAAACGCCTTGATTACGTCTATGAAACGTGAGGTGGAACTGTATAGAGGAATAGAGGTGTACATCCATGCACTCTCGACCGTGGTATTATAAGAGATACGGGCAGTCAACATCGAACCGCCCGGAAAACGAGCCTGCATTACCCCTTCAATAGAAGATTCGGTAAAAATATACAGGCGTCAGTGGACAGAAACATTTCTGGTACCCCTGGAATCATAACCCCCAAATCTCCAGTTGTTCAGCGCCATGTGTAATCTGTATGCTGACCACCTTATTGCGTCTCACACATTTCGTACGGCGAAAGGTAAAGTTCACCCTATAACAGGCCACCAAAGGCCAGAGGGGGAAGGAAGGGTAGATACATAGCTCTACACTTTCTTTAGCCTTGGTGCTAGATGGAGGTTGGTGGTCAACGCCACGCCACGGCCTCTTAATCCCCGATAGACACCCGGTACCCGATGTATATTTGGCTGGGTGGGCCCCAGGGCCGGTCTGGACGGATGCGGAAAATTTCACCTCCACCGCGATTCGATCCCCGTACCGTCCAGCCCGTAGCGAGTCTCTATACCGACTACGCTACGACTTATGAATTATCTGTGTTCAGGTTTCGAACCCGGTTCTGCTTCCTTGGCTGTCGGTAATGTGAATTTAGCTTGGTGAAGCATCATGCATGTTGAAGCTGTGAGTGATGTTAGGTAAATAGCCTTGCTAGTGACTGTTGTAAAACCGATAGCTCTCTCGCATTACGTGAAATAATCTGGCTTCTTATGTGCATCAGACCAGACAGAGATCAGTGCAGAATGCAAAACCTGAGGGCACTAAAGTTGGCCAACCAAGATTTGAAATTGTTAAGCCTAATTATTATGTAAATAAACAGTGCTCACAGCTAGCTGTGTATTATTTAATGTTACACGTTTCGACATTTAAAAGCTCACCATCAGTCTAAAATACCTGTACATTCAAACATACTTATACTTATATGTGGGCATGTGGTGCGTATGGGTGAGGAGAGGGGGGTGTATAGGTTCTTGGTGGGGAAACCGGAGGGAAGAAGACCACTGGGGAGACCTAGGCGTAGATGGGTGGATATTAGGATGGATCTGCAGGAGGTGGGATGTGGGTATATGGACTGGATTGGGCTGGTCCAGGATAGACAGGTGGCGGACGCTTGTGAGTGCGGTAATGA
>Ga0123355_10018331_pt1 | contig 11096 bp, 3 predicted proteins | sample TergutEmb28metaG_3_FD_89872 | JGI IMG/M metagenome (GOLD analysis project Ga0123355, IMG submission 89872) | Embiratermes neotenicus P1 segment gut microbial communities from Petit-Saut dam, French Guiana - Emb289 P1 | ecosystem: Host-associated > Arthropoda: Insects > Digestive system > Gut ...
ACACGACCTACGCAGCGGCTCTCAAGACCACCACCCATCCAAAAACTCGGTGCAGAAAACCATATGCTGCAACTCAACATCTAATGCTCCTGATGATGGGCGTATGTACCCGAAACATGTCGAATTAAGAATACATCAATAAAATTACCTTTTTGCATCAAGTTGGCATTTCAAGTTATTTCATGAGGAAGATGCACGATCAAACAACTCACAAATACGTCCCTTTGTACACCCTGTAGGCGCAGGTGGTAGCGGAGATATACTTCCACTCATTCTTCATCTGGGCATGGGTTTGGGTGATTTGTTAACTTCGTGCGAGAACCGTTACCATTTGAAAAGGATGAAGGGTGGAACCTTCAACCGGGCTGGACGGGTTCGAGAAGTCTATTATTCTGCCGGTAATCGAACCACGATTCTTCGATTGTCCGGCCAACAGTCTACTCCGACTACATCCCTGCTACAAAAGAAACAGGTTGAGGATGAAAAATGGTTTAATTTAGCTCAGGATCTCGATATACTGTTAGGCAGCAGCGACGAACATCAGGTTCTGTAAAAGCTAACCAAGTGACTGTTAGGTTCCTGCAAAGGGCCACTAAATGGAGTAAATTTTGCTAGTAACAAAAGTAGGGAATTGTTTAATACATTCCTTTAAAATTATGCAGTGCCTAACATTCGTTAGAGTTCCGTCGTACGCGTTTCAGAGTTATTTTCCCTTTTAGAAATAACTGATGCATTCGCTGAACTAAACATCCACGACCTAATTTGTCTTTTCATACATTTATGCTTCCGTTCACTGAACGCACACAATTGTGTAGCTAGACTTTCGTTTCGCTGTACAGATTTTTGACTTCCACAGTGGAAGTTTTGTTGCGCCTGCAAAATCACACATTATTTCTAGTTGCTAGGTTTAGGACGGTTCAATTTGTATCATATTTTCTGTTTTCTTTATCTATGTTTCATACTCGCATTCCGTAGTTCTTGTTTAACGATGGGAATATATTTTTTGGTTAAGAATGGGCAGAGAATATGAAAGGCTGTTTACTGGCATGCTGATAAGTTCTTAGCCCGACCAGGAAGGAAACAAGCTCGGAAGCATATCAGGGACCCGCGCGATTTCAACTACATCGAGACGCGAGCTGTCATCAAGTTTTTTTTTGTAAGGTAATGCGCCGAAAGAAATTCACGCCATTCTGACAGAAACATTAGCTTGTTTCCTTCCTGGTAGGGCTAAGGACTTATCAGCACCCCTGCATATTATTTTGTGTTACGTCATTATAATAGTTAACCACAAATGTGCTCTGTCTGTATCTGAAAGAATAGTTAGTGTTGAATTTGGAAGTATTTTTACGGCGACTGCCTTGAACTAATGCACATTGTACTGTACCATCCCGGCGCTACGTGGACTGATAGAAGAGATTCTAATTGGCAATCTGATGAACACAGTTCTAGGGACATAATCTGCTTTCAAATTGCTCGGTCGTAACTAGGCATAAGAGGTGTAAGTGAGAATAAGAGCACCTAGGCATCTCACAAACACTGCGTTACTTATGTATGTGTTTTGATGCATAATTGTGGACCGGCATATCTCAGTCGGTACAGCGACTCGCTAAGGGCTGGACGGTCCGGGGATCGAATCCTGGTGAAGGCGACATTTTCCGCATCCATCCAGACCGGCCCTGAGGCCCACCCAACTCCCTATAAAATGGGTAACGATTATATTTTCCGAAGTAAAGTGGCTGGGGGTCGATCTTGACCATCCACTCCCATCGAGCGCCGAGGTTCAAGAAAGAGTAGAATTATACCTCTACTCCTCTTCTGGGCCTTCATGGTTTAAAATGCTTAGTCACTCAGCTAGTGAAGATATTTGTCCTTTATAAACCCCGTAAGTACTCAAAGTTAAGAGCAAATTGGCTCAAGCAGAAATACTGACTCGCATGGAGAGGTCTACTTCGAACCTCAGCTGAGATACAAATAATTCTACTCGGTCTATCCAGCCAAGTATCAGGGTAGACAGACAATGATCGGGTTTTCTCACACCATTTCCGATATGTAATCACTCTCTTCCAATCACTCGACGCCATACTGTCTTCAGTCAAAGATAACGTATTCACACTACAAATAAATAATAATAATAAATTAATAACGAATAAACAAACGTTCAGATCTCCCACACTGTCTTTTACTTTCACGTTTACCAAGATAGTATCCAGATCTGATCTGCTGTACCTACTACATGTTCCGCTCAAATAACCCTGCATCGCTTTAACAATATTATTCGGCCTACAGTAATTTCACCCACCACCCTCTTTCCAAACACTCGCAAGCTATCCGTTACCCTGCATGTAAAATTCCAAGTTACATACCCATACAGACAAGGAAAATTATCGCACTGCTTGATTAAGTATGATTCCATGAAGGCACTTGAGGGAATAGCAGTTTAACCGTTTAAACGCCGAGTTAAATCCCATCTGCCATCTGCTGGCATTATTAGGTGCTCACCATATTCTCCACGTTAGCAGGATAAAGGCTAATTTCATTTATTCTTAAATTTAAGCACTAGATATAGCTGAGTGGACAGACAGAACATTGCATTTTTAATATCAGAAAATATACCCTCAGTAATTTCGGAGAGGCGGACGGGTGGTACCCAGAGGCGATCGGGACGTTTTGGAGAAAAGATAAATTTCTTAAACTTGATTGAAATGGAAACCTATATAAACAAGACAGGCAATGCACGTATAATTTAACACTGAGGCCGTTAGTGTAACCATTGTTGCAGTATAAAGACAATTTGTATTACAGAATTAGAGTGTGTATTTGTAGCCTTAGGTACCCAGTGTGAACTGACCATGGGCCATAATGTCATCTGTGGCTTATCTGATTCGACAAAATTTTTTCACATTATCTCATAAACATCACGATTTTCGAAAGGAGTTATTGAACGCAGAAAGCGCATTTTGGTTTCTCTACAAATTCGTCTGCAACATTTCTCATTCCAAGAAGGACTGAGCAAGATATGATGAAAAAATGTATCAATGTTGAATAAGAAACCAACTAGATGTCACTTAGTATTATATTTATTTCTCCTTTATGAGTTGCTCAACATGTTTCGGGCCACCTTGTGCCCATCCTCAGGAGCTGACGACTTAGTAGTATTTTTGTCGCTTGTGGTGTAGTGCCGTGGCTGTGTAGGCTGTCAGATCCGGTTGGCTGGTTTTGTGTCCATTGGGAAGTACGTAGCACGTGTTACAGCCTACACAGCCACGGCACTACACCACAAGCGGCAAAAATACCACTAAGTCGTCAGCTCCTGAGGATGGGCACAAGGTGGCCCGAAACATGTTGAGCAATTTATAAAGGAGAAATAAATATAATACTAAGTGACATCTAGTTGGTTTCTTGTTCAGCATTGAACTACGATGCACGGTCAGCCACACACCAGAAAAAATGTATATTAGTGTTCATCTACATTACCAGTTATTCTTATCCGACTTCAATTAAACTTGCATTTTCTCGACAGTTTTTCCAAAAATGCTCAAATGACAAATTTCATGGAATCCGTTCAGTGGGAACCGAGTTGTTTCATGCAGACAGACGGGCAAAAGACATGATGAATCTAATAGTCGCTTTTCGCAATTTTGCGAAGGTGACTTAAGTAGGATTAAAATTTTGATTCATTTTTCTCTAATATTTATATTTCTAATATTTACACTTGCACAGATGAGAAGAAGATTTTGCGGAGTGGATCTGAGCTAAAATTTAATCTTTACGATTCGCTAAGGAATAACAAATTGAGTACGATCAAGGATTTTAGACACCAAACATCTCGAACGACAAACGCCAAAACCTGACTATATCACGACGTTCCCAAGTTCAAATACGAACCTCGCCCTTATATTTGGACGTAGTATTGGCAAGAAAGAAACCCCCTTTGGTAAGATGTGTCAATTGAAATAAATATAAGCTTTTAAAAAGTACAGCAATCCCATGACAGGCCTGGACAGACCGTGAGGGTTCCAGGAGGCTGAGGCCCCGGATTTCAAGACAATCGGCACATGAAAGTATTAAGGTTGTCAGTCCTAAGCACCGGCCGCCTTTATCCCCAGGAAATATTCCTGGTACTCATTTCTGTAAGAGGCTGAGTCAATCCCAGGAACATAGTGCGGCCAGAAGGGTCATGTTAAAAAAAATTCCAATTACACCATCTGGAATCGAAAGCGCGACTTTTCGGCTTGTGGGGCAGTGCTTCAAACGACTGCGCCACCAGGTGCCCCATGTAGTTTTAAAGGAAAATGTAAATTTCATCCTAGAACAGGCCACGAAGGCCTATAATCTTTCTTTAACATCGGCGCTAGATGGGAGCGGGTGGTCAAAGCCATCCACCGGCCGCTCTACTCCCAGCAAAGACCCGGTACCCATTTATAAAACAGAATATTCTATTACTTCAAAATAATGTGGGAAAGGGATTTGTTTCGTCTATGCTACTGCTTCACTACTACATATACGACTCGCCTAACAATCTTAACGAATACTCTTGTCAGCGAGGTTCTGGCTACCGAATCGTAATACTATATAAACGTTAAACGTTATGCTCCATTTAGCGCTGAGAAAACCCAGCAGCAGCAGGGATGTCGAGAGCCTACAGGCCTAAGTAGCAACTTCCCAGCGGTGTGGCTTTCTTCAGCTATAAACCAGTTGTAAGCACTTCTTGTTTTAAAACTCCAAACGTGGTGATGTTTATGTTAATATAATCAGAAAATAGAACACGTTCGCAGCAAAGCGAGGTACAAATAAAGCCATAACGGCTAACAAACAGTTTTAAGATAAAAGCTTTATTTCGAGATGGAAAGAGGACGTTACAATAAAATGTAAGTGTGCAGTTTACACAAGAGAAACGCATTTGCTTAGAAAACTGGTATGTAATTTCCTCTCGGCAAGGCAGTTTTATAGTTGAACGACTATGCTTCCAACGGAAGCTCGTTAAGTTGACACTGTACACACTAACAACCTTAATTGGGTGGTTGGTTGGGTGGATGTCAAGTTGACTAGTCGGATAACGACAATACTATAACTATCCATAAGATATATAAGGAAAGTATTTCGGCCTTTATGTTCCAGAATGTTATTTTTATGTTTTGAGACGTATCTTTGCCTATTTCAAGTATTATCTGTTGCATGGCGCTCTGCAGTCTTGTAATGCTGGCTACATTTACAATACAACGACACGCCCGATCAAAATTATAATGCGGGTTGTCGTGACGACCAGCTGGCAGCAGACTGCGAGAGCACAATCCGCTATTTTCATAGAAAATGTGACCCACACAATAAAAACTCTTAATAATAAATTCCTATAAAATCTCTATGCTATTCTCAGAGAGATACAAAAATATCTTTTAAAAATACCATAAGCTGTAAAAATTAAATTGTGTTGATGACGAATGAAATATAGGTAAGGAGCACTGGTTGAATGACATTGACAGGGGAAAATTAAGTGCTTGAAAGAAAACCGAGTTTTAAAACCTCGATTGTGTAATTATGTATTTGAACACTGCTATTATAATTATTAACACTACGTAGGTCAAGGGTCATAAATTGTGCATTCATTATGATTTAAGTTACTTGCTTTCTGTTAAACGCTAACCTCCCCTTTAGTTGCCTTTGTGCACTAGATCTTGCTTTGTACTGTACTGATTATGTCCATCGCATTTTCATTATTAGACAACATTATGCCCTTTAATAATTAAAGTGGTCTGCTTGGTAATTACAAGATTAACACCAACAGAAGACACGTTGGTAAATAATATGAATGATATCTGACTAACATGCCTTCGTTTCAGAACCTGAATATTACAATATTTAAAAAGGATAATGTATTTCGCGCATGATTAAACTTATTGTTATATTTATTTAAAATTGTTCCAAAAATATCTTAGATAAATAACTGGGTAACGAAGCACAGTGTAAACTAAAATGTGAAATTTGTTATGACAGCTTAGAGGCAAAAATGCAATGTTACTTTTGCATCAGGCATGAATCTGCACGTTGAAAATGAATTTAATATGCACATGTGTATGTGTATTAAGTAAGTGTTCTTTAGATGTGTGCCACATAAGAAAAACTCTTTCTCATAATTTCAGTATTGTATAGTTTAAAGAACGCCCGTAATAAACTGGTGGTTTAGCTGTTTTGGTATAAATCTTGCTGGTTCTAAGGTTTATATAGCTAGTGTTACAGCTTACAAAATGACCTACAGCTTCAGTCCTTAATACATATTGCTCTATGGGGAAGTGTTACGTCATGCTTTTCCCTTGGGGGCGCTCCTCGGATAATAAAATCTGTCTGCCTTCTAAGTTGGGACACCATAAAGTGTGCGGGTTGAACAAAACGCTAGCTGTTCCTAGACTGAAACACTTTTTTTACTGCGGCCAAATTTGAGTAAATACATAACGTTATTATTAACCTGAATTGAGGTGTTAAGCTTATAATAAACACCTTACAATGCAGACATAGGAATAGCCGCCTGTATTTATCTGTGTAATGGGGGTAGGTAAAGATTAGGTGTCTCCGAGTGTGTGTGCTGTGACAATAGGAATAAACCACTAATGGCGTCATATATCAACCACTACCTTTACTCCCTGTGCGCCAAATCCAACCTCATTTGCTGTTGAAGATGTCCTGGTTTCAAGATTTATTGACACTAAACTCAGCTGTTTACACGTTCCTAGGGTGCAGGATAAATAAAAGATACGAAACGAAGTACGTTCGATTGTGTCACAATAGGGATCATGTTTTAGTCCTCATTCCTTATAATTAGGACACGAAAGGAATATTATATTTATATATATATATATGTGTGTGTGTTTGTGTGGGTGTGGGTGTGGGTGTGTGTATAAAAAGAGGATAGTATAAAAAGAAGCTATTTATTCTTTTGAAATATGGATTTCATCTAAGTAACACTTAAAAATTTAGTTTCAACTCCGCAGGAAACACACTAATTCTCCATAGCGAAGACCAATGCTTGATAGCCATATTCACAACGATAGTTACAGGGCCCTACACTGCAACAATTGTGTAGCTACAAATTACAACCTAACAAATATTGTATTAGATTTCGCGTTATTACCGTCTCCTCCTACGCCAGAGTTTTTGAATATTTTCTTATCTATATATCTCTTCATAAGTTTTTCTCTTAATCCCTCATGTGAAAATTCTAAACCCCTTCTGCTAGACTGCCATCGTGATATTTGGTAAGAGGTACAAATTATCGAGGTCTTAAGACAAACAGTAAAAGTTAGAAAGAAACTTCACTGGGATTCATTATTTGCGCAATGATGTATTGATTACGAATCTCTCTCTCAGATATTTTTGTATTTCTGTAAACTATCTGTAGCTCTCTGTATATACGTTTCCTTATTTGAACAGATATAAAGCAGTTTCTTTCTATTTAATAAGATGTAAAGAACGTCCTGACGCTGCCGTCCTGTCGACGTTGTCGCTGACATGCTAAACGATGGTTTTCTTGTAGTCTTCCTCGGCGCGATTTTTCCGGTTGCTGCATCCCTCGACGCGAAATGAAACACTTGCCGGGGAAAATTTACTTCCTCCTTTCATGCCCATTTACTGTCCCTTTTTTTGTCCTTCCTCCATTTTTACTGTTTCTTCAATGTGCCAAGTTGTTGCCATTGTGCTTCGTCTCTCCCTATCTACTTACTTTTTATCGCCCTGCTTACTTTATCTGTTTTCCTTTGTTTTCTCCTATTCAATACAGAATGTTCGCGTTACATGATTCTTTTATCTCACTCTTTCTGTTTCCTAACTAAATCTCTAAATGATTTTGAACTTCATTAATAATAGCGCTACATTCCTCGTACAGAGAAACCAATAGGATATCAGATGATTCTCCGTATTTATTTATTACTAGCTGTTTCCTTTTCTACAACATTACACTGCTTCATTCGTATCCTCAGCTCCACCCATAATAATTTCCTGGTGGTGATTCTCGAAACTTAAAATTGAATATTTTATATTTGAATTCATTTAAAATTGTTGATTACAAGAACTGCTCGCTCACAGTAAAATTGTGATAAATTAAATGATGCAGCCTGGTCGGAAGAACGCCGCTCTTCAACTCCTCTGTTGTTCTCAATAAATGTTAATATTCACAATCAGACACAACATGCTAATTTACAAGTTTTGACGTTTTGCTGACTGTGCATCTCAGTATATTTATCTCAGTAATTAACCAACTTGATGCACAAAATTTTTGTTTTACAAAAAGTTTATTTCATGCCTCTACATGTTTCGAGCACATGTGCTCGAGACATGTAGAGGCATGAAATAAACGTATTGTAAAACAAAAAATTTGTGCATCAAGTTGGTTAATTACTGAGATAAATGTTACTTTACAATCGCACAATACGTGACGATTAACTTCGGGCCCAAATATAGGCCATCGTATAGTCTGTGTAGATGAACACAGAAACGTATGCAGCAACTACGTTGACCACGAGGTTGGAATCTCGGCCTTTTACATTAAAAATATATTACAATGTATGTAGAGTGTATAATATATTGGCCGGTTACAAGAGGCCTAAGGAAATTTAAAATCTATATAACTGTTTTTCAAAACGCTGACAACATCCAGGTACTAATAATTGCAAAATTGGAAGAAATTAGACTAGTATATTGCACGGATATTGCAAGATTTTTAAAATGTACCTACTTAAAATAATAGTCTTTTGCGTACGTCCATGCTACCGGTATCTCCCAATGTATTGCCAATTTAACAGGTTTGTGGCTATCCTCTGTTTTTGTTACATTGCGATGTGTGTACTGAAGTCTGATAAGGTACTGCTGTTTAGCCGGTAATTCGCCACGACGAAACACATTTTGCGCAAACATTGCAAGCGCACACACTTGTTGGCAGCCTTATGTTGGTTGTGAGTTTTAGTTTTTGTAGATATTTCCAGCAACCTTAATGTGAACGGGCCCTCGACTCTTCGGGTCAGAAACGGCTCTAAAACCTCCAACACTTTTACTAGAAATACATGACCCTCAAGTAACCGACAAAGCAAGCAACGAAAGGACCAAGGAACCAAGATCATTCTTATAGAAACAGACACAGAATTGGATGATAAATATGCATGTGAAGACCTACTGGAAAGTATATGAAAGGAACCGACAATAACAAAAACTGATTAATGTATTCCTATTTTTCCCTCTGCGAAGGGCGAATTTTTGCACACTTACACAAATCTGTGTTTCCTAAATGAGAACACGTCGAGAATTGAAATTCTCATGAAGTACTCTTCCCCTTTAGCACAGCATTATTATAGTTACGGATTTGTACGCCAAGTGGCAACAGCTGCTGTAATCGTGACGACATTATGAAAAAAATGGAACGCAAATGCTTCGGCAGATACTGCAGCCCCGTTATTTGCCGATAAAAGCCGTATCTAGTTATTATCAGAAAAAGTTCTTTCAAACTATCAAAAAAATTTCACGTTAGTGAAATCGTGATTCCCTGTACCCCCCACGGGTTATAATGTATGCTTTTATACCAGAATAAGAGTAATATGTGGAAATCACCGCTAGATACGAAGATTGTCGTATTTTTGATTGACGTTTGAACGGGTTGTATGCATTCTTTATTATAAAAGCTTATATATATATATATATATATATATGATCAGATGCGTGACACGTCGCATTCTCTTTGCTATGGATTCCACCGATCACACGTTGGATTTCCTGTTCCAGAAGAGCTTGTGCCATCGTTGCGTATTCTGGTTATTACTTTATCTTGTAATTTGTGGGTGTAATAAAATTTATTGAAATGACTAACCAATGCGCTTGGATTTATGAATGTAATTTTACTACATAATAATCACCACCACAAGTTTCGGCCACATGTGTGGCCGAAACTTGTGGTGGTGATTATTAAGTAATAAAATTGCATTCATAAATCCAACTGCATTTTTAGACTTTTATTTGATATTATTCAGGTAATTAATGTAAGGAACATGGCACATATCCAATTATAGGTGCAAATTTATCTTTCAGATTCCCCTTTAATTTTTTTAATTCTACAAGTGCGTACAAGATATAGTATTTGAAAGTAATTTCGGTTCATGCTAGTAAATGTTTAAGGAAAACAATGTGCTGTTTCCTGCTGTCAGAGTTTTGTGTACCTGACCTTCGGTGAGTCCTGTCCGTAGGTTTACTTCAGTGACTTGAAGAGGCCAACCAATAAATTGAATCCCTATCCTTTTCGCTTGTTCTGTTCAGCCAGCCAGTATTCCTGATGCGTTTCGGTGTGCGTTGAAGACAGAGTCGGTCTACAACAACGGTCCACCAGGCCTGTGGGGAGGGAAGAGGGGCCACATACACAGGAACGAAAATTAATTAAAGTCCGAGTTTCTTATTGTAGTTGGAAGAAATAGCAATTTCATTTCTACTGCAGAAACACCAAAATGCATTTTCCAACTGCATATCTAGTTCACATTTTACGACGTATATTTTGAGGGAGCGTTTTGATTTATTTTATTCAATTGCAAATTATTTAATTATTTTCTCAGCATCTCGGACTATACTGTATCGAAGGCAGCGCAAAAATGAGTAAGAATTCGGAAATTTGGAAGGAAATATCGTAACTTAATTGTTTTGGTGAATAGAAGACATTCCTCTTTCGTATTCGAAAGTTCACTTCATATCTCTCACTAAGGAAAAAGTCCAAATTTAGGATTTTTACTACTACGTAGGCACACACCGTGATAAAAAAAGTATCATATGTGGAGAAACAGGAAGACATTGAAGAATTTCAGCTGTTGAGTTTCATAATACGAAGTATTATGGCAATTATGACGTTCAGGTGACCGTGCATCGTGATAAATTCTTAGGAGTATAATAAAATCAACTAGATTCACTAATTTCTCAAATTTATTTTTGGAATAAAATTCTACGTGTTTTGCACATCTTATGTTTATGGGACCGTGCATCATCTTTATAGTTGAGTAAAGAGAAAACAAACTTGATGCCACTTATTTTATTATTTATTCAATACTCATTCAATGCTCAACATGTTTCGGCCGTTAATA